>Ga0209636_10003941_pt1 | contig 15184 bp, 11 predicted proteins | sample DeeMarSWOR152_54_FD_187464 | JGI IMG/M metagenome (GOLD analysis project Ga0209636, IMG submission 187464) | Marine sediment microbial communities from White Oak River estuary, North Carolina - WOR-1-52-54 (SPAdes) (version 2) | ecosystem: Environmental > Aquatic > Marine > Intertidal zone >...
CGATACCTCGCTAAGAAGCAAGAATTCGGTGCTTGCTCAGGTACCATTGCTAACTACGTTAAGGCGTATCGTAGCTTCTTCGGATATCTCTTTGAGTGTGGTTTATACGATCTTGATCCGCGTTGTCTCAAGTTGCCGAAAATTCGTAATAAAGAGAGACGCGTGCCTAGCGATGAAGATGTTAGTAAGCTCTTAAGCGTAGCATATAGCCCTGAGGATAAAACCGCTCTATTGCTGCTCGTTGATACTGGTATACGGGTCACCGAGCTTGCGTCGATTAAGCTCAAGAATATAAATTTAGACGATTCGAGTATCACAGTCAATGGTAAAGGCGGTAAGACGAGGGTAGTGTATATCTCAGAATCGACAATGGAGCATCTTCGTGTTTACGTGCAGACGTTACATAGCGAATATCTATTTCCATCTACCAGGGCAGACGCTAAGGGCGAGTATCGCAACCGAACGTATTTCGAAAAGCTACTTAGGGAGCTTTGCTCACTGGTCGGCATAGAACGTGTAACCCCGCATCAGCTGAAACACTACTTCGCAACCTAACATTATTACGCGGTGGTGACATAAAAGCAGTGAGCGAGATGCTAGGACACGCTGACGTGGGCGTCACGCTAAAGATATATCATCATGTTGACGCGAAGTCGATACAGCGGATGCATCGGGAGTATGGCCCGCTTACCAGATTTACTGTTTGCCCGCTGCAAGCGCCTTAACGTCGGCAGAAGTCAGGCCTTTACCAGCGATACCCCAGTCGCCGCTCAGTACCTCTTCGATAACGACCCAGGTAACCGGGCGCAAGTTCTCACCTTCGACTGACACCACAGCATCGGTTACCTTTTGAATCATGTCGCTCTTCTGCGCATCTGTCAGCGTTTTCTCAATGAGCTTGATGTTAACGAAAGGCATTTTGGCTCCTCCTTTCACTCATTTTTTACAATCTACCAAGTGGCGCACAGGTAAGTTAACCTAGCCTTGAGCACTGACTTCAAATCTTTCAACGGTAGGTGTTTTAATATAATATTCGTTGAATTTACCTACCCACTCCTTGATTAATCCGCTCTCTTCAGTAGCCATCATATCCTCTTTACTATCCCAAAGAGCTACAGTAACAACGTTGCCTGTATTACGGTCAACAAGGAGATAGATAGAGCGAGAACCTTTTTGCGCTTTCACCGCGGGAATAATGCTATCTTGATAAAGTTTAATAGCCTCGTCTAACTTATCGGTTTTCCATTGGAATGTGGCCGTACGTGCAAACATAATATGTACCTCCTTTTATTAGTATTCTTCGTCTATGCGCCACCCCAAGTAAAAAAGGCGCCAGCAACCGCATCATATTCAGCGGTCACCAGCGCCCCAATACATCACAAACCCCTAACTAATTATCGCATTTCAAGTCTCTTTCATAACAAGCAAGTGCATTATAGTCCTATTATCTAGTATGTCAATACCTAGAGCATCTAGGTCTAGTTTAACGTGTCCAAAATAACCATTCCGCTATCCGCTTTTATAAGCAAAATATATCCCGAAAGACGTGATGTCGTTTAAAAATGGGCAGAGAGTCTATTGAACTTCAGCTCGCAACATTTTCCCAGATAGAATTATTGCCCCAATACCGAAAAGGGCTGTAGCCAACCATATAGCAAAGCCAACGTATGGTATAAGTTTTATAAGCGTGAGAATAGCAAAACCAAGACTCAGCGCCCCAATCAAAACACCTCTGGATCCTACTTCGCTGAAATAGCCAATTATCCAATATCCGATAAACAAACCAACAGCAATCTGACTAAGATAAATCGCTATTCCATAGAGTGTCAAACCAATTAAGCCCACAGGCACCCCAATAACTGTGATGAATGTTACTATTGCAGCCAAAGGAGTAGCGAACAAAATAATAGCACCCCAACCAAGGCTTAGCCACGGTTTATGTCGTATCGAATCAGCTACAGCGATAGACCTTCTTGGAGCAATAAGTATTATTACAATACCAGCAATCAGGGTCATCAAGAAAGCTATTACCTTGCCCCATATACCGATTTCAGGGATAACCGGTTCTTTTACTTCAGGGACCCTGTGAGTAATTGTACCCTCAATTTGAGCACCTGATTTAATATTAGCTTCTTTCTCACTAACGTAGATTAAATTGCCTCTGATATTTGCCATAGAACCTATACCTAAACTCTCAACTCCAAGTTCGACATTACCACCCACGCCATTATTAATAGTAATCTCGCCTCCTCCACCTTTAACATCGTCACCTATGGGACCATCAATAACTATGTTACCACCACCAAAAACGAGGTCACGACCGATTTTTGCAGCACTGGCTATATTTATCTGGCCTCCAGCGGCTACCAGGTCACCGCCAACATTGCCGCTGATATTAATATTTCCGCCAGCGACTCGCACGGCATGGGTAACTTCACCATAGACATTGACTGTTGAGGCAACAGCTATAATACTGCCATTCACTTTGCCATTGACGGTAATCGTTTCGCAAGCGGATAGGACATCTCCATTAACAATGCCATCAATGATAACGCTATTTCCGACAGCATAAAGATCATCGTCAATTACCTCTCCGCTGCCAATAGTAACAGTATTTTCTTGGAATCGAATCTCAGCTGCCAAGACGGGCATCGCAACAAGAACAATTAACAATATTGCGACTAAAAAAGCTGCTGTTCCTTTGAAGATAAGCCCTAACATATCGACCTCCAAAATATTTAACGACAAAGATTATACCATTCATCTATCCACGTTTAAACAAAGTATGTATCCCTCTAGACGTGATGTCGTTTAAAAATGGGGTAAGGATAGATTACTACCGAACGAACTTAAAGCATATTGAAACAATACAACAGGCCTGTTATATTGCTATGATAAGCGTTTCAATTTTTCCAAGTATCAAATGGAATATTATTCGAAATATTCGGAGGTGTACTATGCAGCTATCACCCGAAGAAAGACGCAAAATCTATGAAGAAGAGAAGACTCGAATCGAAGAAGAACAAAGACGTATGCTATCGGCAGAAGAGTCAACAACTGGCCTTGATTCGAATGTTGCTGGATTGCTTTGTTATCTTGGAGTATGGATTACTGGTATCATCTTTTTAGTCATTGAGCAAAAAAACAGGTTCGTTCGTTTTCATGCTCTTCAATCGATTATCGTATTTTCTGTGCTGGCTATCGCTAGTGTCTTTCTAACTTGGATACCGTATATTGGAGAACTTTTTGGTGCAGTTATTGGTATCTTAGCCTTTATCGTGTGGATTTTTCTTATGGTTAAGGCATACCAGGGTGAATTGTACAAGGTTCCGGTCGCGGGTGACATTGCGGCAAAAATACTCCCGGTTACTTATAGCGGAAAGAAAACGGTAAGTGAACAAGCGAAAGAAGAAACTCAAACTAAAGAGAATTCAATATCGCCGACTTCTACTCTTCAGAGTGAAATAAAAGAGTCTGGCAAGAGAACGCAGGAGTTTTTCCGAAATACAAAAAGTAGCAGGATAGCGTCATCAAGCGTAGCAATTGCTTGGAGTATAGCTCTGATTATATTCTTTTCATTTTTCCACAAATACATTGCCTATTATAACCCTGAGACAGTTAGCGGTGTTGTTACTTGGACAAGGTTGCCGCTTCTTACAAGCGATTATTATGCTTGGCTACCTATACTCTTAAGCATACTCTTTGTTTCTATAGCTAGTCATATTATCCTGATCATTTATGATAATTATTTCTTGAGAGAAAGTATCTTTATGATTCTGAACATATTAGGAATTGTGGTGGTTTCAACGCTACTATCCATATTTCCCTTCGATTTCAGTGTCATACCCAATTCGGACGTTGCTAATGCTCTTCCTATAATTATAACAATCGTGTTGATTGCCGTTGCGGTGGGACTGGGTATTTCAACATTGGTTATGTTTATTAAGTTCATAGTAAACGTAGCAAAGGTAACCGTAAGTTAAAATATCAACTGATAAGAGAAATCAGACACCAAAATAACTAAAGTAATATCCGCGTTGAAACTCTAAATATATCCTAGGAAACGTGATGCCGTTTAAAAATGGGGAGTAGGGAGTGATTTTACATAATTTTGCTGAGGGTCGATGGAAATGCTAAAATCTATACCTTTGCATCTCAAATAAAATATACAATCAGAAGTCCGATGAGTGATAAGAAGGAGATAGGCGGCAAGGCGGGCATTGGCTTTCCTTTAAGCAGAAATAGTTGAATCAAGTAAGCGCTGATGAGACCTAACAGTGAAAAAATAGCCACAACTGCAGAGCTTGTAAATCCATGAACGAAAAAGACCGAAACTACCAAAAGAAGTGGAAAACCTATATCTCCTCCACCCAGTATTGAGAATTCTCTTTCGGCTGACTTATCTTCTAATAACTTCCGAAAACTTGCTTCGTTAAGGCTTAGATTCCAGGCCGAAACCTTTTTGGGAATAACAAAGGCAGGGAGAGTCCCAGATTCGGACAACCTCTTTACCATCCAAAGCATATATCCCAAGCGAACAGCTAGAATGTCATAGACAGAAATCACCAGCATGAAGGATATGGCTGTCCAAGGCGATAAAAGAAAACCGAAAACCGCGCCCACGCAAGCCAAAGTGACAATCATAAGCAAATTATGCAACCAAACTTTTTGCCAAAAGAGCCATATCAAACCCCCGGCGATGGAAATTAGGGAAGCTGTAAAAATCGGCAAAGAAAGTCCGAGCGTTATAAACATTCCCCAAACAAACATAAACATAAACATAATCCTAAAAACTATTCTCAATTTATCAACGGGCAACAAAAAAAGAATTGCACCCAGCAAAACCACCGCTCCTAAGAAATAGAGCAGAGGAAGTCCAAGCGGTATCTCAGGAGAAGTAATCTGGTGAGTTTCCACGAAATGTTTCTCTCGGAAAGCAACATAAAGAGTAAAAGTCTGGGAGGTAATCAAGATAAGGCTACTCCAGAGAAAAGGGTCCAATCTTGCTCTCTTCGACACGGCTACTCCTGAGAGATCTTTCAATAATTGGGTTGCATCTCAAGCCTAATTCTACATCCTTGTAAATAAATAGTTAAAAACTAGCCTGGAGCTAGTGGACGATAGCCAAGTGAGCCATCAGGTCTTACCTAATTGTACTCTTATCTGTTTTGTTGGTAATACCTCGAACTCGAAACTAACCATCCCGCTATCCGCGTTTAAACGTTAAACATATCCCTTGAAACGTGATGTCGTTTAAAAATGGGGGGAAGATTAAAAGTTAGTTAGTTTGAATTCACTGGATCAAACCTGCTTAATAAACTGGATCAAGAGTAGAGTTAAATTAGAGGCACACTTGTCTAGTGCTTCCTTGTTGGTGGGATCTAAATTGTGCAAGGTGCCTACGCTCACGTCACGCTTGACCTCGACAGTGTCTTTCCACTTTTTCTCCTCTACCCATATGCTCACAACACCCCTACGCTTACAGTGATAGCGGGTATACTGGCAGGTGATCTTATCTCCTGCTAGATGTCCGACAATGAAAATGTCCTGAGCGATTGACTCGCCGTCCAGCCATTCTATAATTTGTTGCAACAGCTTGTGGCTTAGACGCGTTGTTTGCTCCTGCAGTTTTTCAGTCTTCTCTCCTCGGCAGCGAGCCGTTACCACCTTATTGAGCCCATCCACAATACTGTCTCGTACTTGCTCCTCTTTTCTTTGCTCGTGGGAAACAGGATTGCAGGCGCTGAGACTGATATGTTTGATCTTGTGAAGAGCCGGCTCGAGTTCAAGTTTCTTATAGCGCGTTTCGTGATGGCAAGGCTCGCACGGCTCTGTCGATTCTTCCTCTTCAGGTGACTTCTCTTCTTTAGCCTGTTCTTGCCACTTTTTATATTGGTATATCCTGGCAGCTTGGCGTACCTTGATGAAATGGCGTAAGCCCATGGCAAAACCAATTGCTGCAGCACCGCCGGCTACACCTGCTGTCACCTTCCACACTATCTGGATCACGTCTGGTCCTGCTTCCGGTTTTGGTTCTGGCTCTGGTTTCAGTTCTTGTTCCGGTGGTGTCAATGGTTCCGGTGGCACGATAACCTGGATGTCTTGCCAGTTGTTATCCTCACGTTGCTCGTTGATTTCGTTGCGCGGGTCAACGCCCACTTGGAACGAATAACTTCTTCCCCACAACTCGTCAGAGATAGCTAGTTTAATCAGGGCTTCCGCGCTGTTGCCTGCATTCAGTTCGGGCACGACAGCTTCAGCGGCCCATTCAGCAACTGGGGTTCTGGCCTGTACGACAGTTCTTGGAACCCCCGCATCGCCGACATTTCCAACTTGAACAATGATTATCAACAGGCGGTCTTCTTTATCGACTTTCCAACCTATATTGAGCGGGGCTAGGTCTGGCAGCTGCGGTTTGGGTGCAGGAAGAATCGGAATATCTATCGCGAATCTCTTATATCTCAAATAGCCTGTTTTAGCGTACATTTCCGCGGTAATGTATATATCCACTTCATAGGTCACAATTCCTTCCGGATAAGGCCCTCCGATATACGTGCAAGGTAGGGTTGGATATTGGAATACTTTAACGGTGTTCTCAAATATCTCAATCCTTTCGATACCACTCGAGTCTGCGACCGCAAAAGTGATGCTAATCTTATCTTCTGTAGTAGGAGGTGTATCAGGTGAAACACTTACTTCTATCTCCGGTAGAATGTCGGGTGTTCCTATCCCAGTCAAGGCTACGCCGACCGTGGCCTCATCAGGGTCATCGGATGGTATGGAGAGAGTAGCTGATTTGATATCAATTGAAGTCGGGTTAAAGACTACCTCAAGGGTAGCTGAACTAGCAGGAGCTATGGTCTGTCCCGAGCAGCTATCATTCTGTATTGAAAATTGGTCGGCATTGGCTCCACCTATCGTTATTGTGCTGATAGTGAGGTCAGCGGTGCCAGTATTGGTAACGGTTATTGTCAGTGGTGAGCTTGATGAACCTGCCACTGGCGAACCAAAGTCCATAGGAGAAGGACTAACTGTAATATCAGGCATAAAGTCAGTGTAACTTGCAAGTAAAGGCCCCAAATTATCAATCGCCCACAGCTTTGTACTTCCAGTGCTTACCCTGAGCGCTGAAGGTTCAGTGGTAAATGTTGTACCAAGGCTGGCAATAGTGCCCCAAGCAACCATGTTTGTACTTGGGTTGAGTGCCCGCAGAATCTCGCTGTTAGCTTTCCTATCAGAGTTGGCAACATAGAGTGCACCCTCATGCAACTCTATGCCATAAGCTCTGAAATTACCGGTAGTGGGCGCCATCATATCTTCCCAGGCCGTACTGCTACCAATCTGCCAACGCTCTACCTTGGTCGCTGCTGTCGCTGTTGCGGCATAGATATAGTCGCCATTGGCTAGGCCACTGGCGGTTACATGAACATCCCCGGATCCATTGAGTTTAGTATCGATCCAGTTCCAAGTGACATTACCGTCAGTAGACCAGGCTACATAACCATCCACGCTGCCAACAATTACCCTGTCCCTGCCGAGGCTGCGAATCATGTGGATATTAACGGTAAGACCGGTGGACTGAGGCGTGCTCCAGGTAAAGCCGCCGTTAGTCGTCTTACTTACCGCCGTCTGGTTATACAAAGCGATATAGGCAACATCGGCGTTTTCTACTGCCATGTCCTGAAAATCGTATTTGGTATTGCGGATTAGCCACCTTTCTCCACCATCCCGAGTGTGATAGAGAGTGATAGAATTCCTCTTAGCTACGTAGACCGCATCCGAGTTCTCCGGGGCAATGCGGACGATGTAACCAGTGTTGGAAGGACGGCTTAGAACCCTTTCCCAAGATGAAACACGCCGCCACAGGCTCAGGTCAGTGCCATCATTGGTTGCCAGATAGACCTTGTTGCCATCAGCCGAGACAGCGATATCTTCCATCTTAGTAATTGCGGTATCGATTAGGCTGATATCATTGAAATTCCCACCATTGTCTTTGGAAATGGCAAGGGCGCTCTCATCGCCCGAGGTTCCGGCCACCACGTTCTCACCGACAAAGGCAACGATCGTTCTGTTCACACCGCCTGGACTCTTTACACTATTAGAACTATTAACGGTTGGTGATGATACCAGTGGATCAGAGCTGTGGAAAACCCTATTAGTATCGTATGCGCCGGCGATTAGATTCATCCCATCAAAGTCAACGCTGTGAATTTCCTTCTCGCCCTTGAGCACGTCAACGTCGTCGTCATCAAGGCGGAATATACCTGACGTTTTCATGGCGGTTCCAGAGTCGACGGTCAAGCCGACAAAGACAAGCCGCATAGCATCATCGCTGCCCAGATAATCTGGAGCCATAACAATTGACGCGGAATTTAAAGTGGAAAAGGTTTCGGATGCCTGCACTAGATTCACCGGATACGCTGCGAAAGCGCCGGAGTTCCACTCATCCGTATTAAAGCTGTATATCTGGAATTCAATGGTATTGGCACCCGTATCCCCCACTATCGCCACTATCACCTGGTCTGAATAAAAATTGGGGGAGAACTCTACCGCAAGAGCTATTTCACCTGTCGAGAACGTCGCCTCTGTGCTCTGATTTTGCCAAGTGGCTCCGCTCGCGCCTATCTCGTAGGTCCACACTTCGGCATTGCCACCGTCCTCTCCAGCAGCAGCCACGAAGTGGTTCCCGTTTTTTTCTACTGACAGAGCTATGTCGTTTATAGCATCAATCCCGTTGGGTCTGCCTAGGCTGAACCAAGTGGTGCCGTCGTTGGGGGTGTACCAAACCGTAGTACCACTAGCAACAACAAAAAAGTCAGGATCATCAGGGGCAACCTCAACAAACCTGAGAGTCGCGCCGAAGTTCATATTCAACTGGGACCAAGTTAAACCCTCAGTGGTAGACCTGTAGCAATAAGCGTCGTTACCGGTAACGGCGTATATGGTGCCATCCCAAGTAACAGTCAAATCAGCTATGTCAGATCCTGGGAACAAGACATAGTCATCGGTGCTCGGGATAGGTTCTACTGACCAGGAGACTGTGAAGGCTGGTTCCGGAACTACTGATAGGAACAAAACGACTATTAGCATTACAACTAGCGTCAACATAGCTGCAAATCTTTTAAACTGCCGCTGTCTCGCTATCCTACCCATTGGTTACAACTTTTTCGTATGCTAACTTCACAAAATCTCAATATTTATTATTTGATATATCGACCTCTAGTCATCATAACCACAATGAGAAAGAGCGCCAGCAACCGCATTACGTTTTAGCGGTCACCAACGCTCCGATACATCGCGCATCCCTAACCAACTATCTTGTTTTCAAATATCTTTCATAAAGGATAAATGCTATTTTACTCCCATCTACGCATTTGTCAATACATTGAATCCAAACCAACCGTTCCGCTACCCGCGTTAAAACGTTGCATATATCCCGCTAGACGTGATGTCGTTTAAAAATGGGAGGGTGTAGGGTTGTTAACATGAAAAGGGTAAATGAGTTGTGGGCTCATAAGTTCCAGGTCGGTAGTTCGAATCCACCCGCTGCCATGGTTTTTTGTTTATCACTTAGAAGATATAACCGCTCCCCTTTAACAGCTGATTAGGATATAAATAAGCAAAGCAATAACGACTAACAAAACTATTATAAGAATAATCCTCAGAAGGCAACCAGCTAACTTTTTAATAATAAAGAATAGGGCAATAATACCTACAATAGCTATCAGGACGTAAAATAATATATCCATATCAACGCACTGGTATTATTCATTCAATAAAAATAGTGTAAAAATTATATCACTGCATTCATTATTCGTCTATTAGATATTTACAACAAAAACTTGTATCACATTCCTATTGACCTTCTCGTGATATTCCTGAAAATTGGCGTAAGCAATTGTATAATGCATCGGAAATAGAAATGTTATTAGTGAGGGAAATTTATGACAGCGGAAATTTTGAGTAACTTTTTTTTAATTCTAGCCATAGTTTGTGTTCTTTGTGGAGTTGTATCCTCTATCATGATAACTTCGTTTCTTTCCAAGCGTGGAACCAAAATCAACTATTTGCTTATCAGAATTTATATTTTTAAATACGTTAATCAATATCGAAAAATCACTGAAGAGGAGAACGGAAAAGTAGGACCGCTCTTTTATTCATCTATCGCATCATTTATCCTTGCCTTACTTTTTGCATTAGTCGGGGCAATAATAAAAGTCACTACATAAATTGAGACATAATCTTAGAATTAACCTATTCGTCCCCAAATCAATGCGAAAATCACTTGACCTTATCCAACCTTTTGATTAGCCTTGTGTAGCTTTAACAAAGATTTAAGTTGTAAACGAATTCATCAGGAGGTAACAAATGAACCCAAGCGAGACTGGCAGTCAAAAGGTCGGCGGTTCGAATCCACCCGCTGCCAGCTGATTGACAGTCAGACCTCAAACTAACCATCCCGCTATCCGCGTTTAAACGCGAGATATATCCCGCAAGACGTGATGTCGTTTAAAAATGAGAGAGTATAGGGTTATGGTTAACATTAAAGCGGCTATCCAGATGTTGGAACATTCGGATGTCGGTATAACGATAAAGATTTATCATCATGTAAATGCGAAGTCGATTAGAGAGATGCACGCTGAGTATACTCCAATGCGGACGCTGCAAACAGTATAAGTGCTCTAACACAGCATTACCAGTCATCTTCTAATATCTGTCGTTGAATTCTAGTTACTACTGCACAAACGTTGGGATGTCTGTCCATTCATGCGTATAAATATTTGATACCGTTTCCCTTTTCTATTAAGTGAAAATCACCCCTGCACGAACATTGACATTATTGCGCTGACGTGCCTTGGCATAGCTTGTATGGTAAATGACGTTTATTATTAAACATGAGTTCCCGTAGAAAAAATGATGGTCCACACAATATGCGGAAAAGCTTGACTCTGCATAATGTCAGCGCTAAACTGTTCAATGTTTAGTCTTAATGGGGCTTGGTTCAAAATATTTGAGCCTTCGGGATCGTGGTGACGAACAGTACGTCAGTCAATATCATAGAAACCATCTTGTCTGTCTTTAACAGCGTAATGTAAGACATCTTGGGGGCAAAAATGAAGGACCAACCCAATCCTAAAACCAGTTCGAGAGTCTCTTACCTGGATAACCTGCGCATCTATCTTACGGCTCTCGTGATTGTTCACCATTCCTCGATAGCATTCGGCGGGGGCGGTTCTTGGGCGGTCAGTGACCCGTCTGTGGATTCGATTACCCCGATCTTCCTGACTTTTTTCACAGCAGTGAACCAAAGTTATTTCATGTCAGGATTCTTTTTGCTGGCGGGTTATTTCACTCCCCAATCTCTCGAGAAAAAAGGTCCCACCTCGTTCCTAATCGACCGTCTCATACGATTGGGGATCCCTTTGCTTGTTTACACGACGTTAATCATCAATATCAACCAGTTCTTGGTGCAGTCATTTTGGCTGAAAATACCGTTTACCTGGCGTTTTGAATATGATCCGGGGCACCTGTGGTTCTTGCAAGCACTGCTGCTATTTGGAGTTATCTATACGCTCTACCGTATCTTTTCAGACAGGGATCTATCACATAAGGCTATCCAGTTCTTCCCGGATCGATTTCCAAGCAATCGAGCATTGATCTTCACAATCGTTGTACTGGCTGTGCTCACATTTGGTGTGCGCATTTTCTATCCGGTTGGCGAATGGATCGGTGGTTTTCAGTTAGCGCATTTTGTCCATTACATCTTCTGCTTCTTTATGGGCATTCTAGCTTACCGAGGCGATTGGTTTAGTCAGCTGAAGAAAAGTCAAGCCCGACGCTGGGGTATCATTTCTCTGGTCATGCTGCCTGTGTTTTTTGCTATCGCCATTCTGGGCGGGGCTCTAGAGGGAGATGAGCAGTTTAACAAATTTCTGGGCGGCTTTTATTGGCAATCTTTTGCTTATTCAATCTGGGAGTCAGTCATGCTGATTGCTGTGCTTACTTATTTGCTGCCTTTTTTCCACGAGCGCTTCTCCCAAGCTGGACGGTTCGCTCGTACCCTGGCACTCAGCGTTTACACTGTTTACATCATCCATCAAACCATCGTAATTGCTCTGGACATCTTATTCATCTCAACAAGCATCCCGACGATCCTGAAATTTATTTTCGTATCCATAATTTCAGTACCGCTGTGTTTTGGGTTGGGGATTTTGATCCGCAAGATTCCCTACACTCGGCGAGTGTTAGGGTAACCAAGGTTGAAGCCGAACAAAAGACGCCAGCAATCTCATACTTTGGGCAAGAGGGTTCTGGTACGAGTTTCGTGATACAGAAAATACAACCGGCGGTTGAGCTTGAATGTTGAGCAAGTATTGTGTCGCAATCATCCCGGAGACTTGAACACAATACACCTGTACTTTTTTGCTTAAAAATAGCAGTTGACACTCACACGTAATCACCGGGATGTTTGCCCTTTCATGCGTATATTTGGAAGTAGCTGATTTCTTGTACTTACGATTATACTTCCGGTAAAGAGTCCTAAAATATTCTACCCCAAAAAGCAACCAAATCTATTAATAACCTTCGGTTGTAGGAACAATTTATATTATCCCTAATAACAATCTGGCTAATAGTTAACTCAAGTTCTGTACAAACCCAAGGGTTTGAGGACTGGTCGTGGTAGCTTCAGGGCGTGGGATAGAGAGACAGATAGGAGTACATCTGAGGAAGGGCAACAGTGTTTCCTATCGTAAGCCACAGGCCGATGGCCGTGCTCACGAAGACAACAACAGACCGCTCCTTACTCTTTATTATACTAATGAGACCCGTTACCAAGGTGGCTCCTGATAGAACTGCGGCGACGATAACCGCAACCAGGGCAGGAACCGGATTGAATCGCGGGTCGGACGGTTCAAAAGGAATCAGGAACTGGCACAGTGCGAAAAACAAAATGGAAGCTACGACCAATCCAGTTGACCATTTACCTAATCGAGTTTTCGGAACAAAACGAAGCCCCATAAGCTGATATTATATATCGTTTCAGCGTTTGTCAATCAGTAATCGAACATAGGGATGTGTGTCCAGCCATGCGCATAGCTATTTGATACCGTTTGCCTTTTCTATAAAGTGAAAATCACAACTGCACGAACAATGGCATGATTATACCAACACGCGTAGGATTACCATTTTAGGTACACGTATAGAAAATATTAGTTTGAATTCAGGATTGGCCTATTTCCCTGGTAGAGATGGGAGAGAGTCGAACTCCACCTAAAACACAACATATTAATCTTGTTTAACGACGCGCGGAAGCCATCTCCTGCCGCACTTTCATGGCGACATCCATTTCGATCAGGGGAGTTATATCGAGGGTCATGTAGTTTTGTAGCGGCCAATCCGTGCTGGCCCGCATCGCCTCCTCGGAAGATGCAACCTCCCAGATGCACATGACCCCCTGCCCGTTCCCGAAAAGATACATTTCCTTGACTTTGCCAGCCTTCATCTGTTCCCTGTTCCAGGTAAGTTGCGCCTGTGTTAACTCGGCCTTTTTCTCCGGCGGCAGTTCGTACCAAGAATCCCTGTAGTGGAAAATATTTAGAAACTTCATGGCATACTCCTTTCCTGCTTTCGACAGAGAACGAGTTCTGTAATAATGATTCACATATGATAATACCGGGGAAAGAGGTTGTCAAGATTCGCCTGGGGAGCTGTAAAAGTAAAATTTAATACGCTGGAATTTTTACTACTTTGTTACATTCGAACAAACACCGGGATGTCTGTCTAGTCATGCGTACTCGTGGGCGATACCGTTTAGCTTCGTGATTTTTCCAGCGGCGGAAGTCAGAGGGCTACCTGCGATAAGGTAAATATCGTATATTAAGCACTAAACCCCCAAGATAGCCTTCACGGGGTGTTGGTTACAAACTTTTTCTTATCCTTGCTGCAAATAAGTTGTATGGTTTGCCGACCCGACGCAACCGCCCCGGGCACGCCGCCTCCAATGTAAACCCATTGTCCTGCCATGTAAAAGTTGCCCAACCCCGGAAGCGTTCTGCTCATTGGCTTGCTACCCATCGTTTCAGTCGTGTTCCCCCATCCCATATGGGAACCCTGCCAATTACCGGTATATCGCTCATATGTCACTGGGGTGGCTACATCCACGACCTCTATATTATCCTTAATGCCAAGGAAACGCTTTTCCAGTTGGTCAATCACTGCATCTGCAACACCTTGCTTTTCAGCCTTGTAACGCGGGCGGTCTTCATATAATTCCTTCCAGTATTTATAGTTAAGGAACACGAAGGAGGCCACGATTACCGATTTGCCTGAAGGGGCCATGGTAGGGTCGTAGCAATAGTGCCTCAGGTGCACCCAACTGCGAGTCACATCGCCAACTTTGATCGGCTTATCAAAGGGAAGAGTAAATGAGTGGGGTTCGCTCGAAATATCTCGAGCCACCCCAAGTGAGATCTGGAAGTATCCCCGATAGACGGGCCACTCGTTATAGTAGCGCCGGATCTTGTCGTTGATGTACCTCCCCTCAAGCATGTCAAAAATGGTGGTGCGCCCATCGGCAGCGGAGATGACCATGTCGGCACGATGCTCTATACCATCTGCCAGGCGCACACCCACAGCGCGGTCATCATCAACTAGAATCTTATCAACGCGAGATTTGTAGTTGACTTCTCCACCCAGATCGAGGTACCGCCGCTCGATAGCTTTGGAGAACTCCAGCGAACCACCAATAGGCACACCCGCATTACGATTGTGCAAATCCACCATGGTTAAAAGGAGTACAGACATCGGGAAGTCGGGCATATCCCCAAAAATAAGGGGGAACGCCTCGCGCAGGAAGGGATCGCTGAAGCGGAGGGCATAATCCTGTATCGAGATCTTGTTGTACTTGCGCATGACTCGCATCATCGGCATCACCTTGATCATCTTGAGTAAGTCAAGCAGTCCTATCAATTCCACGGGCTTTTCTGGCATTAGTTCATCTAGTCCATAGCGGGTGAATAGACGTGCGGCATTGCAGAACTCTTCGATAACCCCGGCATCCACTGGTGATAGCTCTTTCATGTGCTGCTCAAACCTATCAATATCCGCATAGGCAACCAATGTCTTTCCACCAGATCCTTCGACGCGAACAAACTCCTCGTTGTCGACCATGCGTCGATCTTGC
>Ga0209636_10003942_pt1 | contig 15183 bp, 11 predicted proteins | sample DeeMarSWOR152_54_FD_187464 | JGI IMG/M metagenome (GOLD analysis project Ga0209636, IMG submission 187464) | Marine sediment microbial communities from White Oak River estuary, North Carolina - WOR-1-52-54 (SPAdes) (version 2) | ecosystem: Environmental > Aquatic > Marine > Intertidal zone >...
GTCGATGTTGGTTACCACGGCGATCGTCGGTAAGAGTTTCAGGAATGACCCATCGCTCTCATCTGCCTCGGCCACCAAGAAGTCTCCTTGTCCCAGTTTGGCACTGCTCCCTATGCTGTTGAGTTTACCACCGATGACCACGGTGGGATCTAAGCCGCCATGGGCCAATACGGTGGCGATGAGGGAGGTAGTGGTGGTCTTCCCATGGGTTCCCGCAACGGCCACACCGTATTTCATCCTCATGAGTTCTGCCAACATCTCTGCTCGCGAAATGACGGGAATGAGTTTTTCGGCGGCTGCCTGGACTTCTGGATTTCCCTCCTTGATGGCCGCGGAGACGACGATGACCTCTGCACCCTCCATGTTCTCCCGTTGATGTTGGTGAGAGATCCGTGCTCCCAATTGCTCCAATCGCCGAGTTATCTCGGTCTCCCGAATATCGGATCCGCTGACCTCATACCCAAGATTGAGGAGGACCTCGGCAATCCCGCTCATCCCGATACCCCCGATTCCAACGAAGTGGATATGGTTTATTTTTGTCTTTCGATACATTGCTATCTTCCCAGAGAGACTAGTTTATAGCACCAATCCACGATTTGATCGGCGGCATTGGGCTGAGCAAGATCCCCAGCCCGTTTCTCCATGGTCGATATCTCATCCCTATTTCGATGCAGGCGCAGAATCGTATCGGCCAAGAGTTTTCCCGTTAGATCGGAATTGGAGATCATCTTTGCTGCCCCTGCCTTGACCAGGGTTTTTGCATTTAGGGTCTGATGATCATGAGTGGCATGGGGATAAGGGATCAAAATGGACGCCCTTCGGCATACGGTCAACTCTGATACCGTCGTAGCTCCTGAGCGGCAGATAACGAGATGGGCATCTCGATAGCAGGGCACTATATTATCGATAAAGGCCTTCACCGATGCCCGGAATCCCCTCCTCTGATAGTTTCGGGAAACGAATTCCAGGTCATTCCTTCCCGTCTGGTGGATGATGTTCAGGGTATCTCGGACCTCCTCTAGCCCATCCAGGGCTTCTACCATTTTCTCATTTATGCGGTGAGCCCCTTGACTTCCCCCGAAGATGAGGAGGTTGAATTGATCACCCTTCCGGTTTTCCTCAAACTCCTGGAGGAGGTTCCTTCTCACTGGGTTTCCCGTGAGAATAGTCTTAGCCTCGGGGAAGTAGGATCTGCTCTCCTGGAAGGAGATGAATATGGCATTGGATAGCCTTCCCAATAGGCGATTGGTCGATCCAGGTATGGCATTCTGTTCCTGAATGGCCCTTTTAATTCTCAAGAGAAAGGCCGCAAGTACAACGGGGCCCGAAGCATATCCTCCAACGCCGATAACCAGATCTGGCCTGAATTCCCCGATGATTCGGGTTGAAGCGGCGATGCCGCGGGGAATGTTCCATAAGGAGACGAGCTTTCTCGCAAATGGCTTCCCCCTTAGTCCGGAGACGGGGATGGTTCTCAACTCATACCCCATCTTGGGGATCAGAGACTCCTCGATCCCCCTCCTCGATCCAACAAAGAGAACTGCATTCCGGCCTTCCCTGATCTTGAACGCCTCGGCTATAGAGATCCCCGGGAAGAGGTGTCCCCCGGTTCCGCCACCGGCAATGATGATCCTCATGCCCGTATCACCCTAGATGAGATATTGAGGAGAATGCCTACCCCCATCGTATTGACGAGTAGGGATGTTCCACCATAACTGATGAAGGGCAGGGTTAGTCCCTTTGTGGGAAGCAGCCCGAGAACTACCGCCATATTGATGATGACCTGTATAGAGATCATCGATGTAATCCCCACCGCGAGAAAGGTTCCCAAGGGTTCTTCGGCCATCATGGCTATCCGGAAACCTCGAATGGTAAATAGGGCGAAGAGGCCCAGAGTAATGGTCGCACCCACCATACCCAGCTCCTCCCCGATCACCGAGAAGATAAAGTCGGTATGCGGGGCCGGAAGGAAGAAGAGTTTCTGGCTCCCGCCTCCCAGACCCGTGCCGAAGAGGCCCCCTGATCCGAATGCCAGAAGGGATTGAACCATTTGGAAGCTCGTTTGGCTCGGATCTTCCCATGGTTTCAGGAATCCAATGATTCGCCTATATCGGTAATCGACCCCCATAATCAGCAGATAAACGATGGGAAGGGCAACCAAAATGGAGGATACCAGGTAGGATATACGCGCTCCTCCGATAAAGAGGAGCATAAATACCATGGCTGCCAGGAAGAGGGCCACGCCGAAATCTGGTTGGAGCATGACTAAATAGATCATCGTCCCCGAAATGATGAGGACAGGAAGAAAGCCAAAGGAGAAGGCTCTTATTCGGTCTCCCTTTTTCTCTATGAAATAAGCCAAGAAGATGATGAGGGCCAGTTTTGCAAACTCCGAAGGCTGAAAGGAAAGGTTGAGGAGCCGAATCCAACGGGTTGAACCACCAACCTTATATCCGATGCCCGGAATCACGAGTAATATAAGGAACATTAGGCTTAGGCCTAGAAGGGGATAGGCCAGTCTTCTCATGAAGGTGTATGGAATGTTCATCATAACCATCATAATCGCCAAGGCAAAGGCGGCGAATAAGGCTTGTTTTTTAAGGAAATAGTACCCATCTCCGAACCTATCTGCCGCAAGAATGGCACTGGCACTGTAGACGATCACGATCCCTATCCCAATTAACAAGATGGTAATGATTAACAGCACCATATCGTATTGGGCCCTTTCCCTCATGGCTTTCGAGCCCCCTTGGGGTTTTCCGTGCCCAATTGATTGACAATCCGCTTGAAGAGGTTTCCCCTTTCCTCATAGTCCCTGAACATATCGAAACTCGAACATGCCGGGGATAAGAGCACCACATCCCCGTGCTTCGATTCATCAAAGGCCTGATGGACTGCTTCTTCAAGGGTATCGGCTTGGGTTGTTGGAGCAGATCTTCCCAAGGCCTTGGCCATTCTTCGCCTCGCTTCACCTATTAAGATGAGCCGCTTCACTCTCTCCTTAACGATCCCTTTTAGGGAGCCGTAATCTCCCCACTTGTCCTTCCCCCCAGCGATCAAAATGATGGGCTCGTGGAAGCTCCCTAAGGACTTGACTACGGAGCCAACATTGGTCCCCTTGGAGTCATTGTAAAAGCTCACGCCGTCCAGTTCCCTTACGAATTCCAAACGGTGGGGAAGCCCTCTGAAGGACTCCAGGGTCGTCTGGATAACCTCCTTTGGACAGGAGCAGATTTTGGCCACGGCTATAGCAGATAACATATTCTCGATATTGTGGATTCCCTTCAGGGAAACCTTTGCCAGTGTAAAGCGTTCAAGGGGTCCCTTTGGATCATGGTAGATGAGGGAATCCCGGTCAAGGAATGCCCCTTTCTTCAAGGGAGATGTTAGGCTGAAATACCTTTTTTTCGCCTTGATTTTATGGCTCATCGAGGTGATGGTCCCGTCATCGGCGTTGAGAACGGCAAAATCCGAAGCCCGTTGGTTCTCAAAGACCCGGAATTTGGCCTTGATGTACTCCTCATAATGGGGATATCGGTCTAAATGGTCCTCCGTGATATTGAGCATGAGGGCAACGTAGGGTCTAAATTGGACGATTCCTTCCAGTTGAAAGCTGCTGATCTCGGTTACCACATAGTCCCATCTACCCCTTCCGGCACAATCGATGAGGGGATTACCCACATTTCCTCCCACGAAGACCTTCTTCCCAGATGCCTTGAGCACGTTCCCGAGTAACATGGTGGTAGTGGTCTTCCCATTTGTTCCCGTTACACCGATGATGGGGTCTTTGATGAACCGGCAAGCCAGCTCAATTTCGCTTATTATTTCGATCCCCTTTTTCCGAGCCGCCGCGATGGGCTCGATGTTGAGCGGAACACCTGGGCTGACGATGATTAGGTCGGCACTCAAAAAGGTTTCGATCCTGTGCTCCCCCAGTTCGGTCCTTACCTCGAGCCCTCTAATCTTGGGGAGGTAGGCCTGCAGTTCATCGGTGGATCGAATATCAGTTGCCATGACCAGTGCTCGTCGCTCGGCCAGAAATTGGATAACCCCTATCCCCGTCCTGGCCAATCCCACCACTAAAACCTTTTTTCCCTCCAGTTCCACCGGATTCCCCGAAATGGAGGATTACCTCAACTTTAACGTGCTAAGGGCCACAAGGCCCAGGATGATCGCGATAATCCAGAACCTCACAATCACCTTCGGTTCCACCCACCCCTTGAGCTCGAAATGGTGATGGAGGGGGGCCATCTTGAAAATACGCCTTTTCCTGAGCTTGAAGGCTACCACCTGCATGATGACGGAGATGGTCTCCAATACAAATATCCCGCCAACGATAACCAGGGGAATCTCATGTTTTGTCACCAGGGCCAACGTTCCCAAGGCCGCTCCGAGGGCAAGGGATCCCGTATCCCCCATGAAGACCTGCGCTGGATAGGTATTAAACCAGAGGAACCCCAAGCCCGCGCCCACCAGCGCTCCACAGAAAATGGTTAACTCTCCACTTCCCCTGATGAATTCAATTTGAAGGTAATGGGCGAATGTATAGTTACCCGATAGATAGCAAAAGAGGAGAAAGGTCACCCCGGAGACCATGACGGGACCGATGGCCAACCCGTCCAACCCATCGGTAAGGTTGACCGCATTGGCGGTCCCCACGATGACCACCACCCCAAGGGGGATGTAAAACCATCCCAAATCAGGGGTTACACTCTTGAAGAAGGGAACCCATAGAAGGGTGCTGAAGTCGAAGGTGACATAGAGGACCCAACTGACCACCAGGGCCATCCCAATCTGAAGGGGAAACTTATATCTGGCTTTTATCCCCATGCCATCCCTGTCCCTCACCTTTTTGAGGTCGTCAAAAAACCCGATGAGGCTAAAGCCAAAGGTGGTGAGCAAGATGAGCCACACATATCTATTAGTAAGATCGGCCCACAAAATGGTTGGTGAGATTAGCGCAAAGAGGATCAGCATGCCTCCCATGGTGGGTGTCCCCTCCTTGGCCAAATGTGACCGGGGAACATCTTCCCGGATGGATTGGCCCATTTGAAAATCCACCAGCTTTCTTATCAACCACGGGCCAATGATGAAACTGATTACAAGGGCGGTTAAGGCGACACAGATAGTCCTGAAGGTGATATATCGAAAGACATTGAGGAATGAATAGACCGTATGGAGAGGATAGATGAGATGGTATAGCATTACCCTTCTTTCCCCATGAGCCCAAGGACGATTTTCTCCAAGGACAGAGCTCTAGACCCTTTCACCAGGATCCAATCTCCCCGCTTTATCGTTTTCTTGAGGCGAAGGAGGAGGTCTTGATGATCCCTTGAGACCACCACCCGATCCTCGTTTAACCCCGCTAGTCGGGCCTTGTGAGCGATGATTTCAGCTCTTTCCCCGAGGGTAAACAATAAGTCCACGCCAAGGGAGGTTACCTTCTTCCCGATGCTCGCATGCTCTTCATCACTAAATTTGCCCAATTCCAACATATCCCCCAAAACGGCAATTCCTCTCCCCCTATCCTTCACCTCCGAGAGGGTTTTCAGGGCTAGTTCCATGGACTTGGGATTTGCGTTATATGCATCGTTGATTATGGTGGCCCCATTGCCCATCCGTATGATCTCCATCCGCATGGAAAAGGGCTTAAACCCCTCCAGCCGCTCCATGATTTTATCCCATGGCACCCCAAAAACCGAGGCCACTGCCGTCCCAGCCAAAGCATCGTATATGGAGGCAATTCCTATCATGGGAAAGAAGACTTCAACCTCCCTTCCCCTCAGGTTTAAGGTAAATCGGACACCCTTACTCCCTTCAATGCGGAGCTCCTTGGCCATCACGTCACTCGTGGCCTCTAAACCGAACGTGACCTTTTTGCCAGGGTAGCGTTCCGCCAATTTCATCACATGTACATCGTCTTGGTTGACCACAATCATCCCATCGGGTCGCATGGTGTCCCATAGTTCCCCCTTTGCCTTTATCAATTCCTCAAAGGTGCCGAGACCCTCTAGGTGAGTTTTACTGATATTGGTGATAAGGCCGATGTCCGGATTAGCAATCTCAGTCATCCTCCTTATCTCCCCCTTTACATTCATTCCCATCTCCACCACGGCTATATTGTGCTCGCGGCTGAGGTCCAATAAGGTTAAGGGAAGTCCGACCAGATTGTTTCGATTTCCCGAGGTCTTCAATACCCTGAAGGATCCCTCGAGGAGAGTCGCAATGATCTCCTTGGTGGTCGTTTTCCCGTTGCTTCCAACAACGGCGATAAGGGGAATTGGATGCTTTTTCCTCCACCACTGAGCGATATCCCCCAGGGCCCTCAACGTATCTCCGACTGCGATGACGGCTTTTCCCCCCGGGTCGAGAATTTCCTTCGCTCCCAGGGATTCATTCTCGATTATGACTCCCTCTCCCCCCTTCTCCAAGGCCTCCTTCGAGAATTGATGTCCATCAAATCTCACCCCCCTCAGGGCGATGAAGAGGTCCCCTCTTTTGATGGTCCGGGAGTCGATAGAGATTTCACGAAATGCCTTACTGGGATCCCCTCTTATTAAGGTGCCTCCCGTCGAATCCAAGATATCTTGAAGGGAAAACCTATTTTTTATCATCAGCGCTTTTTAAGGCCTCCTTGATCTCATATCGATCGTCGAAGGGAAACCTTTCCCTTCCGATGATCTGATAATCCTCATGCCCTTTTCCCGCGACTAAAACCACATCGCCGTCTTTGGCTAGTTTGATGGCCAATCGGATGCCTTCCCTTCTCTTTAAGACTTTGACGTACCCCTTGCCCCTGAAACCTCCGGCCAACTCCTCCCGGCCCATCTCGCGAATGGAATCGATCCTCATTCCTTCCTCGATCTCCCTGATAATAGCCGCTGAGTCCTCGGTCCGCGGGTTATCTGAGGTGATCACCGAGAGATCGCTATAACGGCCGGCAATTGCACCCATGCGAGGACGCTTCCCCCTATCTCGGTCCCCGCCACAACCGAAAACGGTGATGATCCTTCCTCCCCCCTTGAGGTTCCCCATGGTCCTCAAAATCCGCTCCAATGCATCGGGCGTGTGGGCGTAGTCGACGAAGATATGCAAACCCCTCTCATTCTGGATTCCCTCAACCCTCCCTGGCACACCACTGAGGGCCTCAATGCCACCTCGAATCTCCTCTAGATCTGCCTTTAAGGCAAGCCCAATTCCTGCAGAGGCAAGGATGTTATAGAGATTAAACTCCCCCATGAGAGGAGAGCGAATGGGGAAATCTCCCTTGGGTGTGATGGCCATTGCTGAGAGGCCGGTGATAGAGGCATGGATATCCTTGGCAGAGATATCCCTCTCTCCCTTGAGCCCATAGCTCATCTTGTGCAGGGGTAGCCTCTCCCAGACAACTTTTCCCTTGGGGTCATCGAGATTGATGAGGGCCAAGGGATTTGGCTTCATGCTTTTCCGTAAAAAGTGGGTAAAGAGGCTCGCCTTGCTCTCGAAATAGTGGTCAATTGTCTTATGGTAATCGAGATGATCCGAAGTACAATTGGTGAACACCCCGATATCGAAATGGCAGCCCTCTACCCGGTATTGATGTATAGCATGGGAGGAGACCTCCATAATAACATGGGAGACCCCTTCCTTGAGCATGTCCTTCAACATCTTTTGGAGGTCGTAGGATTCGGGGGTTGTCGTTGTCGCCTTGTGGACCGTTTCCTCGAAATGGTAGTCGATAGTTCCAATAAGGCCGGTTCTGAAACCAACCCTTTTCAGAATAGACTCGGTAAGATATGCCGTGGTGGTTTTTCCATTCGTCCCCGTGATGCCAATGAGGATCATCTTGGCCGAGGGGTTCCCGAAGAAAGCCGTTGAGATAGTGCCAAGGGCCTTGCGGGTGTTGGGTACCACCACCGTTGGAATTCCATCGATCCTTCGATTTTCGTCATCCAGGATCACCGCACATGCTCCTTTTTCAATGGCCTCTTCTATATAATCATGTCCATCTACGCCCAGTCCCTTAATGGCGACGAAGATGGAACCGCTTTTCACCTGGTTCGAATTGTAGGCAACTCCCTCAATCTCGGTAGACATCTGCCCATAGATGTGCGCACCCTCCAAGCCTTTCACCAAGTCCCTCAGTTTCATTGATATTTATCCCACCGGCTCACCAATCCGGACTAAAGGTGAGAAAACAGACATCTCCATTCTTCACTACTGTTCCCGGTCTGGGATGTTGATCAACAACCCTACCGCTTCCGGAAACCTTAAGCTTCAACTCCAAAGCCCTACCCCTGTTGAGAGCGGCACGCATACTCAATCCTTTCATATCGGGCATCCTCCTTGGAGGTTTCCCGCGATGCATCGCTTCATTGGCAGTCCTTTTCAGGGGTCGCCATGTTGTTTTCTTTGTCGAGGCCTTAACTACGATAGGCCCCTGTGTTGGGGGGATGTTGAAATACCGGAGCGATCGCTCGGCGATATTCTTAAAGACGGGTCCGGCAACTCTTCCCCCATAGGGGATTCCTTGAGGTTCATCAATCACCACAAGGATAACCAAACGCGGCTGATTGCTTGGCGCATATCCCACGAAGGAACTGATGAATCGATCTTCGGAATAGCCTCCTACGACGCTATCCACCTTCTGGGCTGTTCCCGTTTTTCCCGCAACCCCATAATATGGGAGGGCTGCACTCGTTCCAGTCCCCCCTTCCATCACAACGCCTTTGAGGATAGAGGTCATTATCTCAGCTGTCTCTTCCGACAACACTCGCCTGATGATTATGGGATGGGATTGCCTTACCATGTTCCCTTTTGAATCGACGATCCTATCTACCACATAGGGTTTCAAAAGATTTCCCCCATTAGCGATGGCGGAGAGGGCGGTTATGAGTTGAATGGATGTCACGGCGATACCTTGTCCAAAGGCGATATTGCCCAAGGCGATCTTGGACCACTTTTTGGGATGTCTTATGATTCCCATGGCTTCGCCGGGGAGGTCGATACCCGTCCTCTGGCCGAAGCCGAATTTCTTAATGTAATGATAGAACTTCTCCTTTCTCACCCGTTCAGCGACCTTTGCCGCGCCTATATTACTGGAATACTTGATGATATGTTCAAGACTGAGCCACCCATATTTTTTTACGTCGCGGATAGTTTTTCTAGAAAGGGTATAAGCCCCATTTTCACAGAAGAAGATATCGTGTCTTTTAACTACCTTCTCCTCAAGGGCGGCCGAAGCGAGGAATACCTTAAAGACGGAGCCGGGTTCAAAGATATCAGTTACCACCCTATTTCTCCATGTCTCCGGGGGATAATCCCAAAATCGATTTGGGTTAAAGGAGGGGTGATTGGCCATAGCCAAAATCCCACCACTTGTGGGGTCCATAACGACAACCATTCCCTTTTTCGCCCCTCGCTCTTCCACGGCCCGCTTCAATTCCTGCTCAACGATATATTGAATGTTTGTGTCAATGGTCAGGTAGAGGTCGTAATTTTCAGGCGATTTCCCCGGAAGGGGGACCTCCGTAATAATCTCCCTTCCAAAGGCATCCTTTCCCAAGATGAGTCGGGTTGTGTTTCCCGAGAGGGTGGTGTCGTATTTGGCCTCGATACCCTCTAGGCCTTTTGAATCTATCCCCACAAAGCCGATGAGATGAGCGGCTAAATGTGAATGAGAATGGAACCGTTGGGGATAGAACCGTCTGCTTTCCCTTACGAAGTGTATGCCCTTCACCCCGGACTCCTTTATTCGGGCCGATTCTTTTGGGGTAACTTTCCTCTTTACCCAGACGAAGCTCTTCTTCTTTTTCAATTTCTTCGTCAGAGATCCCTTATTGAGGTCGAGGATATCGGCAAGCTTTTTAGCTGTTTGAGATGGGTTTTTCACCTCAGGTGGCCTTGCATAGATGGAATCTACATCAATGCTTACCGCCAAATTGTTCCCCTTAACATCATAAATGGTTCCCCTTTTGGGACCGAAGGTGATTATGGTTTGATGCTGCTTCGATGCCAAACGAGAGAGCTCATTCCTCTTTATGAGCTGAAGTTGAATAATCCGGATGAAAATGAAAGGGAAGCAGAGAAAAAGGAGGACGAAGACAACAAATATCCGAGCTTTTGTCCAATTTATGGGTTTTCGTCTCATTTCATCAAGATGATCTGCCCAGGAAGAGGTTTCTCCATGTCTAACTCATCCTGGGCAATCCGTTCTATCCTCGCCAAGGATTTGAGTGTGGCTATCTCGATTTGTAATTTCTTATTATCCTGGACCAACTTCCCCTGTATCTCCATGGCTTGCGAGAGGTCATATCCCAGGTTGATTACCAAAACCCGTGACCAGACGTAGAAGAGGGAGAAGGCTATTAAGGCAGCTATGATGCAAAATGCGAGAAAGCCGCTGATCCTTCCCCTGGTCCTATCCTGTCCCGGCATTACCATGCCCTTTATGGGATAGGTCATCGGCGATGGAAAAAAGATCTTGTTCATTTCAAACCCTTTCCGCCACCCTCAGTTTGGCGCTTCTGGCCCTTGGATTTTCCGAAATTTCACCCTTTGAGGGTGCGATGGGTTTCTTGGTGATAATGGTTATTAACCCCGGGGGTTTCTCGTATTGCCGAAAACTTTCCTTAACGATTCGGTCTTCCAGGGAATGAAAGGACAGAATACAAAGACGTCCCCCGCTCTTCAATAGCGGGATACCATCTCGAATTGCCTTCTCCAAATTGTTAAGCTCGTCGTTTACCGCTATTCTAATCGCCTGAAAGGCTTTTGTAGCGGGATGGATGCGGCGAGGTGGCTTCAACACGGCCGAAGATATGATATCCCTGAGCTGGGTTGTAGTAACGATAGGGTTTTTTTGCCGATGTCTCACGATGGCCTTAGCGATCTTCCTCCCCCATCTTCCCTCGCCATACCTTCGGAGGATTCCCTCCAATTCCACCCTGGAGAGTGTATTGATCAATTTTGACGCTGTCTTTCCCTGAGTTCGGTCCATTCTCATATCCAAGGGTCCTTCCGATTGGAAACTGAACCCCCGCTTTTCATCGATCAATTGCTGATATGAAACCCCCAAGTCCATTACTATGCCTTCCACCTTGCCAATATTCAATTCCCCCAATATCTCCCTTAGATCGGAGAAATTTCCGTGAATAAGGGTGGTTCTTGACTCATAGGGTTTTAGCCTTATAGAGGCCTCCTCAATTGCTTCTCCATCGCGATCGATACCGATGAGTCGACCCGTTGGTGAGCTTCGTTCCAGGATCTTAAGGGCATGCCCTGCACCACCCAAGGTACAATCGACATAGATCCCATCAGGATGCGGATCGAGAAATTCAATAACCTGCTCGATCAGCACGGGGAGATGTACATAGGCCATATCGTAGTGATCCTATTTCAGCGCCCCATGCTTTTATGCAATCGGTTAGAAGCCAAACTCGGAAAGGACATCGCTGATGCGGTCGAAATCCTCATGGGCCTTAACGATTTCCTCACTCCACCTCTTCTTTGACCAAATCTCGATCTTCTTCAATTGCCCGACCAAAACGATTTCCTTATCCAGAGCTGCATATTCCCTCAAGGTTTGAGGAATGAGAATCCTTCCCTGTTTGTCCAGGGTGCACTCGATGGCGCTGGAATAGAAAAATCTCATAAAAGACCGTGTCTCCTTCTTTACCATTGACAGTGAACCGGCCCTCTCCTCCAGTTGAATCCATTCCTCATAAGGGTAAGCCACTAAACATCCATCGAAATTGGTGATAACGAGCCGTTCATCGTACTTTTTGCCCAGGACCTCACGAAATTTGACAGGTATGCTCACCCTCCCCTTTGGATCAATGGTATGTTCATACCTTCCTCTAAACATGTTATGCCTCTTTTCTTCCCACTTCTTACCACTTTATCCCACTTTTCCTATTATTAGACTTTAAATTTCCATTTGTCAAGGGAAAAAAATATTTTTTTATAACCAACGATAATAGTTATGGTTTTCCCATTTGTGGGGCGTTGGCATTTCTACAGAGTAAAATAATAATAATTATCAATAGTATCAGATAATTAAACTATTTTTTTAAATTATTTTCTTGGATATATCATTTAACTTACCATAATATCAGATAAAATAATTCTTAGACCTTTTTATCGCCTTAGATTTTCCCAAAATGTGGGAAAAAGAGGGGGGTTGTAGAAAAGAGGGGGGTTGTAGAAAAGAGGGGGGTTATAGAAAAGAGGGGGGTTATAGAAAAGAGGGGGGTTGTAGAGGGAATTCCCTTTCCGAGGGCTGGGCTTTCCTGACTTTTTCAGGGAATATTGTTGGTAACCCGTTGATTATTGATTGGTAACCCCTTGATTATTGACCGGCAAATACCCAGTAAACCTCGCCTTGTAGGCGGGAGCGAGAGGCCCAATGGGTCGAGAGGCCCAATGGGTCGAGAAGCCCAATGGGTCGAGAAGCCCAATGGGTCGAGGGGCACAATGAAAAATGAGATTTCATTGGCTGGCATTCTGCTCGCCACTGCGTGCCCAGGAAGCCCCGCCCTATGGGCGGGGAGCCTCACAAAGTGGTATTCTTCGTAAGAGAACATCTTGTTCTTTCGCTTCAATGCTTTCGATGGGTCCCCCACCTCTCCAGCAATTTCCCCTCAAGGACCACGGTTTCCTTCACACAGTAAGGGAACTCCAGTCCAGGGTAGATTGACAACAAAGCCTTCCCGATTTAGAATATCTTATAGATAGAGGAGAAAGAGCATAATGGCAATGGATGCTGTTCGTCAGAGGATCAAAGAACTCCGGGAGGCCATTGAGTATCACAATTATCGATACTATGTATTGGACGATCCCGAGATTTCCGATGCCGAATATGACCGGATGATGAGGGAACTGGAGAAGCTGGAGAAGGATTATCCCGAACTCCGGGATCCCAATTCACCAACGCAACGGGTTGGTGCTCCACCTCTAGAGGAATTCGAGACGGTAACTCACAACATTCCCATGCTCAGCTTGGCCAATGGGCAGAACGAAATCGAAGTGAGGGAATTTGATCAGAGGGTGAAGCGATTCTTGGCAATAGATGGGGATATCGCCTATGTTGCTGAGCTAAAGTTAGATGGCGTGGCCGTGGAGTTGGTCTATGAAAGGGGAAATCTCGTCGTCGGGTCGACTCGGGGGGATGGGGTTAACGGTGAGAACATCACCCAGAACCTGAGGACCATAAGGACTATTCCCCTCGCCCTCATGGGAAAGGCGGTTTCCGTTCCGGAGCGGCTCGAGGTGAGGGGAGAGGTCTATATGGAGATCAATGGGTTTAAGGAATTGAATAAGAAGCGTGAGGCTTCGGGCGAACCCCTCTTTGCTAACCCGAGGAATGCAGCTGCCGGTTCTTTGCGACAGCTTGACCCCAGCGTTACAGCAAGCAGGCCCTTACATATCTTTTTCTACGGCCTCGGAGAGGTTGTCGGATATACCGTTAAGACGCATTGGGAATGTCTCAATGTCCTTCCCCAGTGGGGGCTTCGTGTTAACCCATTGGTAAGGCGGTGTAGGGATATCGAGGAAACCATCGGATACTATGAGGAAATCTCTCACCAAAGGGAGACATTGCCATATGAAATCGATGGTGTCGTTATAAAGGTGGACGATCTCGCACTTCAATCCCGATTGGGGGTGATTTCCCGGAATCCCCGGTGGGCTTTGGCCTACAAGTTTAAACCGAAACAGGAGACGACCAAAATCTTGAAAATCATTCCCCAAGTAGGCAGGACGGGGGCCATCACGCCGGTAGCAGTCTTGGAGCCGGTGAGGGTAGGGGGTATTGAAATCAGCAGGGCAACCCTGCATAACCAGGATGAAATCGACAAAAAGGATGTTCGAATAGGCGATACCGTAGTCGTTCAAAGGGCGGGAGACGTCATTCCCGAAGTTGTGAAGGTTGTGGGGTCCAAGAGGACGGGGAGGGAAAAGAGGTATCATATTCCCGATACCTGTCCCGTATGTGGAGCCGATGTGGTTCGACTTAAGAATGAAGCGGCACACCGGTGCATAGGTTTGTCTTGTTCTGCTCAGCTCAAGGGTAGAATCAAACACTTCGCATCAAAGCGCGCCATGGATATCGATGGACTGGGGGATAAATTGGTGGCCCAATTGGTAGACCGAGGGATGATTAAGGATGTAGCCGACCTCTACCACCTTTCCAAACAGGACCTCGCCGGTATGGAGAGGATGGCGGATAAGTCCGCCCAAAATATCCTCAATGCAATCGAAAGGAGCAAGAAGAAACCTTTGGCCAAATTTATCTATGCGCTGGGGATTCGCCATGTGGGAGAGCATCTATCCGAGGTTTTAGCCAACGAACTCAAATCCTTATTCATTTTTTTTCGCATTACGGAGGAGGAACTGTTAGCCATAAAGGAGGTGGGACCGGAGCTCGCCCAAAGCGTGGTTCGCTTTTTCAAGGATCAGAGGAACCGGGAGGTGTTGGAGAAGTTATTGGAGGCCGGCTTGACCATTGTTGAGCCAGGAGTTGACAAGACGGCCAAATTGGGAGGCCTCACCTTTGTATTCACCGGTACACTGGAGTCCTTTACCCGGGATGAAGCCAAGGATATGGTCGAATCTTTGGGGGGGAGAACGGCCTCAAGCATCAGTAAAAAAGTAGATTATGTCGTGGCAGGGGAAGATCCGGGATTGAAATATGAACGGGCAAAGAGGTTGGGGATTAAGATCTTGACGGAGAAACAATTTAGGGAAATGGTCGAATAAGGTCAATGCAGCGAGGAGCTCCTGAGGGTTCACTGCGGCTAGAGAAAGTGTTCAACGATATTGACATGGTATTTTTTGGGATCCAGGGCCTTAACGATGTCTCTTTTGTAGCTTTTTGTTTCGCTATCCATTTCAAGGAGATCCACGGATGGACCGATCCTTCTCTTTCCCTCTGATTGAGAAATGAGGATCACCTTCGGCCGATTGATGTATTGGGGATCCGGGTTTGTCTCAAAAACCACGCCTATCTCATTAGTGTTGAGCATGACCAGGGATCCGATGGGATAGATCCCGATGATGCCGATGAATACCTTGAGCAATATGGGGTCGAATGCATTCTTTTCCTGCACCATGATGGCCAATGCCTGTTCGGGCCGATAGGGTTTTCTTCGGTAAGCCCTGGGAGTAGTCATGGCATCGTAACAATCGGCGATCTTGATAATCCTT
>Ga0209636_10003943_pt1 | contig 15179 bp, 17 predicted proteins | sample DeeMarSWOR152_54_FD_187464 | JGI IMG/M metagenome (GOLD analysis project Ga0209636, IMG submission 187464) | Marine sediment microbial communities from White Oak River estuary, North Carolina - WOR-1-52-54 (SPAdes) (version 2) | ecosystem: Environmental > Aquatic > Marine > Intertidal zone >...
GTTTTATGCGGGACTTCCTGATGCGGGCCGTCCAAATACTTCCAAAGCTCGTGGGGCGGGTTTTAAAGGATTCCTACCAGGTTTGAACGAGGATCTTTTCCTTTGATGCTGGATCCCCCAAAGGGGGCGGGAGTATCATCAACACATTAGAGCGATGGTCAAAAAAGGACGGTGATAAAAAGGGATCTGAGATGCGATGTCCTGCTTTAAGTGAACTCCCTCCTCCTCCGCCGGGTAAGCTCGGCTGGCCGTGGACGGAGGAAAGCCCACGGCTCCCTGATATGATGGAGAATGGATCCTCTTGGCCACTGATAAGTATCGTGACGCCCTCATATAACCAAGGACGGTTCATCGAGGGAACCATCCGTTCTGTGTTACTGCAAGGTTACCCAAACCTGGAGTACGTCATCATTGATGGTAGTAGCACCGATAATAGCGTGGAAATCATCCGTAAGTATGAGAAGTGGCTGGCATACTGGGTGAGCGAGCCGGACAAGGGGCAGGCGCATGCGATCAACAAGGGCTTTCGTGAGGTGACCGGCGAAGTGCTCGCCTGGCTCAACTCGGATGACGAGTACTGTCCGAAAGCCTTTTGTTTCGTAGCTCGCCATTTTCAAGGAAAGCCCAATATGGCCTTGCTGTATGGGGATTGCGAGATGGTAGATGACAACGAGTCTATTATTGGTCGTATTAAGGGTCAGCACGGTGACTTGACTGACTTGCTCATTCGGGATTTCATTCCTCAACCGAGTGCTTTCTTCCACCGTCAGGCCTGGGAAGCTGTTGGTGGTGGGCTTGATGTCAGTTTACACTTCGCTCTTGACTACGAGCTATGGATTCGCATGATGCTCAAAGGTACGAAATTACAGTATGTCCCAATGTCTCTATCTCGGTTCCGTTGGCATAATGCCTCTAAGTCGAGACGTGATCTGGCAAGATTTGGTTTTGATCAGTTAGCGATCTTGGAAAGGTTGTATCAAAAGCAGGAAGACGAGAGGCTCAGGAAGGTTAAGCCCCATGCGTATCATGAGTGCTTCAAGGTCATTGAAACCGGTTACTTACAAGGGATTGAGGAAGGCAAGGACCAGGAGGATGAGATAGTGCAGATGCTGATGCTGTGGGCTCGCCATTTGGAGAAACACCAGGAGGACTACATCCAGGATGCTCGTTTGTGGGCAGAAAGCCTCTACCGAATCGGACACCACTATTGCTTCTACGGTCACATGGAGCAGGGGCGACGCTTCTTCTCGATGGCTCTCCAAGTGAATAAAACGGCATACAAGGCTTTGCTAGGGTGGGGTATCTCGTGCATGGGGGTAAAACTTTACCGGCTGTATTCCAAAATGAGGAGGACCTTATTTCGGTTTCTGCTACGCCTTAATTGCCGATTCTTACCCAGCTATTATAACAGGCATACCGGGGGAATACTATTGTCGAAACTGTCCAAGCCATAGGTAAGGTTGCCTTTTACGATTAAAAGGAGACCCGGGCAAAGAACGAGGGTGAAAATCACAACCTGTAATCGAGCCATCTTCATGAAAAAGGTTTCTCTCGAGGAGAAGATTTCTCTTTTCGTATGCCCTGGATTCAGAATACTTAACCGTAGCTGAATAGGTTTTGCAAGAGTGTACCCTGTGCCTGGACCGTACGTTTACAGTTGCAATGTGGGGATCATCATGTTTTTTATACTTTGCAAAAAGAGTGAGGACTATGAGGATCTTACAGGTTGTCCATAGGTTTCCGCCTCTAAGTAAAGGGGGAACAGAGGTCCAAGCGTATGAGATAGCTAAGAAGTTGAAAACAAAATACATGGTCTTTGTCCTCTACCCCTTGTATGACTCCAAGGGAAGAAGTTACTCGCTGCGTGAAACGAACTATGAAGGGTTGTCAGTCATACAGTTGGTTAAAAAGTGGCCCTCGGCACTCGAATCCATCAACTATTTAGTAGACGTTTGGCTAACATATAACGACAAGAGGATAGGAAAGGTCTTTGAATCTTTGCTGGACCAACTGAAACCAGACATTATCCATTTTCAGCATTTGCTCAACTTATCGGTCGAACTTGTCAGCTTGGCGCGGAAAAAGGGTATACCAACGGTAGTGACTTTGCACGACTACTGGTTTCTTTGCCATAGGATTCATCTCTTGAAAAACGATGGGTCGATATGCAAAGGTCCGGAAAAGGATGGGACACAGTGTTTCCGTTGTTATTTTGACGTCCTTTGGGAAAGTGTGAAAGAACGCTGGAGGCCTTTTCGTCAAGGGCTATTGATGGTCCCGTTGGAGAAAGGATTAGAATGGTCCTTCCTTTCTCTCTTCCGAAATCGCATTCAATCCACTTGGGACGCCCTAAAATTGGCAGATGTCATAGTTTCACCCTCCAGGTTTTTGAAGGAGAAATTCGAAGATTATGGTTTGAAGAAAAATAGAATCCTTCATGTTACACACGGTATCAATCCGAGCCTTTTTAAGGGGCTGAAAAAATCCAAATCCAACAATATCCGGTTCGGATATGCGGGTTCAATTGTTCCCCATAAAGGAGTCCATGTTCTTTTAGATGCCTATTGCCGTGTTCAAAATTCTACAACAGAGTTGAAGATTTTTGGAGACTATCACAGCGACATTTCATATTACCAAAGTCTGAAGAGGTATTTTGGCCATTGCAATGTTCAATTCATGGGTCAATACAATGATGCCAGAGTCCCGTTTTCCCAGATAGACTTTTTGATAGTTCCCTCTATTTGTTACGAAACTGGCCCTTTGGTGCTCCAAGAAGCCTTTATGGCGAAGGTGCCGGTGATCGCATCTCAAATTGGGACAATTCCTGAGCTTGTTCAGGACGGAAAAAACGGTTTTCTCTTTCGTCCCAATGATCCCCAGGAATTGGCCACGAAACTGAAAGCAGTGATTGAGAAGCCAAGCCTGCTTCGATCCTTCGTCAAAAATATTGGCCCTGTAAAAACAATTGATGCACAGGTTGCTGAGATGGAGGAAATCTATTTGAAAATCTTTAAGAACAGATTTTCAGAGGGACGATAAATAAAAACTGCCGAGCGCAATTTCCCCTTTGGCTTGGTCTCAAATGATTGTCAATGAAACGTTGAGAGTACGTGGACGGGTTCAATTTCGAAAACTTCGGATCATCGATGTAGGTGGCGCGCTGCTGATGGATGGAGAGAGCTCGCGAAAAATTCTAATCATAAAAAAAGTGGATATATCGGAAGTGAGAGAAACGAAATAGTACGGGGATTTCGTGAAAAGCGTTTATTAAACTTCTTGACCGTTATGAGTGTAGAAACTAGTGTCATAATACCTAATTGGAATGGGATCGATTTCTTACCTCATTGTTTGAACTCCCTTCGAGATCAGACATTTAAAGAATTTGAAATCATCGTTGTAGATAACGGTTCAACCGATGGCTCAGTGGACTTTCTTTCCAGGAACTATTCGGATGTTAACTTGGTGAAGCTTAAGACAAATACAGGGTTCTCAAGAGCGATTAATGAAGGCATAAGAGTAGCTAAAGGGGATTATTGCCTGCTTTTGAATAATGACGTGGAGGCAGATCCCTACCTTATTGAAAACCTTCATGGTGTTGCAAAAAATAAGGGTGCCAATTTTTATGCTTGCAGAATGATGAACTTTTATAACCGAGATATCATAGATGGAGCGGGTGATGGCTATACGAGGGAAGGAAAGGCATTTCGAATTGGCTGGGGGGAAAAGTATGAAAATAAATTTGATAAGATAAAAAGAGTTTTTGGTGCATGCGCAGGTGCTTCCTTTTACAGAAGGGAATTATTTGACGAGGTAGGGCTATTTGATTTAGATTTCTTCGCTTATCATGAGGATACGGATTGGAATTTCAGAGCAAATTTGATGGGATTTAAATGCTTTTATATTCCCAGCGCAGTAGTGTTTCACGTGGGGAGTGCCACAACAGGAAGCTTTATAAACGAATTCACAGTTTTTTATAATGTCAGAAATATGATTAACGTAATTATAAAAAATATTCCAACACCTTTACTTCTGAAATTATTACCGAAAATATTATGGGGTCAAATCAAGACATTCATAAGAGTAAGTTTCATTGAGGGTTATCCTATAACCTATATGAAAGGCATATTTAGTGTAGTAAAATTACTACCGAAGACGCTCAGGAAAAGGAGAAAAATTCAACAAAGCAAAAAAATATCCAATCATGAATTAGAAGAATTGATTAGATCATCTGAGAAAGACTCCCGGAGGATGGGAGCTTTTATAAGAAAAGTATATGGCTCGCGGCATTCTGATAATAATCGTCGGTTATAGTATCAAAGACTATTTGAGGGAGTGTTTGAAATCCTCTATGCTCCGGAGAGAGGTACTTATCGTCGATAATAAATTCAGTTATGGCTTGCCAGAGAGGCTCCATGAAAAAATGCAGCTCAAAGAACCCCAGTCAGCATGACATCATAGAATGGTCCAAGATAGTTATTACTATTATTAGCCGGAATACAACCTGGAATTGGAGGGTTACTCCTTAATGAATAAAAACTTGAAAGAGGGCTTAAGGTGGCTTGATCAAGCGGAGGCGGATCTGAAGACCTCCAGGGACTGCCTGAGAACAGAGAATTACTATGCATCATGCTTTTTCTCTCAGCAGGCCGCGGAGAAGGCCCTCAAGGGGTATTTGTACTTCAAGGGATTCAGGGCATTGGTGACGCACTCGGTGACCGAGCTCCTTGAAGAAGCTGCGAAATCTGTAGGGAATTTTCAAGAGCTAGCAGATCATGGTAAGGAGCTGGATAGGCATTACATCGGCTCACGAGACCCCAATTTCTACCCATCGGGGGCTCCCTACAGGTACTACACACAGGAGATGGCAGAACGATGCTTAAACTATGCCGAGTCGATCTTGAAAGAAGCAAAGAAGTATTTGAAGGGATAGATAGATACAAGGAGAGGGTAATCAGGGAGCTCGATCCAGCCGCCATCCTGCTTTTCGGTTCCTTCGCCCGGGGTGATATACATGAGGGCTCCGATGTGGATATGATAGTGATAGCCAATTTCACGGAGGGATTTTTAGATCGTATAAAAACCCTGTTGGACTTAAATGTGGGGTTGCCCCTTGAGCCCATCGGATACACCCCCGAGGAGTTCAAGAGGATGAAAGAGCAGGGTAATCCGTTCATCTTGGATGTGCTCAGGGAGGGAAAGGTTATAAATGGCGTCATCCCATAAGGAGGCTTGTTCTCCGATTTGTTCAAGGTGAGCTGGGAGGGAGATCTATTGAAAAAGGCTTTAATAACAGGCATAACTGGGCAGGACGGCTCTTATTTAGCGGAATTTCTCCTCCGCAGGGGCTATGAGGTCCATGGAATCATGCGACGAGCAAGCACCTTTAACACCGAAAGGATCGATCATATCTATATTGATCCCCATCAACCAGGAGTGCGTCTTTTCCTCCACTATGGCGACCTTTCGGATTCGGAACAGATTGCCAACATCATTTACAACATCAAGCCTGACGAAATATACCATCTTGGTGCCCAGAGCCATGTCAGGGTGAGTTTCGATACACCGGAATATACCGGTAACGTCACCGCCCTGGGGACAACGAGGCTCCTGGAGGCGATACGGAGAAGCGGGAAGAGGATAAAGTTCTATCAGGCATCTTCATCCGAGATGTTTGGTGCGACCCCACCTCCGCAAAATGAGGACACACTTTTTTGCCCCCGAAGTCCCTATGCATGTGCCAAGGTATATTCCTACTGGATGGTTGTGAACTATAGGGCTGGTTATAATACCTTTGCCTCTAATGGCATCCTCTTCAACCACGAGAGCCCTCGACGCGGGGAGACTTTTGTGACCCGCAAGATTACCCGTGCCATTGCCGCCATTTTAGCCCGTCAACAGGAACACCTTTACTTGGGCAATTTGGAGGCAAAGCGGGATTGGGGTTATGCCCCCGAGTACGTGGAGACGATGTGGATGATCCTGCAACAGGAAGAACCCGATGACTTCGTCGTGGGGACGGGTAAGACCCATTCGGTGAAGGAATTCGTCCAAGAGGCCTTTTCCTATGTGGGCTTAGAGTGGGAAAAATATGTAAAAATAGACACCCGTTATTTCCGACCCACGGAGGTGGAGGTACTGATCGCCGATCCCTCCAGGGCTCGAGAGAGGCTCACGTGGTCCCCACGGGTTACCTTTTCGGATTTGGTAAAGATCATGGTGGATGCGGATATGAGGAGGATGGGCCTTAAGCCGGTGGGCGAAGGAGACAAGATCTTACAAGAGAAGTTCCCCGAGAAGTGGTGGGGGGTTGACTAACTGATAGCTGAGAACTGTGACCTATGAGCGAGGATCTAAGAACTAAACGCATAGTGGTGACGGGGGGAGCGGGTTTTCTCGGGTCCTTTGTGGTGGAAAAGCTCACAAGGGAACGGGGAGTCGACCCAGGGTGTATTCTCATACCCCGCAGCAGGAAATGTGATCTGAGGATCTGGGAGAACTGCCTTGGGGTTACCAGGGGGGTGGATATTGTGATCCATCTAGCTGCTCGGGTGGGGGGTATTGGTTTCAACCGAGACAACCCGGGAAGCCTTTTCTACGACAATTCCTTGATGGGCATTCAGTTAATGGAGGCTTGCCGGATCAACGGGGTGGAGAAACTGGTAGCTTTGGCTACCATTTGTGCTTATCCTAAATTCGCCCCCATCCCCTTCAGAGAGGAAAACCTCTGGGATGGTTACCCTGAGGAGACTAACGCCCCCTATGGTCTGGCCAAGAAGATGCTCCTCGTTCAGGCCCAAGCTTATCGTCATCAATACGGCTTCAACGCTATATGTCTTTTCCCCGTGAACTTATACGGCCCAAGGGACAATTTTGACCCTCAGTCTTCCCACGTCATACCGGCTCTCATAAGAAAGTGCCTTGAAGCAGTGGAGAAGGGGGAGCAAAAAATTGAGGTTTGGGGAACGGGAGGTGCAACGAGGGAGTTCCTCTATGTTGAGGATGCAGCCGAAGCGATCCTCTTGGCGACGGAGAAGTACGATAAGCCTGATCCCGTTAATATCGGCGCTGGCTTTGAGATCTCCATAAGAGACTTGGTAGGGCTGATCGCTGAACTTACCGGGTTTCGAGGCGAACTCACGTGGGACGTCCGAAAGCCGGACGGTCAGCCGAGGAGGATGTTGGACATAACGCGGGCGGCGAGAGAATTCGGATTTAGGGCGAGGGTCAACCTGGAGGAGGGGCTCAAGAGGACCATAGATTGGTACAGGGAGAACAAAGGATCATTGTTGCCAGACTAAACGGCAACAGGCCAGTCCAGCTTGTGGTCGAAAGCTATCTGATACGTTTATTGCGGGCCAATGGCAGCTGATATTTCCATTGTCATCGTGAGCTATAACGTGAGGGAGTACCTGAGGAACTGTCTGGGCTCGATCATCCGCCATTCGGGCCGGCTGACGGTTGAGATCATCGTGGTCGATAACCATTCGGAGGATGGGTCCGTTGAGATGGTTCGGGGGGAATTCCCCTCGGTGAAACTCATCGCCAACCAGGAGAACTACGGGTTTGCGACGGCTAACAACCAGGGGATGAAGGAGAGCAAGGGAAAGTATGTCTTGCTCTTGAACCCGGATACCCTCTTGCGGGAAGACACCCTTTCGGTTACCCGCGACTATATGGAAAGATACCCCGAGGTCGGATGCGTGGGCATAAAGACCTACACGACGTCAGGCTCTATCTTTCCCAATGGGAGCTCATTTCCCGCCTCCTGGAAGGTGATGGCAAAATTCCTGATGGTCAAACAGATCCTTCCCAACAGGTGGATCAGGAGAAATTTTTCCCGTTCAGTGGGCCGGCTTTTCAGCTACTACGCCGACAGGGATGTGGAACGAGAAGTGGATATGGTGGGGGGGTTCTTCATGTTCGTCCGCCGCGAGGTTATTGACACCGTGGGGCTAATGGACGAAGATTATTTCCTGGAGATCGAGGATAGCGATTGGTGTATGAGGATGAAGAGGGCGGGGTGGAGGGTAAGGTACATTCCCTACGCCTCCTTTATCCACCTCATCGGGAAGAGCATCGATCGATATCGGTTTTCCAAATCGAGCTTCCTCAATGAGTTCACCAATACCATGAGGTTCTATCGCAAATTCTACACGTCAGTTGATCTCATGGGATTGAAGATAACCATTTTAGCGGGGATCCTCTTTCAGGTTCTCTTCACCCTTGTTTCCACACCCATTGTCGGGTGGGAACGGAACCAGGCTGCGGAGAAGATGAGCGCCTTTTGCGAGATGACCAAGCGGGTCTTATCCTTTTGATGCCCAGCACCTTGCCGGCCTATGTTTGAAAAGATCAAGATGGACATTCGGCGGTACTATCCCGGGGAGCCCCGCTTCAAGAACGTGGTGAGCTTTTTCCTCAACCCCAGGAGCCAGCCCGTCATCATTTACCGGATCTCCCACTTCTTCTATGGGAAGAGACTCAGGTTCTTGGCAAAGCTCTTCTCCATTATTAACTTCGTCATCTTCGGGACGGAAATCGCCATGGGGGCGGAGATCGGCGGGGGTTTCTATATGCCCCATAGCCTGGGGACCATCATCAGCGTAAGGACGGTGGGTAAGAACTTCTCATGCTACCACAAGGTGGGCATCGGCTCCAGCTTGGAGGCGGGAGGGGAGGATCTGGAGAAAAATAGGCCCGTTTTTGGCGATAATGTAAAGGTTTATACGGGGGCGACGGTCATTGGTAACATCAGAATTGGAAATAACGTAACCATCGGGGCAAACGCCGTCGTCATCACCGATGTCCCCGACAATTGCCTCGCCGTTGGGGTCCCGGCGCGCATCATTCCCAAGAAGGACAAGGCTGGGGCCGGCGGAGGCGATTAGGGAAAAGGCATAGGATGAAGGTCTTCTCGGCGTTGAGATATTCATGGATCCTCATTGTGGCCTTGATGCCATCCGTGGTGAAACGGTTCATCTTCCGATTCCTCTTCAACTATCAGATGGGGCGGAATCCTCGCATTGGGTTCAGTTTCTTCGACGTTGGCCACTTGAAGGTGGGCGATGATGTGAAAATCGGCCATTTCAACCTCTTCATCGCGACCAAGGACGTAGAGATCGGATCGGGAGTCGATATCGGCCATTTCAACCTCTTCCGGGGCGGGGACCGGGTCTCGGTGGGATCCAGGTCAAGGATTATGCGCTTTAACGTGATCAACTCCATACCGGACCCCATCTGCACAACCCAACCTACTCCGGCCTTCGAGATGGGCGAGGATGGGTTCATCTCATCCGGGCACCGCCTCGATTTCACCGATTCCATCAAGATTGGACGGAAGTGTATCATCGCCGGCAGGAACTCCTCATTTTGGACCCATAACCGATTGGTTACCAAGCCCATACGACTAGGTTCCTTTTGCTACATTGGCTCGGAGGTGCGATGTGCCCCCGGTACCGTCATTCCCAATAGGAGCATCGTGGCCATGGGATCGGTGGTGACGGATGCCTTCTCCGAAGAGGGGACCATGATCGGTGGTGTTCCGGCGAAGGTGATCAAGAAAATTGGAAGGGATGAGGAGATCATGATCGTGTAGGATAGAGGATATGCAATTCAATCGGCCTGACATATCCATTATCGTGGTCAACTATAATACGAGGGATCTCCTGGAGGAGTGCTTGACGGCCGTCTTTTGCAACGCTCCTGCATGCGGATTCGAGGTCTTGGTAGTGGACAATCACTCCCAAGACGGGAGCAGGACCCTGTTGGAGCAACGTTTCCCCCAATGCACAGTAATCGAGAATCGGAGAAACCTTGGGTTTGGTCGGGCGGCAAATCAGGCCTATCAAGTGAGCCAGGGCGTGTACTGCTTGGTGATGAATCCGGACCTGAGGGTACTTCCCGCCTCCATTCAAAGGCTATGGGAATTTATGGAGTCTCATCCGGATGTGGGCATAGCCTTTCCCAAACTCTACAACCCCGATGGGAGCCTCCAACATTCATGTAGGACCTTCCACACCATGGGAACCATACTCCTCAGGCGCACCCCGTTGGGGAGGCTATTCCCCAACAACAGGATCTTGAGGGAACACTTGATGACCGATTGGGACCATAACACCGTGCGGGAAATAGACTGGGCCCTTGGTGGGTGCATAATGGTCCGCAGGAAGGCCATCCCGGACCGCCAATTGTTCGACGAGCGTTTCTTCCTCTATTTCGAGGAGGTCGATCTCTGCTATCGGATGAAGAAAACGCCGTGGAAGGTGGTCTACAACCCAGGTGCGGCAATGATCCATCACCATCTCAGGGAGAGCGCGGGGAAGGGATTGAATCGGCAGAAGATGGAGGTGATCCGGAGCTGGGTGAAATTCAGGCTGAAACACCTTTTCCATCCCCATTGAGGGTATCTGGCCGAGGAGTATCGGGTAGTCATGTTTAAGCAGCGAGAACGGATCTTTTCAGGATCTGTCTTCATCCTGGATCTCATCTTAACTGCCTTGGCTTTCCTTGTGGCATACTGGATCAGGGATGCCCTCCACTTCTACTTTCCCCTGGGAAGGATCCACGTTTTCTTCGAGCCCCATATGAGGCTCCTCCTCATAATCCTTCCCCTCTGGTCCTTGCTTTCCCTGTTCACGAAGCTCTATGAGTCCTTTAAGACGAAGACCTTTTTTCAAGAGGCCTTTGTCGTATTCAAGGTTGTCTCCATCGGCAGCATCATCATTGTCTTCGGTGTGTTTACCCTTAGGTATTTTATGATCAGCCGAACGATGATTGTCTTTTTCTGGTTTTTGAACTTCCTCTTTCTCATGGGAGAGCGCCTGGCCATCAAGAGGATCGTCAAGTATCGAAGGACCAAGGGGTGGGGCCTGTTGAACATCATCGTGGTAGGCACGGGTGAGGAGGCCGGGGAGATCGCGGAGATCATCGGTCAGCAACACCACTGGAATTTAAGATTGGTGGGGTTTATCTCCATTGACGGAGAACGGGAAAAGGAGAAGGTCAAGGGGTACCCCGTTTTGGGGGAGAGGGAGGATTTTCCTCGGATTATCAATGACAATGTGGTCGATGAGGTCGTCTTCGCCGTTCCCCGGCAAGACATAGAGAGACTTGGGGACCTGTTCTTGCTCTGCGAGGAAGAGGGCATCAAGACCCGGGTGGTGCTCAACCTCTTTCCCCACATCTTCTCCAAGGTCTTCTTGGAGCGACTTCAGGACATTCCCCTTCTCACCTTTTCGACCACCCCGACCAATGAGTTTGCCCTCTTTATAAAGCGCGTCATGGATGTCGTCATTTCCTCGGCTTGCCTCGTCGCGTTATCGCCACTGTTCCTCATAGTCTCGCTGCTGATCAAGACGACCTCAAAAGGTCCAATTTTCTTCAAACAGGCGCGAAGTGGCTTGTATTTTCGGACGTTTACCATGTATAAGTTCCGTTCCATGGTGCTGGATGCCGAGGAGATGAAGAGGGATTTGCGACAGCTGAATGAAATGGATGGCCCCATCTTCAAGATCAGCAGCGATCCCCGGATCACGGGCATTGGCAAATGGATTCGGAAGACCAGCATCGATGAGCTTCCCCAGCTCATCAACGTCCTGAAGGGTGAGATGAGCCTGGTGGGTCCCAGACCTCACCCCGTGGAGGAGTCGAGGGATTACACGAGCTGGCAGAGGCGGAGGTTGAGCATGAAGCCCGGAATCACAGGGCTGTGGCAGACCGGGGGGCGCAGCGATACCACCTTCGCCGAGTCGATGAAACACGACCTGAATTATATCGATAACTGGTCCCTTTGGTTGGATATGAAGATTTTGGCCAAGACGCTGCCAACGGCCCTCTTGGGCAAAGGGGCTAGGTGAATGGGCGAGACAAATACCGTGTATGAGGAAAGCGCCTTCGGTAATGAAAAACGGGGAAGGAAAGAGGCGGGGCTTTGGATTAAGAACAATAACACATCCAGCCCATCGATCTTCACGGACATGGTTCGAGTCAATTATTATGTGGGGGGAAGGATGATCTTCATGAGGGAAAAGGGGGTCCTCTATGGAGAGATCATGGAGAGAGCCAGGAGGGAAGGGGCGGACTATCTCGTCATTAGCGACCAGAGAATCGAGTCTATCTGCCCGGGATTGTTCGCGTCACGGAGACCCGAGGACCTGCAAGAGGTCTTCACAACGGACAGGGGCGGTAAGGAGACCATCATCGTCTATCGCGTTCTAACGCGATAGGGAACGGGGAAGAAGATGTTGAGGGCCATTACCGAAAAGATTGATGCGGATGCACTGTTAAGCCGTTTTAAGGATGCCGCTGTTCTGGTGGTGGGGGATATTATCCTGGATGAGTTTATCTGGGGAAATGTCAGGCGAATATCGCCCGAAGCCCCGGTTCCGGTTGTAGAAGTTCAGAATGAAACCCTCCTCTTGGGAGGGGCGGCCAACGTGGTCAACAATATTCGATCCCTCGGAGGGCATGTGTTCCTGTCGGGAGTGGTCGGCGGAGACGAACGGGGAAGAAAGATCCTCAGTCTTCTCGAGGAAACGGGGGTTCCGATAAAAGGGGTTCTCATCGATCCTCTCCGGCCCACCACCGTTAAGACCCGGATTGTGGCTCATAGTCAGCAGGTGGTTCGATTTGATCGTGAAGACCAGGCCTGCCTTACCCAAGGATATGCGGATAGCCTCGTGGCCTATGTTCAGGATACGATCCCCCATGCGGATGCGGTAGTCATTGCCGATTATGGGAAGGGGGTGGTGACTGAGCAGGTCGTTCAGGCCATTACCCGGATTTCAAGGCAAAGGGGCAAGGTTGTTCTCCTCGATCCCAAGATCGGCCGTTTCCATCTTTACCGGGATGTTACGGCGGTGACCCCGAATAGCGAGGAGGCCGCCGCGGCCTCCGGCATAGAGATTGTGGATGAAAAAGCCCTCAAGGAGGCCGGGGATACGCTGCTGGGCCGGTTCAATTGTGAGGTTGTCCTGATTACCCGGGGAGAGAATGGCATGGCCCTCTTTGAACGGGGGAAGGAGACCATCCTTATTCCCACCGCAGCCAGGGAGGTTTTCGATGTGACAGGGGCTGGAGATACGGTCATCGGCGTCATGGCCTTGGTTGTGGCAACAGGGGCAAGCTTCGGAGAAGCGGCTATCGTAGCTAACTACGCAGCTGGAATTGTCGTGGGAAAGGTAGGAACTGCAACGGTAAGCCCGGTTGAGCTGAGGGAGGCGATCGATCGGAACCGATGAGGGCGATCGGGGGCTCCCTTTTTCGGGGGAAAATAGAGGGGAGCTGAAGCATACCCTAGCTCCAACTCCCTCCACCTATGAATTGCTATCTCCCTTCTCCCTTGCTACGTCTCAAGGACGAAGATAACCTCCATTCTCACCCGATATTCCACAACCTTGGCATCCTCAACGGCCACCCTTTGTTCCATGATACGGAGGCCCGTGATTCCTCTCAGGGTCTTCACCGCTCGGGAGAAACCGACTTGGATGGCATCTTCGAATGATTTAGGAGATGCCGCTATGATCTCAGTAACCCGGGCTACCCTTGGATCTGGCATCTTCATCACCTCCTCACGTCACGTAAGATTATCTTCTCCTTGGCCCTCTATACAAGAAACCGCATTGAAAGTCAATGAAAAAGTACCGGAGGTCCCTGCCTTTTAAAAAATCAGAATGGGGTCAGGCATAAGTAAATAAATATTTCCTCTTCCGGTCTCTGGTCAGCGTTTTTTCAATTCCTTTCACAGCTCCTTGAAGAGCCCTGTCCTCTCGGAGCCGCACCTCCAGTTTTTGCATCCCTTGACTGATGGCGACTGAATACCAACGGCTTGGTCCAATGTCAATACCTATTTACTTATGCCTGACACCTTCTTTGGGATTGGCCTTCTATACAAGAAACCGCCCTGAAAGTCATTGAAAAAAGACTTGGGATTTTTTTGAATTCCGAGAAAATAAGAGAAAATCAAAGGAAATCTAAGAATTAATGAGGTTTTAAAATTTGATGAATTCATAAGAAAAATATGAAGCTATAGCTATCTCAATAATTTATGGGAAAATAAAAAAATTTGGGAGAGACAAAATTTTCCATATTCATTCAGAATAGCGGTTGTACCTGGTGGTTAAAAATGGTAAGGCTTGAAAAAGCCAAACCACCTGTGAGGGTGGAGCATGAGAAAGGAGGTGAAAGGACACGGAGAGGCGGTTCATTTTACCCTTGGACAGTCGAAAGGAGGAAATGGTCATGAACGTGACAAGGAAATGTATCGGTATAATTGGGATATCGATAGTGGTTTGTCTCGTGCTCTTTTGCTCTCCACCAAGGACATTATCCTTTGAGACGAATGAAGGAACACTGTTCGATGTACGCGGCCTGATGGATGAAGCCGAATTGGTCTATGATGACGGGAACATTAAGGTGTTCAAGATCCCTCTGCTTCTTGGGGAGACTGAATCATACGAGGCGGCGGAACCAATGGCATTGCCAAAAGCCAAGGTTCTCACCGCCCATGTGGGGCCTTCTAGCGACGCTACAGTCACTTTCCCGTGGGTCCCCACCGGCGCTACTGTTTATCACCATAGCTTGTTTGAGATAACGAAAAGCTATGATCTTGTTAAGATCATATTCTCTATCACGGGACCTGAGCCTGCCGTGTATAAAAGTGATTGGTTCCCAGCTACTCCTTCTGGATGGTATGGTGTTTATGTAACTGATGTTTATACTGCGGAAGGATTTTACACCCTAAAAGTGACCGTTAAACCGCAAAGGAATAAAGTGTACGGGGCATCATCCGGGAAATCGAGGTTTCACGTGTATGTACCTTGATTCTTTCCGCTTGACGTCACGAGCCATCGATTGATGTCAGGCCGCATCCCCGTGGTCAGAAGCTTACTCTTTTTTGAGAGGCAGGGACAATGAAGTCCCTGCCTCTCCCTTTACTGCAGGATGATATCTGCCCTCTGCTTCCGTAGAAAAAAAACCGATTTGTGGTTTGACAAATGGGGGGAAGTTTGACAGGATAATAACCGCGTGCTCATAAGCAATTGTGGTAAACAAGCGCCAAGGGAGCACCCATCCTGCTCGGAAGCTGTCGGCCGGGTTCTGTGGAGTTGAGTTGGCGTCTTTCCTATCCTGCTATCGCTTAACGATCAGTAAAGTGCCGGTCTGCGTTTATATTCTGGCAG
>Ga0209636_10003945_pt1 | contig 15174 bp, 9 predicted proteins | sample DeeMarSWOR152_54_FD_187464 | JGI IMG/M metagenome (GOLD analysis project Ga0209636, IMG submission 187464) | Marine sediment microbial communities from White Oak River estuary, North Carolina - WOR-1-52-54 (SPAdes) (version 2) | ecosystem: Environmental > Aquatic > Marine > Intertidal zone >...
GAATACATTGATAGAGATTGCTCATGCTGCAGAGGAGGGTAAGAGACAATTCTGTATCATTAGTGGTCAGATGGGTATTGGAAAGACGAGATTGAAGGAGGAATTCAAGAGTTACATTACAAACAATACCTCTTTTAGTGCTATCGAAACACACTGCTCAGTTGAAGTGCAGTCGCCTTATTATCCATTTAAATTTTTACTCAGACGCTATTTTCACTTAAATGAATTTGATAGTAAAAAAGAAGTGGCACAAAAGATAAATGACTCAGTCGCCCAGAGAGGATTATTACCAATCAGCGCAAGGGGTTTCAAACATCTTTTTCTCACTGATTTACAGAGGCTCAATCAAGATGAATTACGGACTATTAATGAAGAAATCTATTCTTCCATCAGAAATCTCATCAAATATGAGTGCCATAATCGTCCAGTGATTCTGATTTTTGAGGAATTTAACAGAGCAGACGAGATGTCGAAATACCTTATAACTTATTTGGTTGCTGAACTCAAAAATGAATCAGTGATGTTTCTTATGGTCAATGTGCCAAAGGATTTTGTAGCTAACATTGATATTTCAATCAAGGAAATTAATATAACACCTTTATCTAAGGAGGCAGCGAGGACATTAGTCACCTCTATGCTTGGCGACGTAGACGATAAATTGATCGATTTTTTCTACAACTCAGCCGGTGGCAATCCTCTCTTTACCATCGAGGCTGTGAGAAATACCCGACGCACTAAATTGATAAAGAAAGTTGAAGAACGGTGGGTCTTAGAGAAAGAGCAGCGTTTGTCTTTTCTCGATGATCTGTATGGCGTTGTCATGTCCACGATCGATTCGCTCTCTCCAAATTATCGCTTGATAATCGATTACGCATCAGTGATCGGCTATAGCTTTAATCTACGAATACTCAAGGGTCTCTTCAAGCGGGCGCATTTGAAAGAGCAGTTACAATATTTAACAAGGACAGGCTACATCGTATTGTCCAGGGATGATGCAGACCCAACGTATGTTTTTCGACATAATCTTCTGAAGGATGCGGCATACAACGTCCTTCCTTTGAGAAAGAGAAAAGAGATTCACCGGCTTGTCGGTGCACTGCTTGAAGAATTGTACGCTGAACAGTTGCCGGATTTCTACGAAAATATTGGTCATCACAATCTATTATGCGAGGATTTTGCTAAGGCAGCTCATTACTTCAAACTAGCAGGCGATAAAGCAAAAAATCTTTACGCCGTAGAACAAGCACAGAACTTCTATAATACTGTCCTCAAAATCGAGAAAGATACAGAGGGTCAAGTGGGTGCAGAAATAGTACAGGATGCTCTTTTGAATCTTGCTGACATTTATGAGATCACTCTCGACATTCAAAAAATGGAGAGAGTTGCTCAACAAGGGTTGCAGCGTGCACAGATGGATAAGAATTCTGAAAAAGAGGTGCACTTTATGGAGCGCTACGCATATGCGCTATTTCTAAACAATAATACTGATGAAGCAGAAGAATTATTACTCCGCAGTGTTGAGAAGTGTACGGAGACCATGTCTGGCTTATTATCAGTATTATATTCAGACCTTGGGCTCCTGTACCAGCACAAATATGAATATGAAAAGAGTGTTCTCCAATACAATATGAGTTGGAATACTACACGTGGAGATGACACAAAGAGAGGTGAGATTTTATGCCTGTATAACCTCGCGCAACTTCACAGGCATTTGGGCAACTACGAGCAGGCATTAGACTATTTAGAATATGCGTTGAACGACCTTATTTCACCTGATGATATACGTTGGTTGACTCATTTCAAATACTCAATTGCTGACATCAACTATCAGATTTGGAATATAGAAAAGTCCCAGAAGATCCTATCAGAATGTTTTAAACAATCAGATGATATTGGTAATATTGAAGTATACATAAAATCGGCATTAGACCTAGCTGTTATCCATGCGCTGAACGGTGATCAAAAGAAGGTCAACGAATACCTCCAATTTGTGGATGAGAAGGTTTCGTTTTTGATCAGAGAAAATCTACTCGCTTTCATTAATCTGAAAAAGGCGATAGTGTATTACCATCAGTCTGACACAAAGAGGGCCCTTGATTTTATTATGAGCGCTCTTAAGCTAGCACAGAAACTCGGTTTAAGAATAATCGAATGCAATTGTTATAATTTATTATCATTAGTAGATACAAAGAACGCTCTTGAACATGCCCAACATGCTCTCGATATCGCAGAGATGTTAAAACTAGCGCCACTAATCGCTACGGCACTATTTCGAATAACTCAGATATTTATTGAAGAACATGATTCAGAAAAGGTACACTTCTATGGCAGAAAGGCATTACTCATGTACGACGATATAAAATTTAAGTTGAACAACGGAAATCGCAAGACATATGTTCGTAGAGCTGAGTATGCGAGATTATTGGAGATTTAGCAAATGACCTGTGCAAAGTGCGGTAGAACAATAACAGAACCAGATTATTTCTGTCCTTGGTGTGGTGTTTTTCTTGTTCAAAGCAATACACTGCCTCTGGTTGATACAGAATTGGTAATTATGCGGGCAGATCTATCAGGATTTACAACAATGAGTGAAACGATGATTTCGGAAGATGTCATGGCCTTCCTTAACGAGGTTTTTAGCGTATTTTCAAAGATAATCGAGTCTCACAAAGGTGTTGTCTATGATATTATTGGTGACGAGGTTGTGAGTATTTTCGGTTTTCCAAAAGAATCAGGTTTTGCGCCACATATGGCAATCTTGGCAGCCGAAGATTTACTTAAAAAATTGAACGAGCTAAACAGAAAAGAGTATCTAAAAAGCCCTGTAGGTCTAAAAATTGGTATGGCAATGGAATCTGCTTCGATACTCAATCTACACGAGGACTTGCGGAATAATCTCATTGTGACAAAAGGATTCAAGAAATGCCAAATCCTACAAAAGAGTGCTGCCAATAATACACTCCTCGTCTGCGAAAATCTCTATCAGGCAACCAAGGCCTTTTTTGGTTATAGTGAAATAGGTAGTATCTCTAAAGATCCCATGTCAATGAAAGCATATGAATATAAAATCGAAACAACGTAATTATGGCTGATTATTCCAAAAAATTTCACCAGGAACTAATAAAAGCCATCGGGACAGGTATCAGTATTTCAAGGACCTATCCTAAGGGGCATCCAAAATTACTTCCGGTTGTTCGAAAATTGAGAGTACTCCTGAGAGAGATACCCATGGAACAAGACTCTATCTCACTGGTGGTCATTGAGGATGTTATTATGATTGAAGATGAACGATACGATTCCAAGGTACTTCCCATTGTGAAAAGTCTTGTGCAAAGATTTGAGCAACTCGGAGTAAAGAGCATAACCTTTAATGTTGATCTGTCGGAAAACGATATACTGGAATTCTATAATGCAATGGCTGCAACACGCGCAGACCTCACAGACTATGGGGACGTCGTGGCGTTGTTGCGGGCAAAGGGAGTTCTGGGTATCAAGGTGAACAAATTTCGTGTTGGTGTAATTTCTTCAGACCGAGAGGCTCAGGTAATGAACTGGGAACAGTTTCTGGAATCACTAACCGATACTCAAACCACGATGACCGATGAAGAGAGAATAAAAGAATTGAGTAATTTTCTCACTGGTATTGGTATTACCGGTGATGAGGCATCAAATCTCCAAACGAAAAAAATCGTTGCCGGGCTTGAAAAACTTGCACTCCTTGTTGCTGACCAGTATGGCGAAGATAGATGGGATGAATATTCCCTCATTTTCTCACGGATGCTCGCTGCACTGTCGCCAACAATAAAAAAGAATATTGTACGATATCGTACGGAGAATAAAAAGATCGCTGTTCTCTTCAAGAATTTGATACCCACTATGTCCGATGAGGACATCATAGATGTTATCTCTATGAAGACTAAGGAAAAATCACCGAATATTGAGACAGAAGTTGTCGACATTCTGAAGAATGTGACCGGAACACGACTTCCTGATATTCTCTCTTCGTTGCGTGTAAATGTTCCCGAACTGAATTTTGAAAAAATAGTCTCGCGATTGATGAGCGAGATGAAAGTGACGAAGGGAGAAAAGGCAGCACGTAAATTCGAAGCTAAAAATCTAGAGACTGAAATGAGGACTCGTTTTCCCAAATTGCGTGCTGAATCAAGCAAAGAAAGAAGCAAGGCAATTGATGAGTTAATGCAGTTTTCTGATAAAATCTTCGAATCAGAGAAATACGATTTGATTACATTATTGGTTGACCGCTTCGATTCTATGGCAGATGCAGAAACAGACATTGTCATCTTCGCAAAACTGATCGAGTCATTAAAAATACTCTATAGCAAGGCGAGGGATTTGAAAAAATATGATGTTGTTCGATTTACGTCGGGGAAGTTTGGTAAACATCTCTTGCGGAAGGGTGAAGCATTATTGGAAAGGAAGAAGGTGGTAATTAATACGATAAGTGAATTGAAGGATGACAACTACGTTCCCGAACTCATCTCTTTGCTTTGGGATCCCGGGACCTTCGTAGAAGCAAGGAATGCGTTGATATCGGTGGCCGAGTTTTCGGTACCACTACTCATAGACTCATTAAAAGACACAGAGGAACGTTCGGTGAGAATGAAAATCATCGATGTTCTGATCAGAATTGGTGAGGACGCTATACCGAGAATTGAAACTCTACTGTCGTCGCCTGAATGGTATGTTCGGAGAAATGGTATTTTTATTCTCGGAGAAATGAAGGTCGCCTCTGCGGTTGATAAAATTGGCAAATTGATCGATGATGCCGATGAGCAGGTTCAGCTGGCAGTTGTGCAGAGTCTGGTAAACATTGGTGGTGAAAACGCAGGTGATTATATCAAAAAGGCATTAAATAGTGAACACAAGAGGGTGGTTGTGACTGCAATGAAGAACCTGGAAACGGATGACGTGAGACACAAGATTCCTAAAATAGTCAATTGGATAAGGTCGCGCAAGGGAATCCCTGACGAAAAGGAAGAAGAATTGAGGCGCGAGATTATTGACCTCATTGGTAGATTTGGTGATGATTCCTTTGTTGATAACCTTGTTGCAGTCCTCAATGAGAAGGCGCTCTTTAAGGGCAAATTGCTCGAGCCAACCAAAAAGGCGGCGCTTGTGGCCCTCGCACAGATTGGTAGTGAAAGTGCAAGACAGGCCTTGCACGATGCGACAAGCTATAGAGATGGATTTGTTGCATCTACTGCCCAGGATATTCTCAAAGGGGTAGCAAGCGGTTCATAAGTCTTATTTTGATTTCTTGTTTATTTTTCGTGCAGCAAGTAATTTTTTGAGTGAATAGGTATTCACCACATCGCTGGGTTCGAGCCAGCCCCTGCGAGCTGTAGCAATGCCAAACTTCATCCAGAGAAGCCCTTCTATGCTGTGGGCATCGGTGCCGATAGAGATTTTTATGCCCATATCTTTTGCTACCCGTACATTTATGTCATTTAGATCCAACCGATCCCAATAGGCATTGAGTTCAAGCCATGTTCCGGTCTGTGCTGCTGTTTCCATTACTTTATGAATGTCTATTACATATCCTTCTCTGGAGGAGATCAATCTGCCGGTTGGGTGGCCTATAATGTCCACATAGGGATTTTTCATTGCTGCGCAAATTCTCTGAGTAACATTCTTAGTAAAGCCCTGATGAATCGAGGCAACCACAAGGTCAAATTCTTTCAATATCTTATCAGAATAATCAAGGCGGCCATCACCAAGGATATCGACCTCGATACCCTTTAACACATGAAAATTTTTGAAACGTTTATTGAGTGCATCGATTTCCTTCCACTGTTGATATAATCTCTTTGGCTCTAGGCCATGGGCATACTTGGCAGATTGCGAATGGTCAGTGATAAGGATATACTCATAGTTCAGTCTCTGCGCATGATCTGCCATTTCCCTGATGGTTGCCGTAGCGTCTGAGTAGGTTGAATGCATCTGCAGATCACCTTTAATATCTCTTAATTCTACGAGTCTTGGTAGTCTATTCTGTGCTGCTGCCTCGACCTCACCACGATCTTCCCGCATCTCGGGTGGCACATAGGCCATACCAAGAGTTTTATAGACCTCTTGTTCGATCTTGCCAGCAATCATCTTTTTACCGCGAAACAGACCGTATTCACTCAATTTCAGTCCTCTTGACTTTGCAATGTTACGCAGCCTGATGTTATGTGCCTTTGAACCAGTAAAATACTGGAGCGCAGCACCGTATGATTTCAGGTCAACGATTCTGACATCAACTTGGATCCCGCCTTCGACAATTATTGATCCCTTTGTATCACCTGCTGCTAATACGCGTTCGGTCGCAGGAAATTGGGTGAATGTCTTTATGATCTTGGCGCCGTTCTTACCAGACACGAGGATGTCAATGTCACCGATGGTTTCTTTCCAGCGTCGCAATGAGCCGGCTGGAGATATATCTTGAACCCTGGTGTTCTTCTTGAGATAGTCGACGACTTCAGTTGCCACCTTCTCTGCAATGGCGACCGATAATCTCTCGTGACTTTTTTCATAGAGTTCAATGCCCTTCCTGATATTCTCGACTTTTTTTTCACCCATTTGCGGGAGTCGGGCAAGACTGCCGTTTTTTATGACTTTTTTCAGATCGGAGACATTTTTGACACCGAGCTGTTCATTGGCTAACCGAAGTGTCTTCGGTCCAAGATTTTGGATATCGAGCATATCGAGCAAGGTACTGGGAATTCCTTTGGTCACTTCAGCAAATTTTTTCATCCTGCCGGTCCTAAGATATTCATCTATCTTTTTCGCAATCCCCTCACCTATGCCTGGTAAATCGCCGAGTTTGCCTTGGGTGTTGAGCACTTCCACGTCCTCGACAAGGTCTTCAAGGATGCGCGCTGCCTTTCGATAGGCTACTACCCGAAAGATATTTGCTCCTTTAAATTCCAATGCATCGGCAATGCGGTTAAAAATCTTCGCCAGCTCCTTGTTCTTCATCCATATCATTATCTCTATATTAGAGTAAAAATCAAGTGGGGGATAGGTGTTTGTAATGCCATTCACCATGCGCTTTCTTCTTGATTTTTCACAGAGGTTCACTATAATTATCGTGAATGTGGCATGAAACAGTTCAGAGAATTGTGAAGTGGTTAAAAGATGAACTGGCTCAATCCCATACAGAAGGTTTTGTCTTGGGCCTGAGTGGTGGTTTAGATTCATCGGTGTGTGCCGCACTCCTTAAAAAGGCAACAGATAATTGTCTTGGTTTGATCTTACCCATTGAGTCTGATGTGAATGATATTGATGACGCCGCAGAGGTTGCATCACTGATTAGTTTGAGAAATCAGTATATAGACTTGACCCCTGTGTACACACATTTAGTCAGGCTTCTTTCAGGTCACCATGAGATTGTCCTTGGTAACATCAAGGCACGATTGCGCATGGTTGTGATCTACTACTATGCGAATATTAATAATTATCTGGTATGTGGTACAGGGAACAAGACTGAATTTTCCCTTGGTTATTTTACTAAATACGGCGATGGTGCATGTGATATTTTACCACTCGGTGATCTGTATAAGTATGAGGTAAAGAAGATTGCGGAAGTTCTTGGTATTCCTGAAAAGATAGTCGAAAAAGTACCCAGCGCTGGATTATGGAAAGGGCAGACCGATGAGGGCGAAATTGGTTTCACTTATGAAGAAATGGATAGAACACTTAAAGAGATCGCAGAATGCCGTGTACACGGCGCCTGCGCTGAAAGACTCCAGTCGATGATGAAGCAGAGTGAGCATAAGAGAAGACCACCAAGGATATGCTACTTGAAAGACAGGGCAATTGAAGGCAATTGAGGGTAGGACACAGTACGTGCAGCTGAATACATGTAGAACTGAAGACATGTCCGCCACAGATCTTGGCGGACTGGAGACACGCAGGGCTGGAGATGGGGAGAAAAGGGGAGAAGGCAGAGGACAAAGGCAATTGAAGGCAATGAAAGGACACAGCACATTGGCTTATTTCGCCTCGGATAAAATTTTGTCGGCCGCCCAGTGCCTCAGATTGTCTCGTTTATAGGGAGCTGAAATGTATCCATTATTCTGGCTGGCACCCGGAGGCTCATTGCTCGCATTACTCTTTGCCTTCTATTTATCGAGAACAACAAAGCGATTTGATGAAGGAACCGATGTCATGCGGCAGATTGCACAGGCAGTAAGGGAAGGTGCGCGGGCATACCTCAGGAGCCAATATCGAATTGTCGCACTGATCTTTGCCGTAGTGTTTGTGATACTGCTCATTCTCACATTCAATAGAATGCTGCCTTTTTTTGTACCATTTATATTTCTCACTGGTGGTTTCTTCTCGGCGCTTTCGGGTTTTATTGGTATGACTCAGGCAACCGATTCGTCGGCGAGAACCGCGAATGCAGCGCGGACCAGTCTAAACAGCGCACTCAGGGTCGCATTCGGTGCAGGTGGGGTTATGGGTTTTGTTGTCGTAGGCCTGAGCCTCTGGGATTTAAGTTTTTGGTTTTTCCTCCTCAACAAATTTTATGACTATTTGCCTCTCAACGAAAGGATTTTGATTGTAACGCAAACCATGGTGTGCTACGGCATGGGTGCATCATTCCAGGCACTCTTCGCAAGGGTGGGTGGTGGTATCTTCACTAAGGCAGCAGATGTCGGAGCTGATCTCGTTGGTAAGGTGGAGGCAAACATTCCTGAGGATGACCCCCGCAATCCTGCTACAATTGCCGATAACGTCGGAGACAATGTCGGTGACGTAGCAGGGATGGGTGCAGATCTATTTGAATCGTATGTTGGCTCAATAGTCGCTGCCATGGCGCTCGCTGTTGCAGCAGGATTTGGGATCGCCGGCGTTGTCTTCCCGCTCCTCTTGGCATCTGCGGGTGTTGTGTCAGCTATCATTGGCACATTTTTTGTGCAGACACAAGAGGATGCGACCCAGAGGGCACTCCTCTTTGCCGTGAGAAAAGGGGTGTGGGGAGCAAGCATCCTTATGGCAATTCTTTCTGCCCTCTTGATAAAATTTGTGTTTCCAGGGGGTCTTAATTTCTACTATCCCATCCTTGTTGGCCTCCTCAGTGGTGTCCTTATCGGTATTTCCACTGAATTTTTTACCTCAGATAATTATCGGCCAACCAGAGGTATTGCATCTGCCGCCCAAACAGGACCTGCAACTGTTATCCTAGAGGGATTGAGCGTTGGCATGTTGTCTACAATCACACCTGTTATCGTAGTAGCATTGGCCATTGTTGCTGGTTATTATCTACCGGGAGGGGCAGTCAATCCACAACATGGTTTGTTTGGTGTATCATTGGCTGCAGTGAGTATGTTATCAACCCTGTGTATTACCCTTGCGACAGATGCCTATGGTCCAGTTGCTGACAATGCTGGAGGTAATGCCCAGATGGCTCATCTACCTGAGGAGGTGCGTAAACGAACCGATGCACTCGATGCAATTGGTAATACAACCGCTGCTACTGGCAAAGGATTTGCAATTGGTTCGGCAGCGCTAACCGTGTTGGCATTGGTTGCGGCGTATCGCAGTCAAATATTGCTGTTCATAGAGACCCTTGACCTGAGGGTTACAAATCCGCAAGTCACCATAGGTCTCTTTGTTGGTGCCATGATGCCTTATGCATTCTGCTCACAGGCCATTAGGGCAGTGGGAAGAACCGCAGGACTCATTGTTCTTGAAGTGCGCAGACAATTCAAGGAAATAGAAGGGTTACTCGAAGGTAAGACCAGTCCTGACTATGCTGGGGCAGTACGTATCTGCACTAAGGCTGCACAGAAGGAGATGTTCCTACCATCATTGATGGCGATCATTGCCCCTGTTCTGATTGGTATTCTACTAGGACCAAACGGTGTCATTGGTCTGCTCGTTGGTGCATTGATCTCCGGATTTGTAGTAGCGTTGATGATGGCTAATTCTGGTGGTGCCTGGGATAATGCAAAGAAATATATAGAAAAAGGTGAACTCGGGGGAAAGGGGTCTCCTGAGCATAAAGCAACTGTGGTCGGCGATACTGTGGGTGATCCATTTAAAGATACTGCAGGACCTTCTTTAAACATTTTAATCAAACTCATGTCTACCGTTTCAATTGTCTTTGCTGGTTTTATTTTGCGATTTGCCCTTTTTAGATGAAGATTAAAGAGTGGCCCGCAGGAGATAGACCACGAGAAAAATACTATCAATATGGTAGCTATGCAGTTACCGATGCTGAGCTTTTGGCAATTATCATTGGTAAAGGTGTAAAGAACAGAACAGCCCTTGATCTTGCAAAGGAAGTTCTCAATAGAGTCGGGAGTTTGAGACGCCTGGGCGAGAAAACAGCCAGTGAAATAGAGAGATTAGAGATTAGTGGTCTTGGCAGGACAAAGATCATTTCTATGCTCGCAGCGATCAATCTCGGGAGACGCTCACTCTCGAAGAGAAACGAGGTACAAATCCTTTTTCAAAATCCTAAAGATATTTACGAATACTACTATCCACTCATTTGTGGATTGAAACATGAACTCTTTAAGGTTGCTGCTGTCGATGGAAAGAATAGTCTGATCAAGGATACAACAATCTCCAAGGGTATTTTAGATGCAAGTTTAGTTCATCCTCGCGAGGTTTTCAAATTCGCCCTCAACGAAAATGCGAGTGCACTTTTTCTCATCCATAATCATCCAAGTGGTATCTTAAAACCATCAGAAGATGACCTAAAGATTACTGAAAGATTGCGCAGTGCAGGTGAATTGATGGGTATTCGGATTATTGACCATGTGATTATTGCCGACAAAGATTACTACTCGTTCTCACAACACAATCTTCTCTGAAAGAAGACAGGAGATAGTAGCCAGAATATTTTTATTCTGATAGGATTTTTGTGATTTTGTAGATGGTAGGATCAACTTTTTTCTTTCGTGTATAGGTTTTTTCAAATGGGGTGTAGACAATTTTATTGTTGACCTCGCCAACCATACAGCCAAACATTTTTTTGGTGAGACCACATACTGCAGCATAACCAAGTTTTGATGCAAGAATTCTCTCATGGGCAGTTGGTGTCCCACCCCGTTGAATATAGCCGAGGACTGCTACTCGATAATCCTCTTCAACAATCGCCTTCACCTTTTCGGCAATGGTAAAGGCATTGCCTGCCTCATCGCCTTCAGAGACAATGACGATGTTTGATTTTTTACCTTTCTTGATACTCTCGTTTATCTTCTGTGCGAGTGCATGGATGTCAGATGGTGTCTCCGGAACAAAGACCTCTTCAGCACCGCCAGCCAAGCCCACTGCAAGACCAATAAATCCAGCGCACCTTCCCATAACTTCGATAAAGAAGAGTCTTTCGAGAGATGTGGCAGTATCTCTGATGCGGTCAACTGCTTCAAGCGCAGTATTGACTGCTGTGTCAAATCCAATGGTGAAATCAGTGCCATAGAGGTCATTATCGATTGTACCGGGGAGCCCGATTATCTTCACGCTGCATTTCTTCGCGAACTCATGTGCTCCACGCATAGTACCATCACCGCCAATGACAATGAGTGCATCAATTTTGTGTCTGTCTAATGTTTCCTTAGCCTTGTTCATACCGATATCAGTTTCGAATTCGGCTGAACGGGTAGTACCTAAGATGGTACCACCCCGCTGTATTATATTGGCGACTGAACCACGACGCATTTCAACGATATCATCATTGATAAGACCATTGAAACCATGTTTTACACCATATACCTTTATCCGATGGTGTAATGCAGTCCTTACTACTGCCCTGATTGCTGCATTCATTCCTGGTGCATCGCCACCACTCGTTAAGAGAGCAAGACTTTTTATCTTCACGGTCAATTATAATCGAGTAATGATATCTGTCAACAGATTGCATTTACAGTACTACATACTACTATCGATATTCTTCAGACAATAAAAATACGAGAATAATACTACAGAATTGTGAACGTGTTCGGCTGATTTTTGGTGTAATACATTCGCTCGAATGCTTATTATTATTGGGATTCAGAAGGGTGGATTGCCCAAAGCCTTGTCAATACTTAATTTGGGGCTTGACAAAGGCGGAATTGTAGATATAATTAGACGATGAGCGAGAAAGGGGGTGAAAAAATATGACCAAAGCAGAGCTTATCGAGAAGATTGCGGCTAAGGCGAAGATTTCCAAGAAGGCGGCAAATGTCGCATTGAACACCTTTGTCGATTCGGTTACCGCTGCCCTCAGAAAAGGTGATAGGGTAGCCCTGGTAGGATTTGGAACATTCTCAGTCGCGAAGAGGAAGGCAAGGACTGCACGGAATCCGCGCACTGGCGAAACCATTAATGTGCCAGCAAGGAAGGCGCCAAAATTCAAGGCAGGACGTGAGTTGAAGAAGGCAATTAAATAATTCCTTGATTGACCCAAAAAGGGGATGATCAGATCATCCCCTTTTTTGTTATGGACACTCTTATGACTTTATCAGTTGAGAAAGAGTACCTTCTTCGTTATTACCTCATTATTGTTTTTTACAACGATAAAATAGGCGCCAGCGGGTAATCCCTGAGCAGACCAGTTGACACATTTGTCGTTACCAGAAGAAATCTTTTCTACCAAAGAACCCTTGATGTCATAGATGCTAATGTGCTCATATGCTTTTTGTGTCACTATCTTCACACTCCTGGAGAATATTGTGGGCGATACATAGAGGGGAGAGGCAACAGTCTCATTATCTCCTTCAACAACACCCAATCCAGGTCTGTGCGAGACCATGATCTCCCAATTTTCCATTGAATAACTCTGCCAGCAAATCCATAATTCATTCGCGGGACTACAGGTGACATGAGGATTAATGTCAGCACCAGCAAGGTCTGCAACAATCTCTGGTACACTCCAGATTGAATCATGACAATATGCAGCATAAATATTCCAATCGCCATCGATCTTTGATTGATAGACGAGCCACACTGTACCACTCGTATCTATCGTAAGGGCAGGGAAGAGGTCACTCTCTGTATTTGTTGTGCGTTGTTGTGGAGAGGACCATACCATGCCATTGAAATAATTCACGAAGATGTCAGGGTTGTCGTTATCAACTGACTGCCAAGCAACCCATATATTGCCTTCATCATCTACTGTGCCGGTGGGATGATATGCCCATTTCTGGTTTCCTGAAATCGGCCCAGATATTATCCATTGACTCCCCGAGTAATAACTCCCCCAGATTTCAGAACGGTCATTGAGTCTCCTCGCATAGATTACCCATGCTTGTCCAAGACTATCAATCAACATATTTGGTGTTGTTTCATCTGTTGAATAACCAGTCACTTGCTGTGGTGATGACCACGATGAACCATTAAAGAATGAGGCATAGATATTTACATCAACATCGCGTCTCGATTCCCACGCTACCCAGAGATTTCCATCATTGTCTTGAGCCAGTGTCGGTTTTATATCATATGCTGGATCTGAACTACAGAGCAGTTGCCGTAAAGACCAGTGATCAGTATAGATGCTGTAATAGAGATCATATTGACCTTCATTGAAGCCTGCCCAGACCGCAACCGGTCTATTCTGATTGTCTTTACCAATGACTGGATTAAAATCCCAATATATGTGTGGTCCAATATTCATTGCATTAGACCAGGTACTCGTACCACGATATGCACCAAAGATCTCTGAACGACCATGTTCATATGAGCGACCCGATTCCCAGACGACCCATACTGTGCCATCGGTATTGGTTGTTATCTTAGGAAAACCATCTGACTCGGGATCTGAAGCGACCGTCTCTGGCGTTTCCCAGAGGGTATTATGCTGAGAAGATGCATAAGACTGTAGGGCTGTCCTGCACGCTGTCTGATTTTTTGGTTTGAGTGTGGGGTCACCAAGAAGATTCATACCGTAGAACCAATCCCAATCGCTCTCACCCCAGAGCACAAACCACTCCTTGAATGCATCGCCAATACACTTATCCTGTTGGCCAATCGGTCTATAGAAATCGTCAAAATACAACATACTGCCTGTCTTTGTGCTTCCGACAACGAAAAGTCCGTAGGGATCAATAAAGAGATACCACCCTGCAGAACCGTTCTCCTCGGTGAATCGTGTACCAGAACATGCAAAGAGATTATAGAAAAGGGCCTGCGGTTCTAAGGTAAATATTTCATAATTGAAGACAGTTCCTCGATATTCATTATAGTAATGTTTGAATGTATGACCCCACGGCGAAGAATGTGCGCAGAGGTGTATCCATTCGTATCCTTGTGCCAATTGCTCTCGATAATTTGAAGCGATGGTCTGGTACTCGTCGTTTATTACGACAACATTGGAATAGATGTAATCAAGACCACACGTCGTCCAATAGCACCAGTCATCATCGACGAATGAGAGTGCCCGCTGAGGGAGTACAAGACTATCCACGCGATATAGATGATTTTTTCTGAAATACCGTTTCAATAGTCTTATTTCATTGTCCCACGTAAGATTCCGTGCATATATCCTGCCCACCCATATCTCCGGCTCAACATCACCGGTGTGGTCATCATAGATGCTGTCCCCATCAGCGTCAATGTATATACCATCAAGGTCAGAAAAATAGAGGTCGTGAGGAAACTCTTCCCACTCGCCAAATCCATCGGTCTCAAACCAGGCAACAGGAATCTCTCCAATAAAGATTGCGCCGACGAGGTCTGTTATGCCTGCAAGATGAGCACGGAGTGTTGAATGCGACATGCCGGTAATGGTATCGAGCTGGACTGAGTACCCGGCAGTGACTAAGTCATCGGTGAATATATCAATCTCTTCAGCAATATCAGCGTAGATACTCGTATTGACTATGATGTCTACTACATTTTGTCTGCCTTTGACCTTCTTTCTGTAGATCGTGCCAACACATGTTGTAAGGCTGCTCTGTATGCGTCCCCTTTTCCAGTTAATGTATCGTGTTGGGTTTCTTCCATAGGGATCAATCCACTGTAACCTTTTAACGTCTGTGATGTGTGCTGATAACATGGAAATAATGAAGATGCCAAGAATGATTCGTTTCATGTTTACCTCTTTATAATTATAGGAGATATTATGTGTTCGTCAATATCTCACCATGAGGTTATTGACAAAAGCAGCAAATGAATTAAAGTATGAGTATGGAACGTGATTTCTTATACAGCAAAATCAATGACTTCATTGTCTATCTC
>Ga0209636_10003947_pt1 | contig 15169 bp, 16 predicted proteins | sample DeeMarSWOR152_54_FD_187464 | JGI IMG/M metagenome (GOLD analysis project Ga0209636, IMG submission 187464) | Marine sediment microbial communities from White Oak River estuary, North Carolina - WOR-1-52-54 (SPAdes) (version 2) | ecosystem: Environmental > Aquatic > Marine > Intertidal zone >...
GGTCATTACTGATAGACAGTTAGATTTCCCACAATTAGTGGGATTTGAATCTATAGTATACCAGGGAGTAAAGGGGAACGTGTACACGCCAAAGGTGAAATATACTACATGGAATGAAAGCCTAAAAAAGATATATGAACAGATAGAACAATTTACTCCAGGAGAACCTGAATCAAAGAAAAGACTCGTTCCAACATTGAACTGGGGAGAAGATCAATGGAAGTTGTACCACGCCTTTAGAGTGAACGTAAGAAAAACAGTAACGCCCTTACTAAGGAGTATCAAAGTAAGATACGACACCTATTTACAGTGGATGAAGACCTTACACAATCACTGTACGATCCACACCGAATTTTATCCTCAAGGGTGTAATACTTATTTATGTCACTGTTATTTGTTTTCTTCAGATTACAATCAATCAGTTATCTCATTATTCTCTTTGTTCCCCACTACTCCTGTCATCATGGAAGTGGGTGATCGTTTGCTGGTATTCTTGAAAGTGGTTTCTTCAGATATCACCAGGGGTACGTTCTGTACCATTTATGACATGAAAGCAGTGGAGATGATAAAGGAGTTCAGCTATGCAGTGGTGGTTTCTAAGCCTGGCTGTGTCATGCTGTGATTTTCACAGTTTTAAGGTTAGAGGATGGCTTTTACCCGTGGCTTGTTACACGTGTAACAAAAGAGAGGTGGAAGTCGGCACATTAATGTAAGAGGAACCTATGAATGTTTAGAGATAACAGGGACCACGTTCTATTGAGATATGTTACCCAGGATGGAGTCATTGCTAGATTAAGTGAAAGTAGAAATTTTGTGGCAGAAAACTTGGCAAAGCAGTTGTTGACCATTGTCACAAAAGAGGAAGCAGTAACACTCATTTCAAAAATTGCTCCCTGAAGGAAGAAATAAAGAAATTAAAGGACAATTGATCAATATCAGATGTTTTAAGCATTCCGATATTTATACACGTGAAGGAAGCATTTATATACTGTTAGAAAATGTAATAACTGATGACTCGAAGGTGGGAGAATATACTTGCAAAAATTGTGGAAAAAAGAGAGATAATCAAAAAAAGGGAAGTATATCCTTATGATACTTTTCTGCAGAAAACATACCAAGCTATATTATTATTAGATGTAGTAGAAAGCTCAAAGACAAACATTAAGATCAAAATAGAAGCAAGAAAGAACTTTATTGTAAATTGTGTAACTGCGTTGGAGGTTTTTCTAAGAGATATGATTGAAGGGCTAATAGACATGAATGTAATAGATCAGAAGAGGATAAATGAATTTTTGAATGATAAAATAACATTAAAAGAAGCTTGGGAAATTTTTTCTGAGAGAAATATAACTTTGGGGGAAATCATTTCTGCTACGTGCTCATTTCAAAATTTGCATCAGATAAATTCGATATTTTCAAAGCTCTTTGATCAGGATTTCCTGGAAGAGATAAATCGTTTTGAAGTGGAGAGAGAAGATGGGAACAGTAAATTCACTTTGAGAGAAGACTATCCAGAATGGCAGAAACGAATTGCTGAAATGTTCGAACTTCGACATAAGTTCGTGCATCAGATTAGCCTAAAAGATCGCCTCGGAATTAATAGGCTGGGAGAGCTCTGGGAGAATTTTTCTGCTTTTGCTGATGCAATCGAGAGTTACTTACTTCAGTTTGTTCCTGAAGTGGAGGAGTAATATCGGGGGGCAAAAAATTGGTGTTTTATGGTAATCTCAAAGATATGTGATATTTTTCCTGAAAGATTTTAAAGACGTTTTCATTCACATCCTTTCACCCTTTCGTATTCTAGTTCAGAACAAATGCTTTCGTCAATCTTTCTTAGCTCCATCTCAGTCTTTTTGATGGATGTAAGAAACTCCTGTGAAAATTAGAATTTGAACCTTTTTCTTTTTTTCATTTATTCGTATTTTGAATTTCAATTAAGGGGTTCACCTCTCGTAATGCTCTTGGATCTTCTCTGAGGTGTTTTACTTTTCTACAGAAAATCGGTATTCCTTTGTTATTCCTTGATTTGTGTACTCTTTCAGCTTATATTCGGAGAATATATTCTCAAATACCAAAAAAATGGTTTTTCTGTTTTTTCCTCATTTCCTCTGCAGATACTCTTCTTTCGGCTATCAGGTTCTGACCTTTATTAATGTGCAATATACCTGCTGCACGCCTTGCTTCGCACATTTTTTTCAATATCATCCAGATACTCTTTGAGCTTATACCCGGAGAATGTATCCTTAAGCACAAGACCCGCGGAAAGTCGTATTTTTCGTGGGGTTTCCTCCTTATTTATGCGTTTTTCAATTACCTTTTTCGAAATTGAAAAGTGCTATAGCAGAAGATACTTCGTGCAACTTCACATCTTTCCAAGGTCTTTCAGACTGACATGATCTGAAAGACCTATGATGACATGATCCAGAACTTCTATCTCCAATACTTTACCACATATGTAGAGCTCCCTCGTTAGGAGAAGATCCTGTTCAGAAGGAGTAGGATCTCCTGATGGATGGTTATGTACTAATATAATGGATGCAGCACCTTCAGCAATGGCAGGACGGAAGACATCCCTTGGGTGGACTAGAGCTTTATCCAAGGAACCCAAAGAAATTCTTTGGTGGCGGATTAACCTGTTCTTACCATCTAAAAGGAGAACTCTAAATTCCTCCTGCTTCAAAAATTTCATGTGTGATGCCACAAGCTTTACCACATCCTTTGCAGAGGCAATTTCTGGATGCATTTCTTTGCAGTATGAATTAATCCTTTTCATCAATTCAAAGGCAGCCTTAATTTTGCAGGCTTTCACAAATCCTATACCTTCAACCTGCGTCAACTGGTGAATGGAAGCAGAAAATAAGTCTATCAAGTTCCCATCAAATGCTTTCAGCAAGTTTTTAGCAACCTCAGCTGCTGTACCTTTTTTACACCCTGGAGATATCAATATTTCCAGAAGCTCTTGAGAGTTTAGATGTTCAGCCCCACAATGGATTAAGGCTGTTCGTACATCTTTTTTGCAGATCTCTAAGAGATCAGTAACTTTATATTCCTCATCACCAATATCTGTATTGGTGGAGGTGATTTCTTTGTTGCACATCGTAATCACCTTCACCCCCAGCAGAGGTGAAGTTTCCAGCTCATCCTCTGCTGGGTTATGTAAATTTATTTTACCTGTTAGGCAGCTTCAACTACCCACATCATATTAGAACTACCATATATAAATGTAATCAAAGAGCACAGGAAAAATATTACCAAATTGCATATATAGAATCAGAAGTCTCCAGAATAATAGATAATAACAACAATTCAAACTATAATGTTCGAAAAAAGCCAATAAAATGTTACACGTGTAACAAATGTGAGAGAAACACTAGGGATTTGACAACTCCTGAATACGTGGAATTGTTGTAATAATGATATGAAGAGTACGATTTGAAGGATTATTTCCAGAATATTGAGGATCTTGCCTATGGTCCTATAACTTCTACCACATTTGGAATTTTCTAATTTGATTCCTTTTTTTCTTGCGAAAATAACGAATTTTCTGAATTAATACTTTTCCAGAGCTCTAGGAAAAGATTTATAAATAAATATGTAGAATATATATAATATCCACTTAAATGGGGGTGCAATAAAATGTTAGAAGGAAATACTGATGAAATCAGAATGGGGATACACTCACAGTTTGTTGAACAGCACGAGTATTGGGAAAGCCGTCGTGGAAAGAACTGGATTGCCAAAATTACTGGGTTAGACGAAAAGTATGGGTACAAGAGAGAGTTTCTCAGGTCAGTTAAAGTAGGAACAAAGAAAGTATTCCACGTGGAGGACTTTCACATAGGCGAGATCTATGACGTTGGGTCTGTATATACAGGAGGTGGGCGTCAGCGCATCAATGTAAGAGATACGTTTGAGTGTGCAGAAATCACAGAGACTCACGTCGTATTGAGATATGTTTCACAAGATGAGGTGATCAGAAAACTTGGTGAAAAGAATACTGATATCATAGCACAAAATCTGGTACGCCAGCTTTTGAGGATAGTCACAAAGGATCAGGCACTGAAATTGATAAAGCATTATGGCTGAAATAAAAGAAAGGATGAAGTGCTCCTGGAGATTGAGAGGAGTACATGGGTTAGGTCTTCTATCACCGTAAACTCAAGAATGTTACATGTATAACAAGTTCGAGAAACATTCAAGACATTGTAATTCTTATGCAGTAATAACCAATATGAATTGAAAAAAGGGTAGTGCCATGCAAAGTGCTCACATTAAAGTCGTTAATAATCAATTATTCAAATAAAAATGAAGACGTGAATATTTTTGGATGTTTAAATGAGATAAGTTATCTTTTTCTTTCCATTCGATACGATATATATGTCCAAGTTTGGGGAATTCTTTCTTCCAAACAATCACATTTCTACGATCTTTAGTCTTTTCTGTGCGTGGTCCAGGCTCTAATTCACGACTTCCTCCACCTGGGCCCCAATCTAAAACCTGCACTTCATATGGTTTTACATCTGGAGGAAGAGTTATTCTCACACAAACCATGATCATTAGCCGGGGGATTTCCTGATCCCACCAAAGTCCTCCTTCAAACATTTTTGGAGCAAAGTAATCAAATATGTAGTTAGCTTCCTCTTTATATCTTATTGGAGCTTCGAACTCCACAAATATATTTTTGAAGTTAGCTTTATCGAACAGTGATTTTACATACAATTCCTTGCCATTTTCTGGATTTCGTGCATAAATTTTTAGATCTTCGATTCTTGTGGGTTCTTCAAACCATATTTTCCATAAATCACCAACCACAGGATTTTCACTCAAATTCAAGGTTTCAACATCGAAAATGACCCTCGCATTACGATTTTCATCAATCTCGATATCAACCCGACAACTCTTATAGATCAAATCATATAGGTAAGGAACTAAGAATTTCTTAGTAATTTTCATCTTTTCGGAGAGTGGACGATCTATCTCCCACACTTTTTCATAGACACCTTCAGTTTCTCTTATTCCTTTTTTTAATCTTTCAATCTTTTCCAGAATTTCTATAATTACATCTAGAATTTCGGAAAATTTAGTAAGAATCAATATCACTATGCCTGTTACTACGGATACTAGAACTAAAATCTCATCAATCATTTTCTCAGCCCTCTTTTGTCTATTATGTCTCGTATTAGTTCCTCTATCCACTTTCTGTCAATTCTGTATCTTAGAACATTTAAGTCAATGTAGTTCTTTATGATTTCATCCATTATTATATTGTCCTTTCTTGCAATGAGAGGAAACATAAACTCTAATTCATTGAAGGCTTCAAGAGCTTCATCTTTATATAAATTGAGATCTTTTATTATATCCAAAGAAGAAATACCTATTTCAATATTACAAGCACTATAATATGCGAGAGGAGATACAACAAGATTAAGAGGAAATCCGATTAACTCGTTTAATATAGCGGTTAAGTCTTCATCAAAATTTCCTGATTCAATACCTAACTCAGGTATTCTTCCTTTTAACAATTTTCTTTCTACTGCTTTTATTTTCGAAGATCTATTGTTTTGATTTACAAGCCAACATATGCCCCGAAGTCCATATTCTTTGTATATAAGTCCAGCTTGTTTCAGATTATATGCATAAAGGTTCCAAATTTCTTCTGAGGGATAACTGAAAAGATTATTCCTCATGATATTTTTACTCGTATCAGGATCATGTATCTGAAGCGTGAGATAAAGCGATCCAACAAGGTCACAGATTCCCTCTTCAAGCCGAGTTGGGAGAATCTTATGATCTTCTTCCATTACAAAATGCATAAGTTCATGGCCAGCCAGAGATGTAGAAAGATACGGTACAATCTTGTCATTTCTAAAGTATATACCACTTTTTGCTCCGTAGTTTCGTTCATCTTCTGGAAATATGCTTGCTGCAAGCCATATCATCTCATCAAATGGATGTGGGTACTGATCAACAAAAAAAATATCTGGACAATCAGTTATTTCAATGCCAATTTTGCTGAGAGACGACACCATTGATTCAAAATCCTTGAGAATTCTGTCTTCTAACCCCAAAAAACTTGTTTCTAGAATTTTTTCACGTATCTTCAATATGTCATCCAAGAAAATCAAGAAAAATGCTTCTTTCTGTCCAATTGTGTCAAAATCGGTTTCTAATTTATTTATCATCTTATTTATAATCTCAATGGCTTCCTCTTTGTCAAAAGGAATAGATCGGAAAAAAGGTTCGACAGGATCAATGAGGTCATAAATCGATGAAAAACGAAGGCTACTCGGAAAAATCCCTCCCTGAAAGATATTGAAAGCACTAGGATTTGTTTTTCCCCTGATTCTTTTGAATTTTATCAATGGAGGTCACCTATCCTGTTTCTTTGAAGAGCACCTCTTTTACTACCTCATCACTTAAATAGGTTTCTCCAGTGGTTAGGTTTGAACCCTGGCATAGACCCTTGTATAATCATGCGGACAACTCTTGAAAAGATTAGCTGCCTCCTCCATTTGGTGCTGGTTCTGGTGCTGGTTTTGGTTTTGGTTTTACCATTTCTATTACCTCTGTACCTTATTAATACCCAATGTATTTAAATCTTGCTATTCTGTTTCCGACATATAGAGTCCTGACATTTTTTCATTTTCTTTTCCAGTCGAAATCAGTCATCATGTTGACCACCTCTCAATTCTCTTTAGGAACATGCCGAAAGGAAATGAGAAGCATAAATACGAAAAATATATATTATTTTGTCAAACCTTTCAACGAAAGTTCAGAAAATCTTTGAAAAAATCCATGATCTCCTTATTTCTGTTCTTAGAAATCTGCATGAGCAATCCAAGAACGGGAGGAGGTAAGAAGTGATCTACTACTTTCTTGATTTCCTTTGCCTTTATTCTAGGAGATGGACTTCCTATTTCTTTTAAAGAACAGAACCAAAATTTGGGAATAGTAACTGGTAAAAATCCCATAACATTACACGCAGCGATATCGGTAGAAAAGACATTTGTGCCAGAGATGATTACATTTGCCTTTTTCTCTACTCCATCTAAAGGTCCATTACCTTCTATGCCTACTATTCCATCAATAATTGTAAGCTCTGGTTTAATGACTGAAACCAAATCAGCAATAGCTCTTGGCAAACTTGCCCAATGGAGACGATTCTTGGGATGTCCACATAAAGATCCTGGAAAAACTCCAAGAAGATTCTTCATCCCCAAAGAAACTCCAGTCCAATGATGTGTTTTTAGTTTTGGAGCTGATATCACAATATCTGCACTTGTAATAGATTTTGGGAGGGGGATTCTTTTAAGAGTCAAAGGATTTGGAACATCAACAAGTACAATATCATCATAGTTAAGATCTACAAATTTCACACTACATTTCTTCAGAACATCGCTCAAACCAGTGTTCTGCAAAACTAAAGCGGTATCTCTTTCGTGTCCAGATCCTTCACCAACTATGATCTTCTTGTTAGTATAGTTTCTTAGAACACAGATAAGTGCTTCAAGAAATGCAGGATGTGTTGTAGCATGCTGACAAGGAAATCGAGCTTCGATGAAATTGGGTTTGATTAAGATTTCCTTGCAGGAACATATCTGCTCTTCCACTTTAAGAAGATCAATAGAATGAAAGATACTTTCATTCAATTCATCGTTTTCATAACTAGTGCATTCAACCAAAGCAACAATGTCAGAAGAAGGTTGATCGTTCTGCAAATAGTCAAGAGCCCTCTTAAGCTGTTCTGGGGTAATGTCTAACCCCAATAGACCTTTTTTTCTTTCTTCGATATCCATTGCAAAAAGCTGATAGAAGTCAGCCCAGATGGATTCTAAAAAGCCTCCATGTATCTTTGAAGACTGATTCCCAATAATGCAGTCCATAGAATATTTTCCCTCCATATATTTTGTAGTTTTTTCTCTAAAAGACTTTTCAGTACGTTCTTTCCAGTAGATTTTTGTTTGTAATCCACAGAAACCCACAGAGCTAAGGACTGAGAATATGGGATTGGCTCTTTCAGTTTCTTAGTTTGGCATTCTAAGAATTGAAGTGCTTTTCTTATTCTCTCGTCTTTTGAACTTACTCCAAGTTTTTTCAAAGCAAGAAGAGGCCATGGTGTTACGCTGATTTGTCCTTTCTGTCTAACATCAAGCATAATAGGAGAACAACTATTCCATCCACCATCTTCGCATTGATAACTAAAAATGAAATCAAGCAATTCATTCTTGTGTGGGAGTGCACCAGCCTTGACGAGAGCAAGAACAGCATACGATGTCGGCTCTACAAAATTGTAAGCACCGTAGCACCACGCCCAGCCCCCAGTCAATCTTTTGTTGAACTTCAACCATCTAATACCTTTATGGATCTGATCAGGATATTGGAAATCTGTCAGTGCATAAACGGAATGAGCAGTCCTGATATCACTTGGACCATGTCTGATATTTGGCCAGCCACCATCTGTATTCTGAGTCTTAAGAAGCCACTTGATCCCTTTTTCGCTTTCTTCGTTCTTTTTCTTGAGTTCACTCAAAAATACAATGCTCCAAGCAGTGGGTTCAGAGAAGCTCTGTCTTTTCAGAAGATAGGGCCAGCCACCATCTTCGTTTTGACAAAGTCGTAGGAAGGATTGAATTTCTTTGATGTATTGAACAATTTCCTTTTTCATCACAATCATGTTTTGACCTCAATCTTTTTGAAGATATCGGTTGCTTCTTGATTACTACGAATGAAAGGATAAGCTATATTTGCAGGCAATTGCTAATGTGTTCAGTGTCGCAAAGAATCATTCTAATCAGGGAAAGGCTTATAAAGGAGATATCCTTAATAGAAGGTAGGCCTTGACACCATAAGACCAGTAAGCAAAGAAGTGAAATACATGTAAACATAAGGAGGTATTAAAATGCCATTACCGTTAGCATCGGTAGACAAGTTGATTCGAAAGGCAGGCGCTCACCGAGTGTCTGAAGGGGCGGCCAAAGAATTGGAAGTCCACCTCGAGGAAACTGCTATCAAAGTTGCACGAGAAGCCATAACACTGGCTGGTCATGCTGGAAGAAAGACAGTAAAAGCCGAAGATATTAAACTGGCGTGGGGAGGAGGTAGTTGAAATCCCTTTTTTTCAACTAATGTAGACCGACCAAAAGCAGAACAGGCAAGAGATAGATGCAGGAAAGCGTTCTTAGAGTTCCTACTGTTAGCATACCTGCTCCTATTAGTACTGCATCGCTCGTGATAACCATCTTTAGCACATACATTCACCTATATATGCCCTAACTCTATTAAGGATTCCTTTTCTTGAATTTAACTGCTTATCGAGTGAATCCACTTTCTCACAGAGCTTTTCTACCACTTTGGTCAATTGGATTGCAGCCTCACCAATCATGGAACCTGCCTCTTTAATATCAGATCCTGCACCATATATTACATCAGCTAACTATTACATCAGCTAACTCCAAATGCTTATCCAGATCTTGTGAAAATAACTGAAGATTTCCTCTTAAAGAATTTACATCATCTCTTGTTTGTGATTGTTGTATCTTTAAATGTTCAAGTAACTCCCAGGGATTAGACTTGCTGAAAAGGATGCTATCAAAACTGCAAAAATCATGATAGAGAATTTTGATAAACTTTCCAAAGATTTTATAGGTAAACTGTTACTGAAACTTGCTGAAAAAGATAATGCTAGCGTTGCTTTAGTTACACGCGTAACATATCATGAAATCCTCCATTAGTAACTCCAAAGCTTCATTCCCAGTCATATCAATTCAGTTCATTGATGGTTTTTTGCTTCCAAAAAACCATCATTTCATCTCTATAGTATAAAACTATTTTAATGATAGAGCAGTTATAGCCATTCTAAAAATTTTTTCGTTACTATTTGATCTGAAGGAATATCACAAATAGTTTCAGCAAAATTAAGGAGTTCAAGAATGAATTTTCGTGAATTCTTTTCTATATTTTCATTTGATCTGAGAGAAATTCTCTTGGATGAGATACTATTGTTGGAAATCTCAAACAGGGTTTCATGCGCTCTTGCATATTCTACAATTAATGTCTTCTTACACCCGAGGAAAGATCCAAGTTCAGTTAAGGACATACTGCCTTTCTTATCAAGTACAATACACACTACTGCAATCCTTAAAACTTCTAAGAATTTTCCCTTTTTCATGTAATCCCCCCGAATAATCTAGAAAAGAATTTTTTTGTAGTATTTTTTTCCAGTGTTCCCTTGAGTAGTTCTATTACTTCAATTAAAGCTTCTGCTGTCTTTTCTACAGCTTCTGCCGCTTTTTCTATTTTCTCTGTGGCTTCTGTTAATTGATTAACTGATGCTGTCAAAGAGGTCATAGCATTTATGTGGGTTTTAATGTTCTCACTGTAAAAATCAATAGTATCTGAAAAGAGTTTCAAATTTTCGTCAAATGTAGTCTGTTTTTCCTTGTTTTCTTCAATTCCTTTTTTAATTTTTGTGAGTTCTTCTGGTAATTCTCTTAATAGTTTAGGATCAATTCTTTTGGTGGCTATGTCATCAATGAATTCTTCACAGTTCTCTATTAGATGGTGGGCTTCTTTCCCTTCAACCTCTAAATGTAATTTTTTTGATTTATCAATTGCTATAGCGTATGTGATCAATTCACCAGTGGAATCTACTGTTACTACTTTGCTCTTGAAGTATAGCAATCCCTTTCTGATGACTTTCCTGGCAAATACATTATCTTCTAATGCTGCATGCTCCAGTTTAATTTCTGCAGGTTCTGATAAATCAAGAGCCATGCCATACTCTTTTAGTCTTTCAACGACCTCACTGACAAAATCAATTATCTTATCTTCAAACTCAAAGGGAGACGTAAAAATAAAGGGTTTTTTGGGTAAAACATTAATAAATTCACCTGTTGGGTCCTTGGATTTGAAAATGTAGGCTTCAGTGAAATGCTTGTGAATGCTCTTTTGGCCAAAAATCCAGCCTGTTCTCTTCAACCGTGGGTGGTTACATCGTAGTAGTTTGAACTGAATAATCAGTCGGTGAGCATTCTTCTGCTGCCAAGCAATGTAATCATCAAAGGTTTCCAGTACGTTCTCAGATGGAGTGTAGGTACCAGGTGTCTCTGCTGCAACATTCAAGGATTCTTCACTCTGTGGACCATTACTCTTTTCAGTGATTGGCTGAATTTTTGAATTTTCAACTGGCTGATATATTGGCTGAATTTTTAAGGACGAACTATCAATTTTTGAGCCAGTCTCAAAAGACTGGAAGAACGCTCTTAACCCGTTAATTGCCATCTCTGTTGGTACAAAAACTAATTGCTTTCCTTCCCTTTTGATCTTGATCAACTGCTTTTTTTCCAAATTTTGGGTGTATTTTCTAACAGAATATCTGGAGACGTTAGATTTCCTGGCTAATTCCCTTTCAGAGAAGTGTTCATACCTATTGTCCTTGGAGAGTATGTCCATTAAAATATTCTTTTCTATAGGATTCAGTGTAACAGATTCTGCACTCTCCCTACACGATTGGCTGAAATTTTTCAAAAATTTCTCAAAAGTTCGGCCATTGCTTTTCAAAAATTTACCATTATTGTTCACGGGTTGATCATCTGAAAATAGGTATCTACCCCAGGATACTTTTGCCACTCTCTCTTCTCTGATCAAATTTCTCAAGTGGTAGTGTGCAGTAGAGGGGTCCACATCTGCAAAAGAAGCAATATCCTTGAGTCGGGATATGTTATTTGCTAATGCCTGGAGAATTAGAGATCTTGTAGGAGTATTTTTCTGTCCATTAGTTTTTGTTACACGTGTAACATTTTTTCTGTTAATCTCTTTGTGTTCTTTGATGATTTCTTCATGTTCTGCAGGGGATTCTTCATGTTCTGCAGCAATCACATTGTTGTCTTGAGGAGACTCTTCAGGTTTTGCAGCAGTTTCTCCAGGTTCTACAGGATCTTTGTGTTCTTCAGGAAATCCTCCATGTTCTGCAACAAAAAGTTCAGGATCTTGAGTTTGTTCATCTTCCCCAGAAATTTCTTCATGCTCTCCAGCAGGTTTTCCATGTTCTGCAGGCAGTAGAGTGTCAGCAGGTTCAAAAGCTACATAGTTGATTCTTTCCTCCTGCTCATACCTGAAAGGATTTTCTTTATAATCAATGTAGATATGACCTTCCCATTTCTTCCAGAAACTCCTCTTTACCCTTTCGGGACTTTCCTTGAACTTTTGACACTTTTCCCTGTCAACAGGCTTTTTGATACCCTCGATCTTCCAGCAGCCGCCAAAGATGATACTACGAGAAGTGTCTGAGTACTCCTCATAGATGACTGCATGGCCGCAGTTCAGACAGGTGTGTAAACACTTGGGTAGCTTATCGATCACCTGGCTCCCCTTCCATCAATTTCTTTGAAAAGAGAGGTGTCCATCTGGACATGTTGTGAAATACTGCCACCAGGGTGTATGGATTCCCCTGGTGGCTCTTCAAAATCATCTTTTTGCTCCATTACCTCTGTTACCTCCCTTCCTCAGTACTTGGGAACGTGCTTTCTGTACAGCTCCCCGTAGGTGCTCTTGGCCACGTGCACATACTTCATAGTGCTCTGGATGTTCCTGTGCCCCAGGTGTTGCTGGACCACTACCACGTCGCAATCGTTGGCAATTAGATTGGTAGCAGCTGTATGCCTCAACGTGTGAGGAGAAACCCTGGATTTCACTACACCATTGTCCTTGTAGGTTCGCAGATCTGCCATCAAAGCATATTTTTTCACTATTCGGTGGACCTGCATCCTGGATATTCTCCCTCTTCGTGACACAAAGAGGGGCTTTTCAGTGTCAACTCTGGTCTCTAAGTACCGTTCTATTGCCTTGATGCATTTTTCTGTCACCATGACTGTCCTGTCTCTCCTGTTCTTAGTATTTTTGACGGAAATGGTGAACTCCTCAAAGTCTACATCCTCTCTATCCAGGTTACAGACTTCACTGACCCTTAACCCACCATACAGCATCACCAGCACCATAGCGTAATCCCTCACATTGCCAATCTTGTACAGTAAACTCTTGGCCTCCATCACTGTCAGGTAGTCAATTTGCCTGACTCTCTCCTTTGGAGGCTTCAGATCAAAGTCCTTGCCAATGAATTCGTAGTAGTGCTTCAATGCTGCCAGAATGTTACGGATAGTAGCAGCTTTCCTGTCTTTCAAAAGCAAATCGTAGTACTTCACAGCATCCTTTTTCTCTGGATTGGGTGTATCCACCCATTTCAGAAATTTCCCTATAGAGTAACAGTAATTCTTTGTTACTCCCTCAGAAATTCTTTTCTCAACTCTCAGATAAACTGAGAAATCCTCTAATATGTCTTCTAATACGCAAATCAAGGTATCACCTCTTGTTTCATTTTGCGAACAACCAACCTTGTAAAAAACAGGAACAAGACAAAACCTTGTTCTGTTGAACGAGAATGGAAACCTTGTAAAAGAAGCAACATACGTCACTGAATTCAAAAAAGAACTCACATAAGGTACCGAAACAACAAGGTCACAGAAGTCCACTTTACAGAACAAGAATGTTACACGTGTAACAATGAATTAATGATGAACACTTTTCATGAAAAGACAGGAATTGAAGGTATTGAACTGCCAATTGATTTTCAACTGGTGGGTGTATAAGTACAAGAGGAGACCCTCGAAGATTTTTCAATTCTCTGAAAAGACAACAAACCAGTCAAACACGCCTTTTTGGCACTATCTACTCGAAAAAGGTTTCCAGATTCTGCTTCCACAGAGGAAATGCTTCCGGGTCACCAGGGTAGCACTCGTAGAGGGTTTTGATTTTCATCATTTTTGTGAGCACCGTGTACAGTCGATACAGAAGAGGTAAATTCCTCCAGCTTGCCAGAAATATGGCTAATTTCCTCCTCCATGGAGGGGGGGACCAGTCCTTTTCTAACTGCTCCAGATCTTCACTGGTAATCACATGCTCCAGCAAAAAGGTGAGCTCTTCACTTGAGAGAGACAGCAGAAAATCTCTCAAAACACATAAAGGTCCACAGAGTGTTCCGTACTGTTTAGCACACTCGTAATTGTACTGCCACATTCCTTTGATAGATGTATCGTTATTCCGTATTGCCTGTGCTGCCACCTTTCCTGCACGATACCCTGCCATTAAAGCAGGTGCAATTCCTTCTCCAGTCAAGGGGTTCACTTGGCAGGCTGCATCTCCGCACACTAATAAGCTTGGGCCCACCATGGAGGGCAAGGGTCGTCCCAAGGGGAGAACGCCAATCCCTGCATTGGTTCTCTCTTTTATTCTGAATTGGTCATTCTCTAGTATGGTATTCAGTATATTCTTGAGCGAAGTCTTGTCCCGTACTATTCCACCCACACCCATGTTGAGAATGTGTTCACTTTTTGGAAAGCACCACAAATAACCTGAAGGAATAACATTCTTGTCCAGCACGAGCACAGCATGCTCTAGGGCGAGAGGCTCCTCTAAGACGATATCTTCTTTGTATGCTACCCCGAAGTACTGATCACCCGGTGAAGGCACGGAGGTAACTTTTCTTCTCAAAACAGAGAAGACACCGCTGCAATCTATGGTGACAGTACCGTACACTGCAGCATTCTCTGTTTTCACTCCTTTTACACAGGTTTCGTTAATGGGGCCCTTCACTGTTGCACATTTGATGTCTGCTCCCCTTCTGAGCAATTCTTTGACAAGAGTTTGCCCGAACTGCCACCGGTCTATGGTGCAGAGGGGTTCTTCAATGTACAGTCCTCTTCTGGAAGAATAGTCGGTGATTCCATGAAATGAAGGATATATAACAATCCCTTTCAGGGGATAACTGTGTACTGTAATACCAAAATCATTCTCGAGCCACTTACATGTGCTCTGGGGAATAAGTTCCCCACATATCTTTTTTCCAATAAGCTCTCTCTGCTTTCGCTCTACAATACAAACGCTGAGGTTTTCCTGCAGAGCAGTGAGCCCTGCAAGAGCTCCTGCCATACCGCAACCAACAATAACAACATCGTAAGCTTCTTCCATGGCATCAGTTCTCATTTATTTAGTAGTACTTAAACTTTTCCCTATTTACGGCTTTGGGACAAAATTCATCTCAATACATTTATGGACACCATGTGCCCCTCTTTTCCGATGAACCAACTTAGCGGCTTCAGTTCCTCTATTTGGATTA
>Ga0209636_10003948_pt1 | contig 15166 bp, 16 predicted proteins | sample DeeMarSWOR152_54_FD_187464 | JGI IMG/M metagenome (GOLD analysis project Ga0209636, IMG submission 187464) | Marine sediment microbial communities from White Oak River estuary, North Carolina - WOR-1-52-54 (SPAdes) (version 2) | ecosystem: Environmental > Aquatic > Marine > Intertidal zone >...
TCTCCTTATATTGCGTATGGCAATCCGCCGCTCCTCCGTCTTCCTAGATACTAGCTTGACCAGCTCCTTGCGCCGCTCCTCACTAAGAGGCGGGATGACCAGCCGAATTACATTGCCATCATTCGCGGGGTTAAGGCCGATGTTGGCTGTGAGAATGGCTCTTTCAATTTCACGCAACGATGTGCGATCCCAGGGTTGGATAATGATTAAATTAGCCTCAGGTATAGACAGGGTAGCAAGTTGATAGAGTGGGACAGACGTGCCCTGATAGTCAACCGTGACGTTGTCAAGCAAAGCTGGAGTGGCACGCCCGGCACGGATGGTAGCTAATTCTCTAGCTAACCCATCTATGGCCTTCTGCATTCGGGAATTAAGTTCAGCGAATAATTCATCCAACATGGCTTAGTGGTCAACACCAAGCTCAAACCTGGCAAATCTGCGTACTTTTATGTTCTCGCCTACTTTAGCAATTGTTTCAGCAATAATTTCCTGTACCGTCCTGGTAGGCTCTTTGATGAAAGGCTGGCTAAGAAGGCAAGCTGCTTGGGGGTCTGTTTCTGCCTCCGGTGGCATCTCTTCACTAGTGAGAAATTGCGGGGAGGTGGCAGCTATCTGCATGGCTAAGTCGTGAGCAAGTTCTTTAAATTCAGCGGTGCGAGCCACAAAATCGGTTTCACAGTTTAGCTCCACTAATACTCCTATGCGCTTGGTATAATGAACATAAGCTTCAATTACGCCTTCGGTTGCAGATACATCCTTCTTCTCTTCAGCAATTGCTACCCCGCGCTGTTTCAAGAATTCGATTGCCTTTTCTATATCACCACCTACCTCTAACAGAGCCTTATTACAGTCAGCTATGCCTACATTAGTTCTCTTTCTTAACTCCTTTACTGCTGCAACTGATATTTTCATGTAGGTGCAATTTCTCCTTCTGGTTCCTTTGGTTCCTCTGGTTCACCTGGTTCCTCCTGCTCCTCCGGTTCAACTGGCTCCTCTTGCTCCTCCTGCTCACCTGGCTCCTCTGGCTCAAAGGTATAAGAACCTAGAATTTCAATAGCTTCTTCTCCTTCTTCAGCAACTAATTTAGTAACTCCCGCCTCTCCAGAAAACGCTTCAGCTTTACCTTCAATTACGGCGTCAGCTACTTTACTAGAAATTAATTTAATCGCCTTAACAGCGTCATCATTGGCGGGAATCGGATAATCGATACCGTCAGGATTACAATTTGTATCCACAATAGCAATCACGGGTATGTCTAATTTTTTAGCTTCAGTAAAGGCAATCTTATCTTTAATAGGATCAGTGATGAAGAGGGCTCCAGGAAGGGTAGTCATTTCCTTAAACCCCCCCATTTGAGTATTTAGGTGGTAAATTTCCTTTTCTATCCTCACCCGTTCTTTTTTAGGTAATAGGTCAAGTTCACCTTTATCCCTCTTATTCTCTAAACGAACCAAGTGGTCGATCCGAGCTTGTATGACGGTGAAGTTAGTTAACATACCACCCAGCCATCTTTGATTGACATAGCTCATACCACACCTCACAGCCTCTTCTTCTATGGTCTGCTGAGCCTGTTTTTTAGTGCCGACAAAAAGAATGGTTTGCCCTCGAGCTGCTAAATCTTGGACAAAGACACAGGCCTTTTCTAACATGGTAACTGTCTGCTCCAAATCGATGATGTGGATACCGTTACGCTGGGTAAAAATATATTTCTTCGCCTTGGGGTGCCAGTAACTGGTATGGTGACCAAAGTGAGCACCTGATTCCAGCAGTTGTTTTAATAAAGCATTATCTATCATGCTTACAATTTCAGATGATGTTAATTAGTAAAATCAGTATAATGTAGCATGACTGATTTAGATAATGCAACAACGATTGCTCCAATTGTCTCTTGGTTGACAGAGGATTTCTCCTTTTCTATACTATTGAGCCAAAATTGTAGCTAGAAGTTGCCCGAGTAGCTCAATGGTAGAGCAACCGACTTGTAATCGGGTAACGTCGAAGGAATTATTAAGCAAATTTCGTCAATCTCGTCGACAAGGTCTATCGTTAAGAACGCTACAATTCTATGACGGCACTTTGTATCGAGCTAGTAGCGTAGTCGGACTTAATGTCGTAGCACAAGACATTATTCGATTTCTTGATGACTTGCCGACGTCAAATGGCAATAAGCACGCCTACTATCGATGTCTTAGAGCATTCTACAACTGGCTTTACAGTCGTCGCTCTGGCTACAATCTCAATCCTCAAGACAATCCTATTCTTGCCGTTGAACCTCCAAAAGTCGAACAACGCATAATGCCAAGCTTGACACAAGAACAACTTGACTACGTCATTGAACAAGCAGAGTGTCTTCGAGACAGAGCAATAATCAGTCTATTTGCTGACACCGGACTACGACTAGCCGAATTAACTAGCATCAACGTTGACGACATAGATTGGGAACATCGTTTAATACGTGTTTGGGTTAAGGGCAATAGACAAGAACTAGCTGTGTTCGGTGAACATACGAAGTCATTGTTGCAAGCGTGGCTATGCGAATATAAAAATCACAACGGCAAGCTTTGGGATATTGGCTATTGGGGCATCAACATTCTTTGTCGAAGACTATCTGCTAAGACAGGTTTGTCATGCAATCCGCACACGTATCGAAGAACGTTTGCTTCATGTCTTGCCAAGAATGGAGTTAATGACATAGCTATAATGAAGTTAGGTCGTTGGCGTAGTCTTGGCATGGTCGAGCGTTACACAAGGTCGGTCAAGTTTGAAGATGCGCTTGCGCTTTATCAGCCGATAGTGAATTAGTGATAAGCAAAGAACATAAAAAACAGACAGGCTGGAATCAGTTGGCACTTCCAGCCTGCTTGCGTTGAGTTCGGTTCGTTTCCACTAGCTCAGTGAAAACACCAACCTGCTACTTACTATGCTAAAATATTTGCTAAAATTTGTCAAGCGCTAAAATATTTGCTCACATTTGTCAAGTTGACACGCGCCGGGTGGGATTCGAACCCACGACACCCAACTTAGCAGGTTGGCGCTCTAAAATCCGCTGAGCTACCGGCGCATATGTATATTGTAACATTCTTGTTGCGCAAACCAAAGGTAAATTTTATAGATATAAAAAATTTCCTTTCGAAAAAATTAAGGATAAGTTCAAGTATAGTCTAAAAGCTTTATCGCGCTATCGTCAGCTAAAAATCTCTTTCCTTTGACGTCTAAGAAGCACGAGGATTGCGTCCGAATGTCTTACCCATGCTTCTATACTCGTAGAGCATCTAACGCGTCGAGGTTCATGTCTCAGAGATTGTCTAGGAATTGACTCGCTTGTTTGATTCTGCTATGATAACTGTATTATGGAAAGAGCGTTACAGCGCTATTCGACAGGCACTACTTCTCAGGTCGCGCAACAGTTGACGCTTCGAGCAACAGATAGGGCTCCATACACGGTTTCTCTAGGAATATTGGGAATCATTCTCGGAGCTATCTTCGATGGACCCAGAGGCGCTTTTATAGGTGGAGGAGTTGGCACTGGGATAGGCTATGCCGTAGATTGTCATAACAGGTCTTAGCTTCAAGCTACAAGCGTATCTCAGCTATAAACTTGACAAGCCAAAACTATATGTTATAATGTTGCAGAAGATACTTTAACAACTGAATAAAGAGGGGTCCCGACCAATCCGCCACCGCTTCATAAGCGTTTTGCTCACCCCAAATCAATAGTGCGTTATAGCAACAAGGCACGAAGTCAACGAAACTACGAAACCGCGCACGAGTGACTTCGTGCTTTTTTATTATGAAAAAGAGAATGATTACAATTTTGAAGCGAAGCGTAGAATGAAATTGTATGAACTACATGTGCTTGATTCGCCAAACTCACGAAAGTAGGGAGAGGGAGTCCGGCTTGATGTAGTTAAAAGTCGATATAGCGGCTTTGCGTTCTGCGAGTTTACGCAGGGCGATTGTTCGCCGAAAAAAGAAAATAATGGAGTAAAAAGTGAGCGTAGAAACAAAAGAGCCTATTGATGCGCTTGAAGAAGCAATCGACGCAATCGTTGACACTAACGACGCCAAAGGAGACATCAAGCGTAAAATACGTTTTCCACAGACTGAAGGCGTTGTCTTACCGACCGTTCAAACAAGAAGCGCTGACCAGCTTGACTGGTTAGAGCTTGAAATTGAACGACAAATCTTTAAGTCTCGCGGCTTAGCTATGCCCGATGACCACGAAAGACGTCTTGAAGCGTTGACACAGAAGCGCGTCATGACTTCTGTCGATACCGGCGTTGGCGAAGAAATCACCGAAATTGAGCGCTCCGCAGCATTACTTAGAGACTTTTATCTACCAACCGTTGTTGCATCGAACATACCAACGATACAGATGACAGCCGGCAAGATGAAACTCTCGATGATAACGAGTCAGGGAGCTACATTCTACAAGCCATCTGGCGAAGGCGTCGCTGTTACTGCTACCGACTTGGCAACAATGGATGCGCCGTTTACGGCTTACACGCTCAAAAGTCAAATAGATGTGAGTCTAGAGCTTGAAGAAGACAGCGTAGTAGCTTTGCTGCCACAGCTTCGAAGAATTCTATTGGAGAACGCTGCCGCAGCAATCGACGAAGCCATTCTTAACGCCGACGCTAACACCGGCACGCAGAACATCAACTACTACGCTGCGTCCGGCGGTGAGAATATCGACACGACCAGTCGCTTTCTACTTGGCTTTGATGGCTTGATTCATCTTGCCTTGAACGAGGCTAGCGGTATGACTGTTAGCATCGGAACACTCGAAGCTTCTAGCTTTGCAACACTTCTCGGCATGATGGATAAATACGGCGTCGACCCGAAAAACGTCTTGTTCATTATGGACGTCTGGACTTACAACAAGGCGCGACAGCTAAGCGAAGTTAAATCGCTCAACGCATTCGGTAGTCAAGCTACTATACTGACAGGTCAGTTGGGGAGCATTTGGGGCTGTCCAATTTTAGTCTGTCCCCAAATAGCGAAGTCGAACGCTACCGGACAAGTCGACCAGACAACGGAAAACAACACGAAAGGTCGTATTGTGGCTGTCAACAAGCAGATGTGGCGTGCTGGATTGGCAAGACCCGTTCAAGTACGGTCGCAAGTTGATGAACCGAAGACGCTGACCAGCATTGTTACGTCGTTTCGGCTCGCACTCGCTAGCTTCGGCGACAGAACGACGGCGAGGCATAGTACTTTGGGCTACAACGTTACGGTGTAGCGGTGTGAATGGCGATGACGGGAGAGCTAGATAAAATTCTTTCCACATGTCCCGTCCCGTTGCAGTCTAGCGCATAATCGGGGTTTCATCGTCAGAGAGGGGCTAGGTGTTTGCGGTAGCATCTAGCCCCACACCAAACAGCGCTAAGCCGCGCAAGGAACAATGTCAAAGATGTTTTACGTATTATTGACTACGAAGTTATAACTTGACTTTTTTAACGAGGTAAGACTATGGAGTTAGTTCGATACGCTTTCACTAAGGCACTTCTACAGTTTATTTATCTAGGTAATGCGACAAATCAAGACATGAAACTTGAAGACATTATCAATAATTACGTAGGCTATCATCCGATTAACGCGCGTCTACAAAAAGAACTACGCGTCGGACTACGACAATGTCATCGATGTAACTTTCACTGTGTCATTGAAACGGGCGAGTTTGGTCGATGTCATAGCGTCGCCAATGCAGGCAATACTCTAGTCTCAGTCAACTACGGACTTATCGCAGCCATCGCAACGTCAATTATTGACAGTTGGGGCTTCTTTCATTTTAGAGCGGGTTCATCTGTGCTTGCGCTATCAAGTCTATATTGCAATTTTCGTTGTGATTTTTGTTGCAATGCACGCCTAACGCATATAAAAAATACACATTCGACGCTTTTAGACGCGCTAGTCAAGCAGCGCTTAAAGCCAGACGAGGTCGTGCAAATAGCACAAGAAGAAAAGGTAAGCGGTATAGTGTTCGGAATTGCCGAAGCAACGATGAATCTTGAATTCATTCTCGATGTAGCTTCACTAGCTAGACAATACGGATTATTCGTAGCGATTCAAACAAACGGCTACATGACACCGGAGACGATTAAGTTGCTTGCCCGCAACATCGATGCCGTCATAATCGGTATGAAAGGCTTCGACGACACGGTATATCGCAAGCGATTACTCGAACATGATGTTAAATACGAATACGTTCTTGATTCAATAAAAGAATTTCACAAACACGGCGTTCATACCGAGGTTAGCGCCCTTGTATCGAAAAGCGGTAGCATTAAGACATCGGCTCGACAAACAGCGAAGTGGCTAGCGACCAACGTTAGTCCTGAAATACCCATTGATATTTTTGCTCTTAGAGAAACGGTGCATGATTCATTGTCTTGCGACGAATCTGACGCAGTAGCTAGAATCCAATCAATTTGTCGAGATAGCGGTTTGATTAACATATACAATCACGAATCACAGAACAATCTAACTTACTGTCCAAACTGCGACAAGATAGTCGTTGAACGAAAGCGACGCGAGAACGCGTCTAACGGCGGAGTTCTACTATCTGAATACGACGTTCGCTACGTCGGTCTTAACGTCGTTGAAGACAAAGGCTATTGCGCTAATTGCGGTAGCGCTATTTATGGAGTTTGGAAATAACATTAAAGGAGGAATAACTATGACAATTTTAACACCACTGACACCGGATACAGTTCTTGAAGTCCCAGATGCAAATCTATTCGTCGAAACACTAAACGACGGGGGCGTGTTAATAAACGACCAGAATATGAATACGTTCTATCTCGTTGAGCTTTGCGTTCGCTATCTTATAGCGCATAGCGACATGAGCGCGAAAGGCATCGCCGATTATCTTTATAAATATGTCAAAGACTGGAATCGAGGATACGGCGACGAAGAACCGCCATTCGAAGAAGACGAATTCTTTAGAAATGTCAGCTTTCAATTTGACAACGAAGCTCCCGTTATAAGAGCCAAAACGATTATTAGAGACGACAGGCAAGCTTTAATCGGCAAAGACTTGAATAAGTTCATGTCTTCAATCGACATCAAAGCGCCATTGATAGAAGGCTTGATTAGTCACGGGGAACTTGTCATGTTCTTCGCCCCGTCAGGTATCGGCAAGAGTTCGTTCACTCAAAGCTTATGCGTCTATGCGTCCGCCGGCAAACCTGTCTTTGAGCTTTACGAAGTGCCACAGCCGATAAAGTGTCTATATCTCAACTTTGAAATGGCTGACGTGGAAGTTGGCGTCAGATTCGAAAGCATGTTCGAAGCTTTAGGCGTCGATTCGAAGAACTTTGAACTTGACAGTCTTCTTGACTTCGACATTACACGGGAACAAGACAGACTACGACTATTCAATACAATTCAACTCAAAAAGCCGGACATCGTCGTTCTTGACCCGTTGGAAGCGATGCATCATAAAGACGAAAATAGCGCCAGCGAAATGGCGTTGGTGATTAAACCGCTTCGTGAATTGGCTCACATGTTCAACTGCGGTATTATCATCGTGCATCACACCGGCGCACCTCGATATGACAATCATGGTCGCATGCTACCTAAACGAATACGAGGTAGTAGCGTCGTTGAAGACAAGATGGACAACGTTATCGAAATCATTGAGACTGACAATCCGAACACGAAACGACTTCACTTTACGAAGACCAGAAGCGTGATAACGACGCGTCGACAGGATCCGTTATTCGACTTCGATTGGAATACCTATCTTGTCAAACTAAGCAATGACGCTGACATGCGTGAACGCTACGCTGCGTTGAGTGTAGAACGACATAGAAAGATTGAACCACTATTGAAGCTATTAGCTAAAGGTCTAAGCACGAGACAGATTGCCGATTATGTCGACGTGAATCAATCGACGATAGTTCGTTGGAAGACAGGCATACGCGAACCGTCAGAAGAACACATACAAAAGCTAACTAAGATGCTTCAAGAAAGTGATGCCTAAAGTGATGCCGGACTGATGCCTTTTAGTAAAAATTTAGCTTCAAAATTAAGGCATCAGCACGAGTGATACTAATAATATTACGTGATTATCCCTTGACAACAAGTAAAATCTATGCTATTATATATTTATAGGGGGTAATCAAATGAACAAATACACTATAGCAAATTTTAACAAGGATTTCCCGAATGATGATACTTGCCTAGATTGGTTAAAGGATTATCTGTATCCTGAAGGTATCTTTTGCAAGTATTGTAGCCAAGTTACAAAACATCACCGTGTTAGCAACCGACCATGCTACGCATGTGATTATTGTGGCAATCATGTTTACCCAATGGCTGGTACTATCTTTGAAAAGTCTACTACCCCCTTGAAACTCTGGTTCTACGCAATATATCTCATAAGTTCTACCCGTTGCGGTATATCTGCAAAACAACTACAACGAGAATTAGGAGTGACCTATAAGACAGCTTGGCGAATGTTTCACCAAATACGTCTTTTATTAGACGAAACACCTAATCCCATGTCTGGCGAAGTTGAATTGGATGAGACTTATATTGGCGGTAAAAGACAGGGTAAGCGTGGGCGTGGTGCTGAAGGTAAAACCCCCGTTTTCGGTATTGCTAGGAGAGAGGGTAAAGTTGTAGCAGTAAGCACGCCAGACCTTCAGATTGCTACTGTATACCCGATTGTCAAAGAACATATCTTACCCAAGAGCACGATTTATACTGACGAGTATTCTATTTATGATGGATTGAGGAAGCAAGGCTACTCTCATAAGCGGGTACATCATGCCTCAAAGGTTTGGGCTATTGGCAATGCGCACACAAACACTATTGAGGGCTTCTGGAGTTTACTAAAACGCAGTATTAATGGAGTTTATCATTCTGTCAGCGGGAAACACCTACAAAGCTATATTAATGAATATAGTTTCAGATATAACCACCGAGAAGATAATAGCCCTCTATTTAAGACGATTTTGGAGAGAATTTAAGATTCCCAATACGCTGACATAGCTTTTAGGGTCAGAATAAAACAATGATTTGATACTAGATAATTTCTTGATACCTATTTGTTAGCATTTTCTCACTTAATAACACCCCAACGCTTAAGGTCATCTCTAGTGCAACACCAATGGTCAAGTATGTCCAATAGCAATCCTATATTTCTAAATCCCTCCCTGTGGTAATGAATTGTCAGGTAGTCGTAGGGTGGTTTGATTTGTGGATTGCGATAAGTATATTTATTACCTTTTACTCCCTTGAAATTCCAACGCTCATCTTTGTCAAGCAACTTTATCAAGTCAATTTTTGTGAGATTTTTGAACTGTTGCTTTTCTTGCAGCGTCCACCTTTTCCTAGGAAAAGGAAGCTTCATTTATCTGTTGCCTATTATTCAGCGCATACCAGCTGGTTCAAGACAGCGTGGCGTTGCGATATAGGCATCTGGAATCTCTTTGGTGCTGGTTATGTGTTGTAAACTGGGTGGAGCAGTTAAGACTATAAGATGTGGATTACTTTTAGTAATCGGGTCATTTTCCTCTAGGCGAGTATCAAGTATGGCGCACGCTGCCTCATACGCGTTAATTACTGCTTGTTTCTCCGTTTCACCTTCTTCGTAAACCCCCCCCACACCAGGAGCATAAGCTATATAACCCCATTCACCCTTCTCAGGGATAATCCTAAATAAATAGCCGTATATTTTCATTTGTTTAGCTCACTTTCTTCTTTGTGTCAATTTTGCGACAAACCTTCTTCAGAGCCAACACAAAATCTTGCTTTGTAAATATTGTCGTTGTAGAAGTATTTTTCCCTTGTATTTTTGCTTTGTTCATAGCACTAAAAATGCTATAATTAAAGACGGAGAGGTGGCCGAGAGGCTGAAGGCAGCGGTTTCCTAAACCGTCAGACCCTCTGGGTCTCAGGGGTTCGAATCCCCTCCTCTCCGTCTTCCTCCTTTATGTATACATTGTTGTTAATTGTTAACAATTTACAAATTGTAAACAACTATTACTAGTCTAATCATAGTGTCAACCCCCTGTCAACTTGCGGTGAGGGGATAATCACGTAATATTATAGTTATTATAGTATTAGTCGTCTTTGGTTTGAGCCTATCTAGGGCTAGCTTCAAAAGGCATTGGTTCAAGGCATCAGTTGGTAAGCTATGACTATTGTAGTTAAGTTTCAATGCCCCGAATGTCTGAGCGACAAGCTCGTTAAAATGGGCGTTGTTTGGAGCGGTCGCAAGCTAAAACAACAATGGCGATGTAACGCTTGCGGACGACTTACCATTAAGCCTATTATAGCGACAAAGATTGTTCAACGTAGCCAAACATGAATACAAGTAACGACGAACATCTAGTTTGTCGAATCATCGACATCAATGTCGCTGCCGACGGCGTCTACGCTATCGACTACACAGTAGACATCGAGCAAGAACAATACTTCAATCGCAAGACGCTGTTTCTTCGAACAATGCTCAACGACGACAAGCGCTTATCGCAAGTCGACGTGCTTAGCTATCGCGGACGTCTTGTCGATATTGTCATGTCGGAAGGTAGAATTCTTAGCATTCGAGAACTAGAGGAATCAGATCTTGACGACACGCAAACGTGATGTCTTGCGGACGCGAAAACGTGCCGACGTCGTCCTCGGATTCTAGATTATGTCGCAGTCTTGTAGTGGACTACGAATTCTTAGTCGGTTGCTCTAAACGTAAAAATGAAGCAAGTCGCTTAACGTCCTAGAGCGGGGTCGATTTTTTATTGACATGCATTTTCGCGGAATATTCAAGCTAAATAAATGCCGATTACGTATGATTTAATTTCGAATTATTGCGATTTTTTGAGAAAAAATTTCGAAGTCTATGACAGATAGTAGAAACTAAATTGCACAATCTACAATGAGCATGTTTCTGTTTCCATTGTTGTAGGTCTTCGTGAATGAGTTGAAGCCCTTCAATTAGGTCTTGCGCTGGTAGTATAGGCGTTTCCTCGATGAGCTGCACACCGGCTAATCGCGAAAGACGCGCTTGTATGTCACGATTGAGACTTCTCATGTTAATCGTAACAAAGATTAATTCATCAAGCGTTTCTTTGTGTAGGAACCAAAGTTGACCTTTGTAAGACTGATAAGCTTCTATTTGATACTGTGTCTTCCACCAAAACTTGAGTATATCAGAAGATTTGCAGATTCTCAGATTCTCTTCTGTCTCGATGATTAGAGCATCGACTATTGCTCGCCGTTTAGCTTTTTCACGACGATGTTCTAAGCACAAACTGGTGATAGCGCCGCCTACAATCCCTAGCACGGCAGCTATTGCACCACCGATTATTGCGTCATTCATTCTTCTGTCTTTCTACGAAACTTAAACGGTCTGTCCCAGTTCGGGCTTTTGCATTTCGGACATATTCGCGGTCTTTCATTCTTATTGCGCGCTAGCCATTCATGACCGCAGCGACATCGATAGCCGTGTAGTAGCACGTCGCCAATCTTCTTTTGTCTCATTCTGTGTTCATTATAAGCACACATTGTGAGGATTGACAAGTCATCCTTAAAAGTATATACTATTAGGATACAAAATCAAAAATGGAGGTGTCTATCGAAGAAAAGCAAGAACAAGTCAACAACAAAATAAACGAAAAGGGGGTGAAAAGTGAGTAACAAACCGGCAAAGTTAACGAAAGAGGAACTACAAAAACAAGTTGGGCTTCCCGCAGTCTACAAAGAAGCTATCGAACACGCAATCGTCGACATGTTTGCGCTAGACGACGCTGACGAAGCTCTGTGTTCTAACTATTTTAGAGCCGAAGTAGTTGCGTGCGAATCGGAGAACGAGCTTCGCAACGACGACGAACTGAAAGAAGATGAATATTCGCTTCAAGCTATATGGTTTATAGCTGGCTGGTCAGCTAGGCAAAGAAAGGAGGTATCGAATGAAAACATCGCTAAAGCAATTAGCAAAGCAATTAGGTGTTAGTTCGTCCTATCTATCACAAGTAAGACACGGTGTGCGACCGGCTAGTGCTAAATTATTAAGCAATACAGACGTGGTGAAGTTGCTTAATATTAAGCACGGTGTTGACGTTAAAACGCTAACTAGCTACAATGTAGCTAGAAGTTGCCCGAGTAGCTCAATGGTAGAGCAACCGACTTGTAATCGGTAGGTTAGTGGGTTCGAATCCCCTCTCGGGCTAGGTTTTTCAGACATTTTGTGGTAAGCTTATACCAAGGAGGGGTGCCGGAGTGGTTAATCGGAGCAGACTGTAAATCTGCCGCCCGTAAGGGCTACGTGGGTTCAAATCCTACCCCCTCCACCATAAAGTACAGGAGGCCCACATAGCTCAGCAGGTAGAGCACGTTATTGCTAAGACCGGGGTCTAATCATCGTAAGACACACTATTATAGCCTCACCACAAAATTATATCTAAGCGACGAAAGTCTCCGTCACATTGTTGACCACGACCGTATATTTCATACCGGGGATGAAACAGCTTCCAAGTGCGATAATCTTCTCTTCCCACGTGAACAACTGACCGCAGAGCTCACCTCGATGATGTAGGGTGAGAACCTGCACAAAGATCATGTTGCCGAAGCGGTTCCCACAATACCTCCAGGGCTTCCAGCAGGTGTTAGGTCCCCCAGCCACAACTCGCAGGTAATACTTTGGTGGCAAGGATTCAGCAACAGAAATGTTTATCTCTTTAATATAAGCTGGGTATATTCTATATTGCGATAAAACTACACCTGCCATCACAAGAGCAGCTACAGCTAATAGAATAACCACAATCTTCTTCTTCATCCTACTCCTTTTTCTTGGTAAGAATGAGGCCTAAACACCATCAGAAGCACCACAATTCCGAATAAACCTTAGAAATTCTAAATCCAATACCTTTTTACCTTACTGCATTATATCTCGGAAAAAATACCTGTCAATACCTCATTCTAGACGAAAACGGGGTAAACAAACTAACGAGAAACTATCCTAGTGGAACATAATTATTATGATTTTAGCACTATTGATATATATTAACCATATTGTTATAATCCGTATTTAAGGAGATGCATTATGGCTTATACATGCAGGTGGAAAGGTGCATCAGATAAGGAATACATATATATAATAAACCCAATTAAAGGCAGCACTTGGGATGATGTACCAGGGAATTATATCTTTGCCAGAGAGTCAGAACCTCATACATGGGAAGCCATATACATAGGTGAAACTGAGAGTTTCAAAGACCTCATCCCAAACCACAATGAATTACCATGTATACGGCGCAACAAATGTACTCATGTACATACACACGTCAATCTAACTAGCCACGCGAGGTTAGCAGAGGAAAAGGATTTACTTGCTAATCACACAACTCCGTGTAATGACTAAAACTAAACTACTGATAAGGGGGCGCTGCACTCCCCCGGATTCCCATTACATAAATACGAGTCAATAATTACGCTCCAGATAAGAGCGAATCCTAACCACCATCAGACGCACTATTATAACCTCATCACAATTATATCTAAGCGACGAAAGTCTCAGTCACATCGTTGACCTCTACCGTGTAATTCACACCAGGGGCGAAATCGCTGCCAAGTGGTATAGTATGGTCGACGTAGCTGTATATTTCAGCACAGCTCCCACCTAAATACTCTATGTTAATAATCTCTACTCGGACCGTGTTGCCAGCGCGTGTCACGCTATAGCTATCGAACTTAAAGCAGGAGTTAGGCTCCCCGGACACAACGTCCATGAAATACTGCGGTGTCGAGGAGTTATCAGCCCAAATTTCAACATCGTGAATGGGAGCCAGAGAAATCCTATACCCTTTACATCCAGTAGCAAATATGCTTAAAATCAAAAAAGCAGCTAAGATCACAAACAGGATTCTCTTCATCCTACTCCTTTATCCAAGCAGCCATTTTTATACACGTTCCTAGTCTATCATATCACTGAAATATTAAGCACTTGTTAACTAAAAAGCTAATCTCACTGTGAAACAGATAGAAAACAGAGAAAAGAATATGGACACATGAAGAAATATTCAAACAAACTCCTCTCAAATCCAATCTCCCTTCAACCAACAAATAAGTCATGATAAACCTTCCATTTTCATAAGCTCGGGAAGAATAATCTCATCATGCTCTCTCTTAGGCATACGTGATAGCTTTGCCAATATATCCGGGTACTTCTGGTCAGGATAAACGCCATTATGTCGTTTAAACCATTCGGCCCTCCTGCTTGACTTTCACCAAAGCATTGCTTTAAAATCTCTCAGCTAATTTGCCAACTAAACATGTACATCACGTTCTAAAGTAGAAACTGATATTTTGTTGACTCTTTAACCCATATTGACTTAAAATATATTCAGGCATATACTGCCCACATAGCTCAGTAGGTAGAGCACGTTCTTGGTAAGAACGGGGTCACCAGTTCGAATCTGGTTGTGGGCTTTGAGATAAAAGGAGGTTAAAATGGCTAAAAAACTTTATGAGCGTGTTAAACCGCATATAAATGTGGGCACTATAGGACATGTTGACCACGGGAAAACTACACTAACTGCAGCCATGACCCAAATATTGTCTAAAGTAGGCACTACACAATTCCGACCCTTTGATTCCATAGATAATGCTCCTGAAGAAAAAGCTCGTGGGCTAACGATTGCCATTTCTCATATAGAATATGAGACTGAGCAGCGCCATTATTGCCATGTTGATTGTCCCGGGCATGCTGACTATATCAAGAACATGATAACTGGAGCTGCTCAGATGGACGGAGCTATTCTGGTGGTCGCTGCTGATGATGGCCCTATGCCACAAACCAGGGAACACATCCTTCTAGCCCGGCAGGTGGAAGTTCCCCGCATAATGGTGGCTCTCAATAAGGTAGATCTGGTAGATGACCCAGAGTTGTTAGATCTGGTGGAGATGGAGGTTAGGGACTTGCTTAAAAAGTATAATTTCCCTGGTGATGAAGTCCCCATTGTGCGAGTAAGTGCTCTTAAGTCTCTGGAATGTGGCTGTGGCAAAAGAGATTGCCAGTGGTGTGGACCAGTATGGAAGTTGTTGGATGCTATAGATGATTATATTCCGCTACCACAGAGAGAAAAAGATAAACCATTCTTGATGCCAATAGAAGATGTATTCAGTATCAAAGGACGGGGGACTGTGCCTACAGGCCGGG
>Ga0209636_10003949_pt1 | contig 15165 bp, 19 predicted proteins | sample DeeMarSWOR152_54_FD_187464 | JGI IMG/M metagenome (GOLD analysis project Ga0209636, IMG submission 187464) | Marine sediment microbial communities from White Oak River estuary, North Carolina - WOR-1-52-54 (SPAdes) (version 2) | ecosystem: Environmental > Aquatic > Marine > Intertidal zone >...
CTCGGCTGGTGTTTTTCAGATTGAGGACGTTCTGGAGAAGAAGATTAGGACTTCCGGAATTGCGGAATTAGTTGATGTTGTTGCTTTAGTTAAGGGAGTGAAACTGAAGAGAACCCCTTCTATTCGGCAAAAAAACTTCCAGCACACCTAGGATTTCTAAAAGAAAAGGTGGGAAAATGCATTAGCAGATCGGTTTCGTTAAGGGATTTATCATTCTTCTGATGTGGGCAGTAAGCGGCAGGTACTCTCTTTGAGGAGTGGCATTTGTTTTGATTTGTGCTTCTATGCTGGTGATTAGTTCATTCGCAATTCTGATTAGGGCGTCGGTTTGCTTGTTTGTTAGCTCTTCTCCTCTTTGCTTCTCGAGTTCGTCAATGAATGTTGAGAGGGCTTCAACGGCTTCTTTTCCTTTGAGGTACACGATCTTTGGCTTCTTAATTGGTTGCATTCCAGTCGCCTAAAAACTCATAATACTCTTTTCTATAAATCTCGTTTTTCAATCGACGACATATGTCTAATTCTGGTATATCATTAGTTCAGACTCGGGGAACATCGCCGATTTTTTCGCATATGATACTTTTCGTCTTTGATAGAGCGTTATATCCCAGTGTTGTTCTTCGTGTGCTTGCATTTAGCCTAAACGAAGACAGAATATTGATGTCTTGAACTCTGTTCAAAAGACTCTTGACATAAAGGATAGCATCTGAGTTGTATGTGTTGGAAAACTAGAAAGGACTGGTTTGGTACAGCCAATCACATAGCTCTTTTCTGTAGTTACAAAACTCTATTGTCTGTAAATTTCTAAAGCATGCGCGCGTTTTTTCACTCTTTCTCGGCCTAGAACCACTTGCGTTTCTTTCTTTTGATTTGCTCTTCTAGTTGTTCTCCTAATTGCTCTGCAAGTTCTTCGGCTTCTTCTGGAAGTTCTTCGGGCTCCTCAATCTCTGTCCATTCTTGAGAAGGCTCCGATTCCTCGTGAAGTTCTTCGGCTTCTTTTTCCAAATCCTTTTCCTTGGATTTCTTCTTCGTTGGTTGTAGTTTTCTTTTCAGATCGTTTCTCTTGGATTCCAGTTTTTCTACGATTGCACGTTTTGCTTTAATCTTCTCCTCCATCTCTTGGATTGCCACTTCTTCCTCTAGTACCTTGAGGTTTTCTCCCAGAGTCTTCTCTTCTTCCTCTAAGGACTCTAACGCGCCTTTCAATTCTGCCCTTTTCTTTTGTAGTTGATCAAGTTTCTCTGAAGCACCCAAGTTGTGTCCACCGAGTTTCTGAATGGTATGGCAAGATAATTATGGTTTATGAAGTCAGAAACTTTACTGACGATACGAAAATGTTGAAAGAATGTAGGAGTAGAACCGCCTTCTCCGCTGAAGATATCTCCTGCAAAATCCCCAATTTTTGATGCATGTTCTAACATCGAGATGACGTAGCCTTGAGGAAAGCTTAAAATCAGATTTTTCGTATGAGAAACTGGTTCGGCGCGCCTATACAATGAATCTATAAAATTCGGCCTATTGTTGAGCGAATCAGATATGAATGCCTACAACAAAACGACTGAAGTGATTGGAAGGGTAGCAGACTACGATATCATATCAAAGAAGAAAAGGAACAGGCTCGTCGCTGATGCGGAGCAAACCTTGGGCGACATCCGGTACGGTTGGAAGGCGAGCATAGACAACTTTTGCATGCAACTCGAAACAAATTCTCCGCACCTGTACGAATTCTGGATAGAGAATTGGTTTGCCGAGAAGCGAGACGCGAGGTCTCATGGTCGAATCTACGCTGTCTTAGATCCGGATTTCGATGAGGGTAGACCGTACGCATGCTACAATCCCCAGACTAAAACAGCCGTGATATATAACACGGAATATTACGGGCAATGCAAGAGCTGGGCACTGGGAATTGTGTGTGACATTGCGGAAGACCAGCATGACATCCATAGCATTCACGGAAGCTGCGTGGAGATAAACGGACAAGGGGTTGTCTTGATCGCTCCCACTGGAACAGGCAAGTCCACCCACAGCTATGCTCTGCTGAAGATGAAGGGCGCCAGAATACACAGCGACGACTGGCTCTATGTAAGATTCATCGGCAGGGCTAGTGCAGAGATCAGTGAGCGACAGTTCTATTTGAGAACGAACATAGTCCGGGTCTTTCCTGAAATAAGCCCCCTCCTTGACAGGTGCAAATTGGAAAACGTCAAAGCACTCACAGAAGGCGAGATAGACCATTTGCGAAAGGCAGGGGTCGATGAAAACCAACTGAGAGAGATGGTCAATGACCCCTACATCGCTCACGAATATAGCCGTGCTATGCTAGACCCGCGTTGGATTGCAGGTTCGTACAAGTTTGTTGACACTACGCGGGTGAAGAAAGTGATACTGCTAGAAAGGGATAAAAACAATCCGGAAATTGCGAGGAAAATGGACGTAGAGGAGGCAGTGGGTTATTTAGAAAAGCATCCGAAAGAACAATACCTCAACCCATACCTAATTGTGAGAACTCCAGAGAAGATTATTGTGAGGAACAACTTCTTCAGAAGGCTGTTCCACTTCGCCCCTCCCTACCTCGTTAACACGTACGATCCGGTAGATAAGGTACAGCGAGCCATCAGGCAAATAGTAAAGGAAAAAGAGTAGCGCCACAAGCTGCATGCGCAAAGAAAAAGGGAGAGGTCTAGGAAGGCGGTGATGGTGGTGTTGGTTCAGCCGCTGTGGGTCTTATTGAAAAGAAGGCAATCGCGATTATCAGGAAGGAGATCCAGATCAGGAGGAACCCTAGCACAATTATCGTGAGAACTGCTCCAATCAGTAGCAGCAGACCTGCTGTGCCGAATAGGCCTACTCTTGATTTTGACGCAAGCAGGCTCAGTGATCTTCGATAGAACCAGGCTGTTAGAATCGCGAATATGAAGAGAACGATGACTGCAATGATGAGGCCTCCGAGTAGTGTAAAAATGGTTTCTAAAATTGCTTCTGCGGCTAATGCCTCTGTCCACTCTGCTACATTGGTCCAATCTGTGATGCCTATGTCGGCGATGACGGCAAGAGCTGTTGCCACAAAAGCCCCCACACCTGCAACGACGCCTACAATTGCTGTGATGAACCCATAGAGAGCGTTATTGAAGATGCCAGCATCCTTGTAATGATCGGCGAAGCCCTTCAGCGCTATTAGCACCAGTATGAAACCGATGAGCGGAACGAGTCCCGCGGCAATGTGTGCGTAAGACAACAGAGGACCTATGAACAGCAATAGGGCCCCCACACCTCCAAGGTACTTACTTGTTTGAGGATCCATTGGAATCAACCCCATTGGGTTTTATTCTTTGAAGATAAAAGCCTTTGCACCCGCACGGGGACTTTTCGAGATGCACGAGCAAAGATTCGATCGGGGACCCTCTACGATTTTCAACATTCTGGTGCGGGGGGTGGGATTCGAACCCACGAACGCCTATGCGACAGGGTCCTAAGCCCTGCTCCTTTGACCAGACTCGGACACCCCCGCCCTTAGTCTAGAATTCAATGAGGCTCTATACTAAGGTTTCCTTCTTGACCATTCGCACATCACAATTGAGATTTGTCAGAATCAGATGCGACCTAGCTTAGACGAATATGCCTATGTCTGGACCCTTCACCGTTAGTGCCGGGGGCGGGATTCGAGCCCGCGACGTCTGGACCCCTTCTAATAGGAGAGAATTCTCCAGGTTATGAGTCTGGCGCCCTAACCAGGCTAGGCTACCCCGGCATACCAACCCTAAGCTTGGCAGAACACAGATTTAACAATTTGTCAGAGGAGGAAGAACCTTCTCAGTTATCTTCTCTTTAGTTTCCTGACAGCCTTCTCTGAACCTGCGTAAACGAGGTCCGCCATCCCAACGAACAACCCGGTCTCTACCACGCCAGGAACCAGCTTAAGCCGCGCGTCCAGTTTTTCGGGAGCGTCGATCGGACCGAAATCCACATCAACGATTAAGTTACCGTTGTCCGTCACTACTGGTCCAACCTTGCCTTTGCCCTCGCGTACAATGGGCTCTCCACCCATCTCGCGTAGCTTCATTAGTAAAGGTGATAGGGCAAAGGGTAAGATCTCAACTGGCACAGCTTGGTCGGTTCCGAGCTTGTTCACAAGCTTTGTTTCATCAGCTACCACAATGAACTGTCTTGCAGCGGATGCTACAATCTTCTCTCGCGCGAGCGCTGCGCCCATGCCTTTGATGAGATTCAACTTGTTGTCGATCTGATCGGCACCATCTATCGCCAAGTCGAGTTGGGGATGTTCATCCAAGGTTGTGATTGGGACACCGCAAAGCATTGCTAGCGTCAAGGCTTGATAAGAAGTTGGAACTCCGAAAACCTGTAGGTCTTTCTGCTTGACTTTCTCTGCTATCTGCTCTATGACGTAGGCGGCTGTGCTTCCACTTCCTAATCCAATGATGTTGCCATTCTTGACGTGTTTGACCGCTTCTAGGGCTACTCTCTTCTTGGCCTCTTCTCTCCACCCCAAGTCGTTACGCCTCAGCCTCGATTTGCCCAAGCCTCTCTAAGACTTTCTCAACCTCTGCTCTGATTTCCTCAATTCTCTTCTCAGCTTCGGTCTTCTTGGGCGTAGGCGGTCTGCGTCTTCTCTCCCTTCTAGTCTCAGATGGGATGGGTGTTGGAGTGGCAGACGGAATCGGAATCTCTTTGATTGGCTCAAAATCAAGATGTGACCGTAAGTCCTCGACTTTCTCGTTTATCTCATCAAAACGTTCACTAAAAAGCTTGACGAGGTCTTCCTCCATAGCCTCCAATTCATGTAAAGCAACGACTGACTCGTCCCGGGAGATCATCTCCTTTATGTTCATCATTCTATCCTTGTATCCGCGTGCCATCCTGTCACGGTCTTCTTCGGTGATCTTTCCCTCCGCTTGCGCCTCGTAGAGGCGACGGATGGCATAGCTATGAATTTCCCGTTCAAGGTCTAGCGTTCGCAACTCTTCTTTAGCTTTCTTCGCGTCGCTGCTTGTGACGCTACGCTCTATTCTGGACGGCCACTTCATGCCAATCTCGGGCGGTATCTCTACGGGCTTCTCTTTCTCCTTTTTTCGGCCCCTCGTGGTGTATAGAGTTAAAAACGTGATTGTTATTGCGCCTATTACAACACCTATTATGGCCAGGTCAGGCCAAGGCTCAAGAGCCACCGCGTTTTCCCTCTATTAAATGATGGTTTTATCATGTTGTATATAAGTTTGAGTGGAGCCTCGGGCGGGATTTGAGCCCGCGACCTCCGCCTCTTTGGAGTTATACCAAGGCGATGCCCTAACCAACTAGGCCACCGAGGCTTTCTAGGGTGTTAGGATATTTTTGCGTTTGGTGCGTTTAAAGAGTTTTGTTGGGGGGTTCCCGGAAAGGGGTTCCGAATACCTTAATTTTATGAAGTTCTACGAAGTAATAACGCGAGCATTTGCCTCCGTAGCCTAGTGGTTAAGGCGTCAGCCTTGTAAGCTGAAGATCCCGGGCTCGAATCCCGGCGGAGGCTCCAACGTTCACAAAAGATTACAAAATTGCTATGTAATCGTGATCGCCTTATTCGTCGGGGGTCTGTCGTACTATTATATAAAAAGATGTCGTAGCAGTGAGACCTAATCTCCCGCCCTCTTTCTTTCAAAATTCAAGGAGCGCTCATTTTTCAACATTTATTAGAAAGATAACTCTCTTACTCGTGTTTAGCAGGGGCTGTCGGCTAGCATACGAAAGGCTAAAGGTCTAGGCTCTGAGCCTCGGGCGCTCGGGACCCCGGTTCAAATCCGGGCAGCCCCACCAACTTCTAGACGATGTCTACTTCATCGGTAGACTTTTACAGGTCTTCCAACAAGTCTCGCGTCCAGCATAAGATTACCCAAACCAGACTCCTCCGGTGGTATCCTCTTTGAGGCTTTGAGTTTTGCGCCACCTTTCAGGACCAGTTTGTCTTTGAGGAGGATGTCTGAGTCTAGGTCGGCGTATTGGATGTTTTTGAGTGCGGCCGCCAAGTGTACTCCGGCTGTGATGCCTATTGAAGATTCGTCCATACACCCTATCATGCAAGATACACCAGCAGCTTCGGCTATAGCGGAGATTTTCTTCGCTTTCCAGATCCCACCAGACTTCATTAGCTTGATGTTGATAAGGTCAACCGCGTCTTCTCTTATGACACGAATAGCATCGCTCGGTGTGTGCACACTTTCGTCTGCCATTATAGGAATAGATGAACTCTTCCTCAGTTTCGCTAAGCCTTTGATGTCCCCTGCCTTTACGGGCTGCTCCACAAGTTCGATGTCAAAGGGTTCGAGTCTGCTCAAAACCTTGATCGCATCTTTTAGATTCCAACCCTCATTAGCATCAAGTCGTATCGCGATATCTGCCCCTACAGACTCCCGTATTCTTTTCACTCTCTCAAGGTCCTCTTCTGAGGCCATTCCAACCTTGACTTTTAGCGCCTTAAACCCTTTCTTAACAGCATCAGCAGCATCCCGAGCCATTTCTTCAGGGCTCTTTATGCTGAGAGTAATGTCAGTCAAGACGCTTTCTCGAAAGCCTCCGAGAAGTTTGAAGAGTGGCTTCTTGGTCGTCTTTCCCAAGATGTCATGCAGAGCCATGTCTATTGCTGCCTTGGCGCTTGGATTCGTTGCGATTATCTTGTCCATCATCTCAATGATCTGCTCGATTCTTAAGGGGCACATTCCAATCAAACGTGGACAAACCTTTTCGAAAGAGTGCAGGACAGTTTCCTGAGTTTCCTGCGTCACTCTCTTAGAAGGAGAAGCTTCTCCAATCCCGACGACCTCGTAATCCGTATGAATCTTGACGACGACGTTTTCGCTCTCTATGCTTGTGCTGGGGGCTATGCGAAAGGGTTCCAGATATTGGAGGGCTACTCGGTAAACCTCTATGGATTGAATGCCCATACTTGAAACCTCGCTACTAAACAAATATGCTATACCTGAACATAAAACCGTGGAAGACGACTCGGACGCATGAGTGTGAAACCTTAAATATGGACTGCCGCGCTACTGTTAAAGGTTGAAGGATTGGAGGGAGGATTCATGGCTACAGCACTAGAAAAGGGATTAAAGAAGATCGGAATCACGATTTCCAAGCCAATTCTAGCTGTAATATGCATTATTTTCGGCATACTGGTAATAGTGTTTCCACAGCTTCTGGAGTGGATAATTGGGCTGTTCCTGATAATTCAAGGAATCTTAATACTCACAGACTACCTAGAACTGAAAAAGCAATAGCCCCTAGCCCCTAACCACCGCCTCTTCACACAGCCCTTATTTCCTCAGCCGAGGAACGAAATACAACAGAACTGCTAGTAATATGATAGCAATTGGTATGAGAAATAACCACTCTGACCTGAAGAAGTTGTTCAGGAGCAGCAAAGCTACGGCAATCCATATCAGAATAGCGGCAACTGCTCTAATATGCAGCTCTCTAATCACCTTCAAGAGTAGTCATCCATGTTCTTCCTTTTGTATTCCCAAGAGAGCATAGTTCTTTTGGTCCAGCAATGACTTCTTCCGTCTTTATTTAGGAAACAAATCTACAATACAGAAATCTTTTATGAAAACACTACTGGTTCATCATTATGAAGTACGCAAGGCATTTTTGGACATTGGGTTGCTGGATCTCATTCTTCCTCGTCTCCGTATATCATAACATCTTCCATTTTCATGAGTCTGCGTTTCCTGTATGGTATTCTACCTTCATAGTTTGGATAGTTGGGTTGGTCACACTTTCATCAGTAAGAAAGACCCATGGAAGCTAGTGCACTATTCCTCTTCTAGTTCTGCTATTCTTCTCTTCAGACGCATGTCCCTTTTTTCACTTCTAGTCTGCAGTAGGTTTTGTATGAAAACAATTATCATGTTATCGTAGGTACTTAGATACTCCGATAAACTAGGTGGTTCTCCAACTGCACTCTTCATTACCTCTTCATAATCATCAAGCAGTTGTTGTATCTCTGTGTCAGTTCTCTGTGCAAGTTTAACGAGTTCATTTTTGAACTGGTCAGCAACAGTTTTTGCTTGTCTCTTCTTTTCCTCCATTTCTACATCCCATTCAGCATCTATGAATGTCAGGTAGTGTGCGCGCAATTCTTGTATCAAATATCCAGATTGGCGCCTTTGTTCTCAACCATCAGTATCGCCTCTGTCTCCTTATTCACCTTCCAGAGTTAAGTCTTCTGCACGCTCACCGCTACAACCCTATTAGAAGACCCTATGCATGGTTAAGAAAGAAGTCTTGGATGGATTATCAACAAGCAGAGAAACAAGACAACAAAACCTTAATTCATCTCCGATATCAAAAATAACCTGAAACTACGTAGCGGCCGTAGTCTAGTTTGGTTAGGACATCAGCCTGCCACGCTGACGACCCGGGTTCAAATCCCGGCGGCCGCACCATTTTCATTGATGGCAAGAGTCTTTCACTTCTTCAGCAGTTCAATAGCTGACATCCTAGCGCCAAACTCAGCTGTTCTCTTATCCTTCGCACTCCCTATTATGATCGCATCATTTTCTTCTGGGCTAAGTTTGGACATCAGAAACTTGCGGATTAATGAAGCCTCTTTGAAAACGTCTTCTTCGACTCCGGGCATAGTTAGTCTATTTTGGAAATAGACTAGAGTTGTGGCTCCCGATGCTCCTGCTCTGATTGCCGCGTCTCGTTGTTCTAAGCCGTACTTCACTGCGTGACCTCTGTTTCTTACAAGAACTGCAAAGTTATGGGGACCTACCGTTAAGGCTCCAGGCGGGATCTCTACTCCTTCGCTGATGTGGGACCTTAATTTCGAGAGCAACTCTTTGCCAGATTCTGAAAGCATAATTCCTTTTCTTGAGACTTCAACTAGCTTCTCCCTTTTCAAATGCTTAACAAGTGTTCTCGTTGTGCCCTCTCCTGACCCGAGTTCCTTTGACAATCTTATTCTGCCAACAAATCTGTGTTTGCCAATTGTTTCTAATGCTTTCAGCACGTGAGCCTCAGTAAAGGAAGGTGTACGTCCAGGGGCAATCTTACTTGTGACCCTATCTAAAACATTTAAGAATCTCACTGCAAATGGTTCTCCATCATACCGTACTCTATCAGAATTGTCGATTTATAACAGTAACTTGTGATTTTTTATGTGGGTTGTGGAGGCGGCCATGTCGAATAACTCTCGTAGGTGAAGGCGATTACATCATCTCGATGGAGTATATATTTTGCGCATGAATATTCTGGAAGTACCCACACTGAATTTCCGGAATCCCAATACCAGTAGAACCATCCGTGCGTGGAGTTGTTTGTCAAACCATTTATGGACGTGACTAGTATTCCCAACTCTCCTCCGTAGTCTGTGTAGTTTACATCAGCCACTGCAAGTATCGCCTTGAAAGCAGTCGAGTCCAGAGGAAGAGCGGTTTTGTTGTACCAAATCTTTGTTCCGTTACCATAACTCACAAGAACGTTAACCAATAAGATGGATTCCATTTCGCTAGCGAGGGTTTCGTACTCATTTTGGTAGATCTTATATTGAGTGAAGTAGTAGCCAGCAATGAGAGTACCAGAGATCGCCCAGACCAAAAGACCCAAAGCTACGTAAGTAGTGGTTCCCTTTTCCAGTGGTGCTCACCTCCGAGAAGTTTTCGCAGCGTACTTGTAACTGGGAAGAAGAGCACTGCGAAGACTATAGTATTAGACACGATATGGACCAGTGAGAAAGGCGCTCCCCAAACCATCGCAGTGATTATTGCCATCAAAATGGGCGTTTCAGCCAGCCATAATGTTATAGCAAATCCAAGATTGGTGATGATATCGTAAACAAGCGTAAGAAAGGCACCTAAGATTGCGGTTTCAACGAATGAACTCACGTCGTACGACCCTGCCTTTTCCCGCTTGTACAATCCTCCCCCAATTCCAACAATAGCCATCATTATAATCTGAAAGGGTATATTCAAACCACCAAATCCCCAAGGTGAAAAGAATCCGTTGATGAACATTACTAAGATGCCGAGCCCTGCCCCGATGGGAATTCCATAAAGGGCGCCCACGACGAAGACGATTAGAGAAGTGAACTCGACATTTGGGGGGCGGGGCGTCAACTGGAACCCTATGCACAATGCTGTTAGAATCGAAAGCAGTGTAAGCTGACGGGTTGGAAGTGATAGCATAGCAAATATGGTTGGATTATCCATCCATATAAGCTTTCGCTTCAACTCCAGAACCCGAAGCCAATCATATATACTAAGCCCGTCTCTGCTGATCGTATACCGTAATAGATATTTTACTGGATAACATCTTTTGGTTTTGACGTAAGTATTTGCGGTCGTGGTCTAGCCTGGTTTAGGACACAGTTCAAACGGTGTAAGCCTTCCAAGCCTGTAATCCCGGGTTCGAATCCCGGCGACCGCACCAAAACTTGGTCACGCAAAAGAGGAATTATGTATGAGGTTGTTAGAAACCTGGGTTAAGGCACCGTTTTTGAAGGATGCCTCTTTGCTTTTGATGAGCGAGTGTGCTCAAGCCGTCTCTCCCGATTTATGTAAAAAGTTTGTCAAAGGGCGCGTGGCTTTGACATGTTGTCCAACATTTGAAAACTCCGGGTTGATCATGGGCAAGCTTGCTTCCATCATGACATGCTCACCTCCAAAGGAGGTCACGCTATTGACGGTGGATGGTTCTCCTCACTGTTTTGCGTTACACTCTGCTTTGAATCAAGCCCTTTTCCTAACAAAATCCAATATCCCCTCTAGTCACTACGTTGTTGTCAACGGGAACGCCGTAGAGGTAAGTCCAGAAACCGTGAGGGTTGGCAGGTATCTCCATTTGGTGCAGAAGTGTATCCAAAACTGCCCAGCGATCCTTGACGAACTGGGACACTACAGCCTAGAGCAGAAGTTCTCTACGAGAAGAATAAGAGACCGTTGAAGTTTCCCAGTTTCCTCTCAAAGTGATCTATCAAGCCGCTTTTTCGGCAACGAAACGGCACGTTCGTATTCATAGATCACCCTTGACGTCAAGGTCCATGCTTCCAACATCTCTCGGTCTACGCACACGATCTCATCAGCTAGTCTAACTGTTGTTTCTGAGAAGTGCCCGTGAGGAAATCCGCCAATAATTACCACAGGTCTCTCTTTGGAGTAAAGTCTTGATATAGCTTCTTCCAAGGTTCTTGGTGAACCCTCTGTGCTGAAGGCTATGACGTGGTCAGGGTCGACTTCGTAAAGCAGTTGAGACAGATCTTTGCGTTGTAGGTGCAGAAGAATTTCTCCAGTAGGCGGGATGGTTCCCAGCTGAAACAACTGCTCAAGAAGGCCTTCAAATCGATTGTAGTTCTTAGGCAACCGGACGCTAGGGTTTATGCTGATGATGTAATCGTTGATGGTGTGAACGTAAATCTGGAGGTTTCCTTCTTTGTTGAGGGGCGAGCCCAAGGCTTCGAGGAGGGCAAAATGAATGATGTCTGGACGACCCCTCTTCTCGCTTTCTTCAAGCCTTTTTATAGCGTTGTGGTGGTAAGATCTGTCTAAGAGAAGAAACTGTGGAGCCTTCTCACGCTTTTTTGAATAGCGCCTGATGAGCGGGCGTGCCCATAAGCTTTGAGGGATTGTTTCAAGGGCAGACTCAGCCAATATAAGAGTTAACAAGGAGATTCCTTCACTGCTAGTTTACCAACATGGAACTATTAAGAACAAGATTGGCGAAATCCAGTATTAAATCAAGGTTTTGAGGGCACGAAACCCTTTAGGATATTTTCATCTGTCTTTCTATCTCCTCTTGATCGATTCTTGAAGTCATTTCATGGAACCATTTAGTCGCTTCATTATACTTCTTTTGCAGATCCTTTCCATCCTTGACAAAGTAGAGATGCTCAAGTTTCTTGACTATTTCGGATGGAAGTTCGTAGTGGATGTAATGCATTCTGAAATCATAATGGAACGGGTTATACCTGATCCTCAAAGCTTCAACCAGAGTACCGAGAGTGTAAGCGCGATAGAAATCCATAGCTTCCAGGTGATTGCCCCTGTTGATCTCCTTCTGGACGAAACTGTTGAACATGGCGAACCTCGCCTTCAATCTGTCCAACCTTTCCTGTAGTTTCCTAGCGAGCGCATCCTTGTCCAACGGAGGCGGCTTCACTTCGTCGGATTTGTTGAAGTAGAATACTGCTTTGCCATGTATCTCAGGTTCCAAGAACTTGTCTGGACTGCTGGACCTCAAGACGGCAAGGTCAATGAGAAGATACTCACTCGCGCCATCCAGCTTATAGAAGGCTTGGGAGAGGCCCAGCGACGGAGGATGCAATACCTCGTACTTCTGTTCGATAGGAGACAACGATCTCAAAGCCTCTTCGACCGCGAGGAACGTCTCATCAGTTTTCTCGTCATCTACAACCAAATACAGGTCGATATCGGACCATTCATCGAGCCTTTCGAAGGCGGCTGCGCCTCCTTCCCAGAAGGCATGGACATAATCACGGGGTTCTAGGGCATCAATGAGAGTTTGAAGTATGATGTCACGAGTCAACTTCCTTTGTCTTTCCATCAAAAAGCACCTCTTGAAGTCTCTACTACTTCTGTGACACAATTAAGCCTTTAAACGGCCTGCTTAATAGAAAGGCTTTCAACTGTTGCTTTCTAAGCAGAACGAAACCTTGTCACCTAAAAGGAAGCCGTGCTTCTGACTTCAAAGGTTGCATACGCGCAAGCTTTCATCTCAAACTGAGGAGAAATAGGAAAACAAAGATTTAATGGGCATACGCAAAGAGGTTCTATGAAAATGAACCCTAGGAAGCAGATAGCACTGCAACGCATTCGTATTCTTTTCCAACTCGCCAAAGCGGTTGTTCATGAGGATCCAAGGTTGGCGCAACGCTACGTAAAGGTTGCGAGAAGAATTGCGATGGCAACTAAAGTGCGGCTTCCTAAAGAATATAGGCGACTTATTTGCAGACATTGTAAGAGCTTTATCTTACCGGGCGTGAGTTGCCGTGTTCGAACCCAGACGAGAAGGGAACCACACCTCGTCATCACGTGCTTCACTTGCGGTAAGCACACCCGTATACCCCTGAGGAGGCGAACAAGATGATAACCCCAAAAATGAAGCGTCGAATAAGGCGTGAAATGTGCACGGAGAAGCCAACGATATGGGTTGGAAAAGAGGGAGCGCGTCAAAGAATAATAGATGAGGTCTCGAGGCAACTGGAAAAAAGAGAGATTGTGAAGGCGCGGATACTAAAGAGCGCACTTGAGGAAGAAGAGGCGAAAAGTCTGGCATCAAAGATAGCAGAACAAACAGAATCAGTATTGGTCGAGGTGCGAGGCCACACTCTCATATTATATAAACCTCGGAAAGGGTGAAAAGTCTTTATAAGACGCTTCGTTATTAGTGAGAGAAAAACTAGGCTCTAGGAGAAGAGCATTGCCAACTCCCTACGACGTTCCAGCTTCTATTCTCATCAAAAGGCTAGCCAATCGCCTAAAAGCGGAACATGATATGATAGTTCCACCACCATGGGCACCCTTTGTGAAGACCGGTTCACACTCTGAAAGACCACCACAAAACCCAGACTGGTGGTTCAGTAGATGTGCCTCAATTCTGCGAAAAATCTACATGAAAGGACCCGTGGGCGTACAACGCCTACGCTCAGAATATGGAGGGAGAATTGACCGAGGGGTGAGACCTGAACACGCTAGAAAAGGAGGCGGCGCAAACATCAGAAAAGCCCTCCAGCAACTAGAAGCTGCGGGACTTGTAAAACCTCTGGGAAACAGAGGAAGGGTGGTCACTAACGATGGAAGGCGGCTCTTAGACAGAGTTTCTACGGAAATCAAAGGTGAACTTGAGACGAAAATTCCCGAGCTGAAGAAGTACTAGGGGTGCATGGATGAGCGACGAGGAAATGGAAGAGCTGCGAAAGCGGCGGCTACTGGAACTGAGACGGCGACTAGCTGAAGAACAGCAACAAGTCCAGATGCAGCAAGAAATTGAGATGCAAAAGCAAGCTGTTCTCCGCCGAATACTAACATCTGACGCTAGAAGACGCCTCAATAACCTGAAGATGGTCAAACAAGAATTCGCTTCGCAACTCGAACTCCAGCTAATCCAACTCGCACAGCAAGGCAGAGTAAACATCCCGATAACCGATGAACAGCTCAAAGAGATTCTTATGAAACTGCAGTCTCGTCGTCGGGAGCCAAAAATTAGGAGAGTTTGATAATGGCGAGGAATAAACCTACGGCCAAAAAACGTAGATTAGCTAAAGCGGGAAAAGAGAGTAAGCCAGTTCCCACATGGGTTATCGCGAAAACTCGAGGGCGCGTTAGAACTAGCCCGAAAAGACGCCAGTGGAGACGAACAAAGATCAAGGCTTGAGGAAACGTGGATGAGGAAAAGGTCGGAGGAAGCTGAAGAAGTCGAAGAGATCGAGGATACGGCGGAAAAGGAACTAGGAGAAAGCAAAACGACTGGAGAGGAGACCGAAGCTGAGGGAGAAGAGGAAGAAGCCGGCGGCATAGAAGAGGTTACAGAAGAAGAGACAAAGGAAGTCTTGGAAGAAATCGAAGAAGAGGCAGAAGAAGCCGAGGAAGTTGAGGCAAAAAAAGAAAGAGTTGGAAGGCGAGAGAAAGAAGAAGTCGAAGAGGAAATTGTTGAAGAAAGACTATACACCATCCCACTGGGCAGAGCTTGGATTTCTCCCCGGAAGAAGCGGGCGCCCCGTGCTATGCGTTTGATTAGGAGTTTTGTTGAAAGGCATATGAAAATGCGCGGTGGCGGTTCGGAAGAAGGGATGGAGGAAGTTGGAAGGTTACTCATTAGTAATGAGGTAAATGAAAAGGTTTGGAGTAGGGGCATTGAGAAGCCTCCTCGAAAGATACGGGTTAGATTGGCTAAGGATAAGGAAGGAACAGTAACCGTTTATCTTGCCCAAGGGGACTAAGTGTGGCGATCTTTCGATTCGGCCTTTTCGGGAGCGCCAGCATAGGGGTTTACTCGCTCGCGATCAACAAAATGGCAATTGTTCCCCCTCAGCTTCCTGAAAAAAAGGTCAAAGAACTTGAAGAGTGGTTGAGGGTAAGAGTGGTCCGGACAACAATTGGCGAGTCGGTGCTCATAGGCGCTCTTTCTAATGCAAATTCTAATGGAATAGTTCTTCCTCACTTTGTG
>Ga0209636_10003950_pt1 | contig 15162 bp, 10 predicted proteins | sample DeeMarSWOR152_54_FD_187464 | JGI IMG/M metagenome (GOLD analysis project Ga0209636, IMG submission 187464) | Marine sediment microbial communities from White Oak River estuary, North Carolina - WOR-1-52-54 (SPAdes) (version 2) | ecosystem: Environmental > Aquatic > Marine > Intertidal zone >...
GGCTCTCGCCTGGGCTAAGAAAATGGGAATTCCCTATGTCGAAGACCCTGTCTTCGCCGAGAACTTCCACCGTGACTTCTTGAAAAAGATCGGCATCAGCGTCAAACCCGGCGACATCGACTACTCCGAGGTCTTCTCTTTCGTCGAAAAGGAGCGAGACTATAAAGCAAATCTCTCCAAAGAAGAGAGGAAACAACTGGCGGCTCAGAGGAAAGCCCAAAGAGAAGCGAACAAGGAGCACTACGGATATGCTCGGGTTGACGGCGTCCAGATGGAGGTGGCTAACTATGCCGTTGAACCCAGCTCCATCTTCATGGGCCGAGGGAAGCACCCTTTAAGGGGTCGCTGGAAGGAGGGTCCTCGTGAGGAGGACATCGAGCTCAACCTCTCGTCGGATGCCCTTAGGCCGCCGGGCAACTGGAAGGCCATAGTTTGGCAGCCTGACGCCATGTGGGTCGCACGATGGCTGGATAAACTCACTGGCAAGATGAAATACGTTTGGTTTTCCGACTCCAGCATCCTGAAGCAGAGGAAGGACATCGAGAAGTTTGACAAGGCGAGGGAGTTCCGTCGGAACCTTGTACGGGTCCAAAGGCACATCTGGGAGAACCTAGATGTCGATGATCTAAGACGGAGGAAGACAGCGACCGTCTGTTTCCTTATTGATAAACTGAAGATCAGGGTCGGCGACGAGAAGGACCCTGACGAGGCGGACACTGTCGGTGCTTCAACCCTCCGGCCGGAGCATATCCGCTCCAACGGCGACGGCACTGTAACCTTCAACTTCCTCGGAAAGGACTCTGTGCCTCATGTTTTCAGGGTTGAACTTCCGGATAATGTCATCAGAAACCTCAAGGAGTTTGCAGCGAACGCTAGGTCCACCCTTTTCGATGGCGTCGGCTCAAAGCATGTGAGCGAATTCCTCGATGAGGTGATGACCGGGCTGTCAGCGAAGGTCTTCCGCACCTGCTATGCGTCCGAAGCCGTCGAGACGAAGCTAGAAAAGGCTCCTGTCAAACTTGAAGATCCTGAATACGTGAAGAAATACATCGCCACGATGGCGAACCTTGAAGCCGCCAAGGTCTGCAACCACCGGCGCACCATCCCCAAGACTTGGGAATCATCTTTAGAAAAGAAGAAGGATCGCCTCAAGGTTTTGAAGAATCGGGCGAAGGAGGCTCAGGTTAAGCTGAGGCAGAAAGCTGAGGAGCAGGAAGAGAGATATCGGGAGAGGCTGGGGAAGCAGGAGGAAAGGCTGAAGGCGACAAAGGAGAAGCTGGAGGCTTATCGGCGGCAACTCGCAGAAGGGAAGCAACAAGGTAAACTCGTCCGCGCCCTGAAGAGACGCATTAGCCTTAAGCGAGAGGCCGTGGCGCGCCAAAAGCAACGTCTCAAGGAGCTGAAGACTAAGCACGCGGAGCGGATGAAAAAGTTGAGGCAGAGGCTGGAGAGTCGGAGGCAACGTGACGAAGCGGCGTTAGATAAGCTGGGGCTCAGGATAGAGATTCAGAAGGAGACTCGCGACTACAACCTCGCGACATCCCTGAAGAGCTACATCGACCCTCGAATCTACTACGATTGGGGAAAACAAGTTGACTACGACTGGAAACGGTACTACCCGAAGACTCTTCAGAGCAAGTTCAGCTGGGTCGAGACCGATGGGGTGCCTCTAGAAAACGGCTAGAAGGGTTGCTTCCTCACATCCGTGATGCATAGTCTGTTTTTGAGACATCGGCATTTTGTTTGAATAATTAGCGTGCGCTCATCTGCCCGCCAACAATCGTCATTAAAACCTTTATATCCCTAATTTTTTCCGGTTTTATCTTAAATGGATCATCAGACACGACAATCATGTCAGCGAGTTTTCCTTCCTCAATAGTTCCCTTCAAGTTTTCTTCAAAGTTGGCGTAGGCAGCATTCACCGTGTATAAGCGTATAGCCTCCTCAACGGTCAAACGTTCTTCGGAGTTTGGCTGTTTGACAGCTGCAGCCCATATTCCAAGTAATGGCGAAATCGGTTCAACTGGACAGTCGGAGCCTCCGCAAACCACAACTCCGGCCTTCATGAGGCTTTTGAACGGGTAAACCCAATGTGCTCTCTTCTTTCCAAGCCTATTTTCAACCCAGAAGTCTGAAACTACGAAGTGAGGCTGAACAGAAGCTATAACACCCAAACTTTTCATTCGCCGAATAAGCTCTTCGTTTAAGACTGAAGCATGCTCAATTCTGTGACGATGGTCGACATTAGGAATCTTCTGTAAGGCTTTTTCGAAAGCTTTTAGGGCTATGTCCATTGCTTTGTCGCCAATTGCATGAACAGCCAACTGTAAACCAGCCTTATGAGCATTAAAAACGAGCCTTTCAAAGTCTTCTTGGTCATAGGTAAGCATTCCACTTGTTTTCGGAGCGTCATTGTAAGGCTCATACAGTGCGGCTGTTTGGGCCCCTAAAGAACCGTCCAAAAGAATCTTCAACCCACAAATTTTCATCATAGAATCTCCGGAGCCTTGTATTAAACCCGAACCTTCAAGATTTTCCAAAAAATCCGCTGGAACAAGAAGATAAACTCGCAACGGCAGTTTTCCTTCCCTACGCATTTTCTGTATCACACGGATCTCAGCAGGCGATTCGACAATCCAGTGCACACCAGTTAAACCAGCTTCAACCGCTTTCCGGCAAGCCACAAGGCAAACTTGGAGAATTTCTTCTTCGTTTGCTTTTGGAAAGGCCTTAAAAATCAGTTCTAAGGCTTTTTCGCGAATTATTCCAGTTAGTTCATCTGTCGATGGATCTCTGTCAATTTCTCCGCCCGGCGGAGCGACTGTGTTCCTTCCTATCTCTGCTTTTTCCAGAGCCTTGGTGTTTGCCACGCAGATGTGTGTGCAAACTCTGAAGAGTACAACGGGATTGTTGGGCGCGGCTTCGTCTAAATCCCAGCGTGTCGGCAAGCGTTTTTCGCCGAATTTTTCTTGGTCCCATCCGCCACCGAAGATCCATGTGCCAAGTGGAAGTTGATGGGATTCTTCTCTAATCAATTCTTTGAGTTGAGTTATTGACGTTACATTTCTCAATTGGAGGGCAGAGAGGCTTCTTCCGAAACCGGCCATGTGAACGTGGCAGTCAGTGAAGCCGGGTAGAACGGTTTTTCCATCTAAATCAATTACTTTAGTTTGTGGTCCAACAAGCTTTGATGCTTCAGAGTTTTCGCCCACGTAAACTATTTTGTCGTCAAATATTGCAACTGCTTGGGCTGTTGGTTTTTTGTGGTTAAACGTGTAAATTTTGCCGTTTAAGAATACAAGCGTAGCATATAACATAACTCAAATGCGGGTAGTAAAACTAGATTAAAGTTTTGGGAAAGCATAGTTAAAGGCTAAGCTTAAATCCACTTTTGCGCGCGCTTAAGAGTGCACTTCCTGTTTTCTCGGCCTTTTAAGCCATAAGATAAGTCTGGTTACTATGATTGCTGGCATAGCCATGGTGATGCCGCCCAAGAACCAGAATCCAACTTTGAAAGGGAGGTTTGCGATTTCGGGTGGTAGTTGCGAGATAATGCTCGGGTCCAGCACATCTTTAATTGACTTTCCATATGGTATGAACGCTGAGATGAGGAATACGAGGCCCATAATGAAGGAGCCAACCCCCTCCGATAGAAGATGCACAAAATCTTTCCAAGGGGCGGTTTTTCCACTCTGCTTTGAGAATGCGAAGCTGAACATCCCCACAGTAATGGTTATAGCGCATAGGCAGATGGAGTAGAGCATAAATGCACCGTCAAGGACCTCCGAGGAGGTGGGCTCCAGAGATTGCATCAATATTATGCGTATCGGTATGGGCATAATGGCGACGAAGAAACCCGTGAAGAATAGGATCATGTTTATAGATCCGTAAACGGTGTAGCCTACGAAGTATCGGCGTATGGTCATCCAGGACATGAAGATTATGAAGTATGAAAACCCGAAGAATCCGACTGCCGTGAACAGATCGCGTGTATTCATTATCGGCAACTCCGTCAGAGAGAATGCACCCAGTCCCAGGGACAAGCCGAAGACGGCGTCAATTATAACGTAGATGGCATGCCTCTCAGCCCGCGCGTGTAGAGACTCCCTCTCCGCTTCTTTACTCCTTTCCTCAACCATTAGCTACACCATGTTGAAAACGGATAAGCTAATTTAAAACATTATCGCGCGCAAAAAGCAAGTTACAGGGTGAGGAAAGCAATCTATACTTCTTTGTCCTAAGTTATGATCTGTGAGGAAGTTGCCTCGAACCTACGTTTGCCGAAGGTGCGGAAGAACATATTCCCATAAAGAGTATGAGCAGAGCCGTTTTTGTCGCAACTGTGAAACATACCTGATGTTGGAGAGCATGGTTTCTAGACTCCCCAAAAGAGTTGGCAAGGCAGTGAAAGGAAGGGTGAGAGGCAGGCCTTCAGAGGAACGCTGGTTTCCTGAGGGTTATGAGGTGCGGAAGGGGCAGATGGAGTTTATCGGGGAAGCGTCTAAAGCGATTAAAAGTAATGAGGTTTTTCTGGGGAGTGCTCCCTGTGGTATAGGAAAGTCTTTGGGTTCCCTGCTGGCTGTTCTACCCCAGCTTGGAGAGAACAAACTTTTGATCTGTTTCAGAACGAGAAGCCAACTACACATTTATCTTAAAGAGTTAAGGTCGTTAGGACGTAATCCCTCAGCCGTATCCCTCTTCAGCAAACAGGACATGTGTCCGCTGCGCAGAAAAGGCGACCTCTCCTACTTCGACTTTCTCGAGGAGTGCCGGAGACTGAAAGAAAACTGCGAGTCCTCTACCAAGCCCTACTGCAGATTTTATTGGAACGTAAACAGGAAGACAAAAGAAGCTGAAGAACTGGCTCTGGACTGCGCCCGAAAAATTCTTGCTCCGACGGAGGCGGTTAGGCGGATGTCTAGGCAAGGGTTCTGTGCTTATGAGGCGTTAAAACGGGTTCTCGATCGAGTAGACATTTTCCTTGGAACCTACCACTACACCTTCAATCCATCGGTTAGGGAAGCGCTACTGAAAAGTTTCGGAGTGGGTCTGTCTAACGTCTACCTCATTGTGGACGAGGCGCACAACCTCCCAGCCTTTTCTAGGGAGCTACTTTCTGACCGACTGACACAAAACACGTTGGAGGGAGCTCTCAAAGAAACCGAAACGTTCGAACACGAGGCTCTGCCGTCAGTTCAAGAGTATCTCAACGTGTTAAACGAGAAAATTTTTCAACGCGCCCCAGAAGCCTTAATGAAAGAAGAGCTTAAGCATCTTGACGCCCAGAAAGTTAGCGACTTGTTTCTTGACCAAAGTGGAGCGTCTGGTTCTGAAGCCGCAGAAACGCTTCATGAATACGGAGAATATGTGAGGGAGACGCGCCGCGAGCTGGGCTACGAGAGGATTTTCAGCTACAGCCACCGGGTGGGCGAGTTTATGGAGAACTTCTTCGAAAAGGTTGGAACGAAGTATATCCATTTGATTCGGAGGGACTGGAGGGACAGAATCGTTTTGGAGGTCAGGAGCTTCGATGGGAGAGAGATAACTGATCCTGTTTTGCAGAAGGCGCGGGGAAGCATCCTCATGAGCGGTTTCCTTTCTCCTCCAAAAATCTACAGAGACCTAATGCTGTACAACCAAAGTGGCGTCTACCCCAAAGAGTTTGATTCCCCCTTCCCGCCTGAGAACAGGCTGATTTTAGCCGCGGAGGATGTGTCGTCAAAGTTTGAAAAGAGAACTGGCAAAATGCTTGAGAAGTGGAAAGGCTACATTGAAGTCATATCAGAGACGAATGAAGGCAACATAGCCGTTTTCTTCACCAGCTACGGACTGATGCACACCATTCTGCCACTGATCAAAACCAACAGAAAAGAGATCGTAGAACAACGCAAGACCAAGAGAGACGAGGTGATGGATCAGTTAACCAGGTCAGCCGACAACGCATTGTTCGGGGTTATGGGCGGGAAATTCAGCGAGGGAATAGACTATCCAGATAACCTTTTAACGTGCGTAGTAGCCGTGGGCCTACCCTATGCAACTTGGAACGTGTACCAAAAGGCCTTGATAAACTACTTCAATCACCAATTTCCAGGAAAAGGCAGAACATACGCTTACCTAACCCCTGCAATACTTCGCCTAGTTCAAACTTGTGGGCGAGTCCACCGATCAGCCGATGACAAAGGATGTATAGTACTCTTAGATGAACGCGTCACTCGCCTAAGCATCAAACAACAACTCCCAAGCTACTACCAAAAGGAGATGAAAACTGTAGGAAGTCCAATCGACTGCGCTGAAAAGATAAGAAAGTTCTGGGAAAAACATTATAAAAAATTGTGATAATGCCCTAAACAAGAAGATTTTACCGAAAACTCTAACAATTGTGTGCGCAAGAAAAAATATCTGCTAAAAACGGTATATGTTTACAAGGTGATCATGAATGGTCTATATTGGAAGGCTTTCTAAAGATGAAATAGTGAAGAATTATGGGGCGCATGTTTCATCTGGCAAAGTGGACTTTTACACAGCGATCGGTTTCGACTTTGTAATGGGCCGTAGAGAAGGCCCTTGGATGTGGGATGTTTCAGGTGAGAGAAAGCTTATAAATTGTCACTGTAACGGAGGCGTATTCAACTTGGGTCATCGTCATCCAGCGGTATTAAGTGTGTTAAAAGAGGCTTTAGAAGAGCTAGATATAGGGAATCATCATCTTATTAGCGAACAACGCGCCATTCTAGCTGACAAACTTGCAAAACTGTCTCCAGAGGAGATTACTAGAGTCGTTTTCGGTGTAGGAGGCGGCGAGGCAGTTGATTTTGCCATCAAGCTTGCAAGAGGATACACCGGGAAACACAAAATTATTCACGCCAAAGGTGCCTATCATGGACATACTGGATTAGCTTTAGCAGCAGGTGACGACCACTTTAAGGCTCCTTTTGAACCTTTAGCCCCAGGATTTATAGCAGTTCCCTTCGGAGATGCTGATGCCGTGGAGAAAGCCGTTGATGAAGAAACAGCGGCTGTATTGTTTGAAACCATACCAGCTACGCTGGGTATGCCGCTACCGCCTAAAGATTTCTATCGAAAGGTTAGGGAAATATGTGACAAAAAAGGTGTTCTATTAATTCTTGATGAGATACAAACTGGGTTAGGTAGAACGGGAAGACTTTGGGGTTTTGAACATTACGACGTTGTTCCAGACATATTCGTCATCGGGAAAGGCTTATCCGGCGGTGTGTACCCGATTTCTGCAACCTGCTACAAAGAGGAACTCGACTCTTTCATGAATAAAAACCCCTTCATCCATGTGTCTACATTTGGAGGGGCGGAGTTAGGTTGTCCGGTGGCTTTAAAAGTCTTAGAAATCGTATCGTCAGAAACGTTTTTAGAGCATGTTAATGAGATCGCTGATTTTCTAGGTGAAGGACTAGAATCGTTACGGGAGAGCTATTCAGACATTCTCGTTGAGATACGTCAAAAAGGCTTATTCATGGGGTTAAAGATGAGTGATGATGGCTATGGACCACTAATGAGCTTAGCATCAATTAATAACGGAATCTTCGCCGTCTACGCTGATAATGACCGTTCCGTACTACAATTTTTGCCTCCATTAACCATTGATAAGAGTGAGGCATCATACATTCTCGAAAGACTGGATAAGGCCTACGAATGGACTAAAGAACATTCTGAATACCTAGAGATGATTCGAACGTTGTCAATTTGATCAGTTTAGGTTGGTGTCCAAATGGCACTCCAGCTAGATAGAGAATTATTAAAGGCTTTTGAGGAGGGCCTTAATCCATCTAAACCTGAAGAATCTCCTATCCCTGCCAAAGTACTGGGTTACGGAGAGATAAGCACCGTATTCGAAATTCTCCAAGAATCTCAGAAAGACATTGCTTATAAGAGGATGCCACTTTTCGATGACATGCAACAGATTGAAAGATACAAGGAAATCTATCACAAATATAACAAGTTGCTGGGAGAGATAGGCATTGAAATACCTGAATATGGCGCCATAGACGTTACTACAGATGACGAAAGAATCGTCCTCTATCTGTATCAAAGAAAGTTGCCATCTGGTTCCATAGGCAACGAGATCATCCATTTGGTCCCTGATGACAAAGTTATGACACTCGTTTCAAAAGTTTTGAGAGAGTTGAATAAAGTTTGGACATTTAACAGAGATAACAAACCGGAGATCGAAGTGGCTATAGACGGTCAAATATCTAATTGGGCAATAAAAGATTTTGACCCGGAAAATCCTGTCATCAATGAGGATATTAACTTATTGTACGTTGACACTAGCACGCCGTTGATTAGGGAGAACGGTGTGGAGATGCTTGATGCAGAGTTGTTTCTTAAACCTACTCCCCCGATAATGCGGTGGATTCTTAAGAAATTTTATCTCCAAGATATTTTAGACAGATATTACGATTTCCGGAAGGTTGTTGTAGACCTCATCGCCAATTTCTTTAAGGAAGGAAGAGACGATTTGATACCGAAACTTGTGGATTTGGCGAACGAATTTTTCTCAGCTGAGGCTGTGGTACCTGATATCATGCCTGTAAAATATGAAGAGGTCAAGAAATATTACAAGGAGGATGCCTCGATTTGGAGTCTTTATCTAAATCTGAGGAAGATTCATCGTTTTATACGCACAAAAATACTGAGAAAATATTACGACTTCATCCTTCCAGCTGAAATCAAAAGATAGAACAATCCAGTTCAACTTAAAAAATTAACCTTCTTCATATAAGGTTTCACCTTTATTTTCTTTGCAGAGCAAGTCTGCGCGCGCTTAAACTATATTATGGTTGGCTAATAGACCAACTAAACTAATGGAACGGGACCTATTTTAACCTCCGTTTTCGTTTGCTTTTCTTACGATATTCAACAGCCCGACAAGGTGACGCGTTAGGTATTCCGCTTGGTCTCTAATATTCGTCCCAATGTTGCCTTCTCTAAGTAGTCTCTCAGGGTTCAGACCTGCAGCCTTGAGCCACTCTGTTGTAATACGTTTCTGCACTATCACTTCATCGTCACTTGCTATTTCTTCGAGGCACAGTAGCCTCTCGACTCTTTTGTAGTTTTCGACAGTCTTCGCCTTGGGCGGCAAATAGTAGTGCGCCCCGGCACCCGGTATCTTCCACCCTCCCATCTTCATCGTAGCGTCCCGGCCTATTATGGGCGAACACTCCGTCCTGAAGCGCTTCCGAAAAATCTTTGGAGATATTTTCAGTCCGAGTTTTTTCCCTATATCGCGGATATCTTTGTATAACTGGTTGGTGCTGATGGGTTTTCCAAGATTTCGCTTTTCGGTTATGACCGGTGAATTGTCAGTTATTACTTCGCCCTTCCTGATGCGGTGCTTGAAATACACGCGCATCAGCCTTGTCGTTGGCCTCGTAAGGCAGACCGCGAACTGGACATCCTCCTTCTCGGAGACCTTCTCAATGTAGAGTATGTCTTCGTTCAGCTCGAACGAGTTCTTAATATCAGCGTAGACCAATCCGACAGCATCTTCTGGCCTCATCCCTGTATCGTTGAGTACCCCTATCCGTATCCGCTCAAACAGGTCCGCAAAATCCCACATCATTTCAAGGCTGGCCTTCTCCGGAATGACATATCTTGTCCTTGCCGTTGCACGCGGAGTCTTACTGACGAACTTTATACCGTTGTACCTGAAGAACGACCTCATTATCCCGTATCTCGTTTTCGCCGTATTCCTTGAAAGACCGCGCTCATCAGATGTCATCCAGTTGAACCATGTTTTCACGAGTCTCTCGGCCCACTGTGAGTTCGGGTCCTCTCTCAGCTTCTCCTTGGCAACGCGTATTAGGTCATCTGGCGTTGTCTTCCTTCCCAGTGTCAGGTCCTGTGTCTCATTCACCCAGTCGCTGAACCACACCATCGCCCTGAGGTACATGTCGACCGTCTTCTGCGAACCCGTCCGCTCCGATCGCACGTCCCCGATCCAGTCGCCGACCGCCTTGAATCTCCGCGTCTCCGCCATCCTTTTGGCTATGTCGGTTTTCCTTTCCATCCTAGCTCATTCTCCATAATATGATGTGACGAGGGGGCTACTTAAGCGCTATTATAAATGACCTGCCGATCAATAAAACAAAAAATTCACAGATACACGATATTCATAAATAACTTAAAGAATTTTTTACAGCATCTATCTTTTAAATACAGAACTCATTTAGATCTTTTTTTCGCTTTTCTCGAATTCTTGAAGTTTTTTGCTGAATATTTCATGAAGCCTTTTGGCGCTCCTTAAGCAATCCTCATATTTTAAAACATACATTCTCGCTAGTTTTAGATTAGCTATTTTTTGCCTCACTTCATTTTTGTCGACCACATTTCCAGCTACGATATATCCCGAAGCAGAACTATAACTTCTTCCTGGAGCATTACCGAGCTCGCCTCTTACGAATGTAACGTATTTTTCAAGCTGATCAAGATCTTTCCAATTGACTTTGTGACCAGGTCTTTTTAGTTCAACAATGTGAACTGTATCACCGACTCCCATGCATATAAAATCGATTCTTCGATCGGGCCCCTCAAGCTCTGCATCAGGAAAATTCCTCTTTAAAAGATCGGAATAATATACTTCGTCGTAAACCTCTATCCAACTTGGATCTAAGATCCACGGGAATTTAGCAAAGTAATTGTGAAGTTCAGGAACTTCTCGCGCGTCCGTTTTAATCATCCGATCGAACTGTTCAATTGCCTTCAGACGCCCTTGAACTAAACGCAATATCTCTCTTGCCTCAATAACTCGCCATTCTTCAAAGGTGCTAAGTAGATTTGCTGCAGTCGGATTTTCTTCTAACGTAGCGACCAAATTGCGAAAAGCTTGTTGGTCAAAAGATGTTTTGACATACGACATTATCTCTTTCCTACGATCACCACTCATTCTCTCCTCAGAAGTTACGATCTTTATGACCTTGTCGGCCACTTTTTTTTCAGGACCTGTAAGCGTTTGTAACCATCCTTTAAACTCAGGCTCTTCGCGAATCACTTTCTCGCGCTTTCGCCTTCGCCTTTCACCCCAATCAGTTGCGATTTCTCTTAGCTTTTTCTGACCCCAAGCTTTCAACGCGATTCCTTGAGGAGATTCCCAGATCGCGGAGCCTCTATGAGTAGCTATAAGATCCTCTTCTTGGTCAAGAAATTCGGCGTTCAATTCACCAACCAGGTAATGGAATGTATATTTTTCCGCAGCGGACAATCCAAAGAAAGACGGTTCCTGAAGAAGCTTTCCTCTTGCCATTATAATTACACCCGGATCAACGTCTTCTATGGAACCTGAAAGTGTTCCTATCCATCCCGAAACTGTCCATTCTTTACCTTCCAATATCTTTTCAGCATCAATATCCCAGGTATATTCCATTTCTTTTTTCAGCAATCTTTCTTCTGGATCGATACGATCCCCATTTATGTAAACATCAAAATTTTGACCTAATACAGAGAATCGTCTTGCGAGACGCTTTCTGATGGAACCTATATGTATAGGTACTGTACGTTTGAGTTTTTTCAGTTTTAAAGTAGTGCAATTTCTTCGATCGACTCTCTCCTTGTTTCGTAGTACAATTGGTTCGTATATTGTTGATTTCCCCGTTTTAGACACAGCTTTTATCTCGTCAATATCCATCTTGAATGAAGTCAAGAGATTGTCTTTGCACGTCTCAATTTCGACGACTCTAGCTACTCCAAAAACGGCAAGTTTTCCTATACCTTTTCTGCCCATTACTTTCCTTTTGTAGATGGGTGTTTCGTCTGTTCCTTCTTCCTCTCTTCGAAGACGACCGACCCTGAGATATAACCTATTTATGTCGCTGAAGCTCATACCGCAACCGTTATCAATTATCAAAATTTCGGATTCTTCTTCGACTGAACCTTCTGGCAAAAAAATATCAACTTTTGTCGCATCTGCGTCCCAAGAATTTGCTACAATTTCCGATATTACTTTGGGTAGCGAAACATACATCTTAATACCCAAATTATCGATAATTGTCAATTCGACTATCATTTGGAGCTTGTCTGCTAATTGTTGAACCAAACAAGATCACGCTCTATTACAGCCATTTTTTCCCTATCTCTTAACTCTTTCTCTCGGCTGAACAAACAAAATCGAATATAGCCTTGCCAAATACTTCAGCAATCAATGGAGGTACGGCGTTTCCTATATGTTGGGCGATCTTTGTGTTTTTGCCGTAAAAAATGAACTCATCCGAGAATTTTTGCAGAGCTGCTGCTTCTCTTAAGGATATTGCCCTGTTTTGTTCTGGGTGGCCGAAACGACCGTTGCTTAAACTCCAGCATTTACCCGTCAATGTCGGAGCGGGTTTGCCCCAACTCATTCGCCCGTAAACATCTGTGTGTCCTGAACTGTTTTTGTGACAGTCGAGCCATAAATCTATTGGCCAATCTTTTCGGCTTCCACCGTCTTTAGGTGTCTGTTTCATTCTTTTCAGATTCAACTCAGATAAGGCACGGGTCGCATGGTTAGGAACATCTTTATGCGTTTCTCCTGCACTTATTGGAGGATACTTCGAAATAGTATCTTTGACAGTGACATACGGCAATAGATTCTTACCGTGAGTTCTAAATGGAAAAGGGATTTTTCCTATTCTGGACGCCAGCATAATAAATCGTATACGTTTTTGCGGAACTCCGTAAGACTTTGCGTCAACTAATTTCCATTCCCATTCGTAACTCAGTTCATTTGATTCCAATATTTGCAGAAGTTCTTCTAAAATTTGTCCTTGAGCAGCTTTTGCCAATCCAGGTACATTTTCTATGAAAATTATATCAGGAATCAGCTTTCTGACGAATTCTACAAAAGTGAGAATTAAGTAGGCCCTTTCATCATCGGCAAACTTTTTAGTAAATTTAGAAAAAGGTTGACACGGCGCACACACTATGAAAAAAAGGCAGTCATCTTTTGACAAATGAATCCCATCCAACACATCTTTTGGTTCCAAATCGTTAATGTCTTTCAGAAGGAATTTCGAAGGAAAACAATTTTTCTCGTAGGTATTTTTGCAAGTCGGATCATTATCTATTCCTTTTAGAACTTGTATCCCAGCATTTTGGAAGCCCTTAGTAGCTCCTCCAATTCCGCAGAAAAAATCAATCCCAACAATTGCCATCGGAATTATTCACTCTCTTTGGCGATCCTCGATTATACTCATTATCTTTTTAAAACATCCTTCTGGATTATCAGTAATCTCATGCTCCCAAAACCGGATAACTTTCCACCCAAGTTTTCTAAGAGAATCGTTTACTTCCTGATCACGTTCTATATTTCTTTCAATTTTTTTGATCCAAAAATCTCTGTTCGTCTTAATATTTTTCTTTGCTTCATCCCAGTTATAACCATGCCAAAAATGACTATCCGCAAATAAAACCATCTTCAGTTTGGGAAAAGCGAAATCGGGTTTGCCCACTATATCGTAATATCTCTCATAATCCAATCCAGTTTTCTTCACTATTTCTTCAAGTTTCCGCTCCAATTGGGTGTTTTTAGCACGTATTCTGGACATGTTGTAACTTACTACTGCCCTAGGCCGCCTCCCCATATTTTCCAAGCACCTAAAATAAAATATGGTTTCTTGCAATTAAAAATCTTACTTGTACAATAAAACCGTGTAAATATATGTGCATGGTCTAAATACCAAAAGCCGGAAAAATTAGGAAGAAAAAAGGATAAAGAGACTGGAAAAAAGGGCCCCAGCTCATGTTACAAGCCTTGAAAAACAGAACAATGGAGAAGGGGCAAAACCATATGCGCGTTCATGCAAACTATACGTAAATCATACCAAATCCAGCAATTTTCATGAAGCGTTTCGACATATGAAACCTCCGGAAAAAAGGAAACTTACGTTTCTAGCAAATTGAACCACAAAAATGAGCTGCATAAAATGCCGATTTACCTACTGCACCGTTCTTGACGTAAAGTCTAACTGAATTGTATATTGATCATTGACAGACAATACTCGATTCTAGCGCGTTCAAATGAAAGGGACTCCACCTTGACACCAATTATTTGATAAGAAAAGTTAGACCTAGCGACAAACATGGTATATTGATGTTTGATGCACAAACGATATAAGTACTCCAAAAATCTGACCATTATTCAAAAGGTGTCCAAAAAAATGCTAGATTCACTGAAAAAGATGGCATTAAATAACTGAATCAAAAAATATATGATCAGAAACTTAAGGAGGTGAAAGACCAAAATGGCCGAAACCAAAAAGCTGTCCGTGAGCCTGCCGCAAGGGACTCTTGGAAGACTATACGAACCAATCATGGCTGTGGAAGATCTCAAAAACGTTACCCTCAATAAACCGTTGAATGAAATCTTCGGTGAACTGGAAAGCCATTATGGAGTCAAGTTTGAGGTTAAGCAGAAACTTGTCAACGAGATCAAGACCTCTGAAACTGTCGAAAAGAGAATCCAGAATCTGGCCAAAGTTTTAACAAAGTTCGCGACCGCCGCCATAATCCAGAAGAAACTCTACTTAAACGTTCCTGAAGGGGAATTCGGGAAACAGCTGAAAGTCATAACAAAGGCATGGTCCGAAAATATCATCAGCAAGGTTCACGACCTACCGGAGCTTAGAAAGAGGAAACTTCTGTCCGACAGAAAATGCCGCCTGAAAAAGTATATAGTGAAATGTCCAGTATGCAACTCAAAAGACCTTGAAAAGGATTTAAAGGCACTCACCGTTAAATGCAGAAAATGCGGATGGGCGAGGACGCTCGACGGAAGCGGAATGCGGACAGTCCCCAGAAAGCCCAAGCAGAAAAGCAAGTCTGGATAGGCTGAACGGAGACAGGTCCCGCACACATTATTTTTTTTGCTCTCGCGCTCAAGATATGCCCTTGAACGTGTCTCAAGCGCATTAGGACATATTTACAATGCTTATGCCCCATGTGATGTTTCTCTTTTTCTGTGTTCATACCATGCGCCAAAGCATGACACATAGACTTTTAGGCGCATTTTCCGCGCCCCATCTTATCAACTATAGGATGTTATAGTTGAGCATTTGACCATCTAAACTAACAAGATTTTCCCAGACGAACGCAGAAAGTCCAAGCCGGAAAAAGCCAAAACAGCCGGCCGACGTGGGATTTCATTTGCCTTTCGCGTGA
>Ga0209636_10003951_pt1 | contig 15157 bp, 7 predicted proteins | sample DeeMarSWOR152_54_FD_187464 | JGI IMG/M metagenome (GOLD analysis project Ga0209636, IMG submission 187464) | Marine sediment microbial communities from White Oak River estuary, North Carolina - WOR-1-52-54 (SPAdes) (version 2) | ecosystem: Environmental > Aquatic > Marine > Intertidal zone >...
GACGTTTGGGTGTACCCGTATCGAAATAAGTCACTTCTTGAGCACTGATATCGGTGAATCCCCATGGATCTCCTTTGCGCCAGCGTTCCATAGCAGCAGATTCAAGCGCCATTAATTCTTTCAATATACCAGAATATTTTATCTCGGATTGTTTTATCAGAACCGGTACCTCAGTTTGCTCGGGAAGCTTTTGATTGATATAAGACCAATGGGTATGAATGATCTTCCACTCACCATCCAGCAAACAGTACACTTCTGTAGTATTCCAGAGAGATTGTTCGATGATAGAGCCATCCGTTTCGGTTTTTGCGTCCCGGTAGTTATAGGTTAGTACAGCCAGATTGCCATATCGTTTGATTTTGGGATCCATAAACTCTGAAACCTGGTAATTGATTTTTCCCTCAAATTGTTTCAGGTAGTTTTTATATGCTTCAAGCCCTTCGATCTGTTTTGTTAAACCAGGATCGATATAAATGACTTCCTCAGCACTAATTTCCGTCCATCCCAGGGGATCGCCTTTGCGCCATCTCTCCATAGCACCATTCTCTAATGACATGATGATTTCTTCCATTGATTTGTCCTCTTCTTTGGTTTGATCTTGTGGTGAAGCATAATGCGCTGTTGAAAATAACACAGCTAAAATCGATACAAGTATGATTTTGCAATAATCCATAATTTTGTCCTTCTATGAATAAAAAAAATCATATTACCGAAATTATAGAACTCCCCGGTTTGCAATATTATTCTTTTCTGATTTTGAGAAAATAAATATTATCCTTTGGCAAAAACGTTTCCTCCCTGACCAGAACATACCCGGCGTCTTTATAAATCTTCAACAGTTTGCTGCGGGCATACCATTCTTCAGTGGCTGATGGATCTTTGTCCAGGTTTCCTTCAACAATAACGATCATCCCATTCGGCTTTAAAGAGCTGCCGATATTTTTCATTAGATCGACCGGTTTTTCCAGACAGTGGACCACATTGACCATAATCACCATGTCCAGCGCTGCCTGAGGTAGCTTCGGTTCTGTCACAGAGCCCAGCACGGTTTTCACATTCGTCAAGCCAAGCTTTGCACAGCATTTTTCAAGAAACTTAAGCGCATCTTGATTGATATCATTCGCATAGATTCGTCCAGAGGGTAAAATTCGAGAAGCAATCTGCACGGTATATCGCCCACGACCGGCACCGACTTCACCAATGATCATGCCTGGTTTGATCCCAATTGTATTCAAGACCGTATCCGGTGGCTGGCGTTCGTTCAGGCGGACTTCCCACGGAAGCGTCAAGGAATCCCGCTCCTGTCCTTTTAACGTGATGCTGAAAACAAATACTTGAACACAAATCATCAGAACAAAATGATATCTCGTATTCATATCGAATTCTCCTCTTTAGCAATTATAGGAATGAAGATTCTCTCTATCGGTACAAATTCCATAGCCATTCCTCTAAAATATCGAGATATTGCGGCGCATAATTTTACCACCCGCTCCTGGATCGCCTGTCTCGTTCCTTGAGGCAGCCAGTCTCGGAAATGATGAGATTGTGATCGACACCAGGAATGAGCTCAACACAGGATTTCGGATTACCGGCACTTTTCAGGGCTGCTCGATAGGCTGTTACTCCCTGCAATGGATCAGCTTGTGTATCTTTTTCACCGAAAAAAGCCAGCACAGGAATCGTCGTTTGCTCGATTACCTCCATTGGATTCCAGAAGTAGTCATGGTCAGGATCATGCACGTGCCACTCCTCTCTCGGTCGGATTCTCATGTTCAGGCCAAGCTCCGTTATAGAATGAAGGGATGGATAGACAGCCAACTGTTTTTTGTACTGCACATACTCTTCGTACGTCCCCGCTCTCTCAATCACAGAAATGAGATTTTCGACCTGTTTAGCATCTTCTTCACGGAGACCGGCGCAAACAGCCTGCCTTGAGACCAGGTAAGCGCCCTGTTCGACACCGGCTTCGCCCGGGTACGAGACCGCGATCATGAAGGCAATGTCCTTGCATTTTGACAGAACAATCGGCATTATATAGCCTGCCTGGCTAATCCCCCACAAGCCGATCTTCTTAGCATCAATATCCGAATGCTTTTTTAATACTTCAATAGCGTCCAGGACGATTTGGGAACGCTGTTCAAGCAGTCGGCTACGGTCGATCTGACCGGTGGACTCGCCAGTACCCGGTTTGTCCCAGGAAAATGTCGCATAACCGGCACACAGCATACGTTCCATGATCGGCGGGTAGGTGACGCCGGAAGTGCGGTTGTTCGGTCCATCGCCGTGTACAAACAGGATCACGGGATGGGGTCCCTTTCCCTCTGGCATTTTCAGATCACCAACCACCCTAAAGTGGCCAGAGTGGAATGTGATCTCCTCGATAGATTGTGAGGGCGTGCAACTGAATATGGAATGAAGAAAAAACAATTGGCAGAAAATCAGCATTCTGCTTGATAGCGAAATATTTAATCCAGATAGTTTATTTTTTTTCTTTGGGTTGCTATAAAGCTTATTCATCGAATTTCCTCCTTCTGATTTATTTGTTGAGCATGTCAAGGAATGCTCTTAATTGATAGAGCTTATTTTTCTTTTCATGAAACTTATCATAGCCCAGCTCATCCTTTGGCATAGCGCAGAGAGCATTGCGCATCGTGTTCTTTTCGCTATACCCGATGCGCTTTGCTCTATGCGTAACTACTCATACCGCAGCGATTCAACTGGATTTGCCAGGGCTGCTTTTGCAGACTGATAACTTACAGTTAAAATAGCAATTACCAAAGCAAGAAGTGCAGAAACAATGAATGGCATCAAACCGACATTTATTCGATAAGAAAAATCCTGGAGCCACCATTTTATAGCAAAGTAGCCTAAAGGCCAGGCAATGATGTTTGCGACCAATATCCATTTTATGAATTCTTTTGAAAGTAACAAAATGATTTCAGAAATTGATGAACCGAGAACCTTTCTGATTCCGATTTCTTTGGTGCGTTGTTCTGCAATAAAAGACGTCAGACCAAACAGTCCCAGGCAGGAGACGAACAATCCCAAAAATGCAAAAAGACTAATAATTCTCCTGGTTTGTTCTTCTCTTTGATAATAGCGGTTAAAAATATCATCAATGAAATAGTACCTAAATGGGATGTTTTGATTAAACGCTTGCCACTTCTGCTTGACAAAATCAATCGTTTCACGAATATTTTCTGTGTTGAGAGTTAGGGTAATACAACCGTTCTTATTGAACATATTTAATCCCTTGTTTGGGCCTAAAGCAAAAATCAACGGTTCTATTTTGCGTTGCAATCCATCAAAGTGAAAATCCTTAACGACACCGATTATTGTACCATGTTCTCCATATCCTGTTCTTATTTGCATACCCAATGCCTTTTCAGCTGAACTCCAACCAAAGGCTTCTACCGCAGATTCATTGATGACAAATGCGTCGTCACGATCGCTAATCATCTCTTTTTTGAAAGATCTTCCTTCCAAAATATCCATTTTGTAATGAGAAATGAAGTCATGATCGATAAATAAATAGATCATTCGTTGTAGTCGATCATTTTCAGCGCTGATTAAAGAGGTAGCATAAGCTCCCATACCATATCCTGGCACACCTGAAGAAACGGATACGCTACTGATCTGTGGATATTTTAAAAATTCTGATTTAACAGATTCATATTGCATGTCTGTTAGATAATTTCCTTCAAGAGGGAGAACCAATTTCTGCTCTTTTTCAAAACCGAGATCGGTTGTTTTCAGGAAGTGCAGTTGTTTATAAACGATCAACGTACCAATGATGAACAAGATTGTTACTGTAAATTGTGCAACAACGAGTGCTTTTCGCAAAACTGATCCCTTCGAACTTCCCGTCATACCGCTTTTTAACACAATAGCAGCTCTAAATTGCGATAAGATAAATGACGGGTAACTGCCCGTAATGAATCCGACGAAAAGGATTAGCATAGATGATATGATAATAATTTCTGGTTGCAAAAAGCTTTGATCCGTGAATTGTTTATTTGTAAGTTCATTCAATATGGGCAAGCTAATCCCAGCAATCGTTATGGCAAGGACAAAAGCAATCCCAGACATAACAATTGATTCCCCCATGAATTGAAAAATCAATTGACGTTTCTTTGCACCGACCACTTTTCGCATGCCAACTTCCCTGGCACGTCTGGCAAAACGAGCCGTTGTCAAATTCATAAAATTGATGCACGCAATCAGAAGAATGAGCAAGCCTATTGTCGATGTAATGTAAATATATAGAGGATTGCCAGGCGGTTCGGTCTCTCCAGCCAGATGCGAATGCAAGTGAATTCTTTTTACCGATTGCAAGTCATATCGATTTGAAATTTCTTTATTTCGGTAATGGCTTTCGATTTGATAGATTTGTTTTTTAAAATCTTCAGCATTAACGTTTGGCGCAAGCTTTACATACGTATAGAAATTTGTCCTCCCCCAGTCTGAATTCATTCCGTTCTCTTCAATCGTTTTGAAGGATGCTAAAAAATCGCACTTCAGATGTGTATTTGATGGATAATTCTGGATGATTCCTTTAATTTCAAAGGTTTTCGAATCAATTGTCAGTGTTTTACCAACAGGATTTTCATCGCCAAAATATTTTTCAGCAATGGCTTCGGAAATGACAATCGTATTGGGGCGTGACAAGGCATTATTCGGATTTCCTTGTAAAAACGGGAAGGTTATAATGTCGAATAATTCTGGTTCTGCATAATAAAATCGTTCTTCATAAAATTTTTTATTTTCATACTTAACCAGCGGCCGATAGTTTTTCATCAGTCTTGCCACAGATTCAACCTGGGGGAAATCTTCTCTCAGTTTAAGACCAACTGGTGGTCCGACTTTGGCAAAGTCAGCAGTAAATGATTCAGATTCGAAATGCATAACCACACGATATAGGCGATCCACATTTTTGTGATGATTGTCATAACTCAACTCTTCCTGAATGTACAAAAAAATGAACAGACAGCACGCCATTCCAATGGCAAGTCCCAGAATATTGATAATGGAATATCCCTTGTTTCGAATGATATTTCTCAAGGCAATTTTTAGGTAATTTTTGAACATGATCTTCTCCTTATTTTTGCATAGCGCAAAGAGCATAAAGCATAGCGTCTTTTTCTCTTTGCGGTTTGCTATTATTTATATTTCAGACTTTCAATCCGCGACAGGACGGATTTCATCACTACTCATAGCGTAGTGATTCAACTGGATTCGTTAATGCTACTTTGATCGTTTGATAACTCACTGTAACTAAAGCTACTGCAAATGCTACTATCATTGCAAAAGTAAAAGTCCAAATTTCAATATTCATTCGATAGGCAAAATTTTGTAGCCATTTATTCATGGAAAAATAAGCAATGGGCCAGGCAATGATGTTTGCCAAAAGTACCCACTTACAGAATTGTTTTGACAGCAGGTAAAAGATTCCCGAAATTGAAGCACCCAGCACCTTTCTAATTCCGATTTCTTTTGTTTTTCGCTCCGCCATGAATGATGCCAATCCAAAAAGACCAAGGCAAGCAATAAAGAGTCCCAGGGCTGAAAAAGTACTAAATAGCCTGCCGATTTGTTCCTCTTTTTGGTACTGTTGATTAAAAAAGCTATCGAGAAAAAACGGTTCGAGTGGATTATCGGGAAAAAGCTCTGACAGTTTCTGATAGATGAATTTCATCGTATTTCTTAAGTCTCCTGTTTTTAGTGATAAAGTCAAATAATGAAACCGTCTGGGCAAAATCTTAATGATTATTGGATTGATTTCTTTCGTCAGTCCCTTGTAATGAAAATCCTTTGTCACGCCAATGATCGTTCGAACATTTCCATCAGGCCCTGATTCGACCAATCTGCCAATAGCATCCTGAGATGAATGGAATCCCAGTGCTCTGGATGCAGTTTCATTAATGATGATGGCTTCGTCAGGATCGGTACTCATATTTTTTCGGAAATATCTCCCCGCTGCCATTTCAATCTTATACAAGGGAAGGAAATCTGTGTCAATGTAGAGATGGTTCAAAACCTGTCTTTTGTTGTCTTTTGCATCAACCAGAAATATGTATTGTGTGTCGAACGATCCGCCGATCACATAGGAAGAAACGGCTGCTCCATTGATATACTGATGTTTTAAGAATTCATGTTTAATTGTTTCATAATTCTCTTCGAGATTGATCCCACCACGCATGGGAATGATTAATTTTTGTTCAGGCTCAAATCCCAGGTTCTGGTGTTTCATAAAGTGAAGCTGCTGAAAAACCATGAAGGTAAAAATAATGAGAACAATCGAAATCGCAAATTGTCCCACAACTAAGACTTTTCGTAATGCTCCACCTTGCACACCAGTTGCAGGTGATTTTTTCAGTGTCGTAACGGGCTTGAATCGGGAAAGAAAAATGGCTGGATAACTGCCTGCAAGCAATCCTACCGTTATGGTCACTCCAAGCAGGATAAAGAGAATGTTTGAGTTAAAAATATCTGAATAGGTAAATTCTATTCCTGAAAGCCTGTTGAAGTAGGGGAGAAATGACGCTAAAATTAACAGACCAAGCCCAAGAGCCAGGAACGCAAAGATGAATGCATCTCCAAGGAATTGAGTAATAAGCTGTCGTCGTTTGGCGCCGACAACTTTTCTCATTCCGACTTCCCTGGCACGATTTGTTGATAAAGCCGTCGATAGATTGATGAAGTTCAGACAAGCGATCAGAAGGATTAGAATACCCACCACTGAATAAATCAAAACATACAAAGGATTACCAGGTAGTTCTGTTTCTTCATGCAAATGGGAGTAAAGATGAATATCCTTGATTCGTTGTAAAAAGAGAATCTTTGAATATCCTAATCTTTTATCTCTTTCTCCACTGTAACGATTACTGATATTTCGAATTTGAGCTTCAAACTCATCCCGATTTGTGTTTGGATGAAGTTTGATGTAGCTATAAACCATATTGGCAGACCAGGATTGCGTCCATTTCGCTCCTTCAAACGATTCAAAAGATTGGATTAATTCGTATTTCAGATGGGTATTTTGAGGACAATTTTTCACAATACCATTGATCTCATAACCATCCCCATTGATTTTCAATGTTTTTCCAAGAATGTCAGTTGTACCAAAATATTTCTCTGCAATATCCTGAGAAATCACAACAGTGTACGGACGGTCGAGTGCCGTGTTCGGATCACCTTGAATAAATGGAATAGAAAAGATGCCAAACAAATCAGAATCGGTAAACATCTGATATGTTTCGTAAAAAACTTTATCCTCATGTTTAACCAAAGGATCATTGGCTTGGCGAACACGAGCAGCATATTTGACAGATGGGTAATTTTCTTTGATCGCCTTTGCCAATGGAGCATAAGTCATCGCTTCCAAACTTTCCCTGGATTGTGACTTAAAGTCCATCGCTACTCGAAAAATATAGTCTGGATCGGGATGATAACTATCATAACTCCGCTCATAAAAAACATAGAGCAGGATAAATAGAAAACACGTAATACCGATGGAAAGACCAACGATATTAATGAAAGAATAGATTTTTTGATTTTTAATATTTCGAAAAGTGATTTTCAGGTAGTTTTTGAACATTTTTTTCTCCTTCTCATGCATAGCGCAGAGAGCATTGCGCATAGCGTCGTTCACACTATGTCCTATGCGCTATGCCAATTATTCTTATTTCAAACTTTCCATCCGCAAGAGGACGGATTTCATCACTACTCATAGCGTAGTGATTCAACTGGATTCGCCAGTCCTGCTTTGATTGATTGAAAACTGACAGTAAGCAATGCAATAAACAATGCAATCATTCCAGCGGATAGAAATATCAAAACCCCGATGCTGATTCGATAAGCAAAATTTTGCAACCATTTATTCATGGCATAATAAGCAATGGGACAGGCAACGATATTGGCGATGAGTACCCATCTGGTGAATTCTTTGGTTAACATGAAAACAATATTGGAAATCGAAGCCCCCAGCACCTTACGGATTCCGATCTCTTTGGTCCTCTGCTCTGCAACAAAGGACGCTAAGCCCAGAAGGCCCAGACAGGCTACGAATAGTCCTAGAAGGGCGAACACGCCGAATATCCGGCTGCGCATCTCTTCAGTCATATATAACCTGTTGAAATCTTTGTCCAGGAAGAAATATTCAAAAGGCCGGCCTGGAAATAGTTTGTTCCAAGTCCTCTCAGCGAATAAAATAATCTCCCTGAGGTCGATTGTGTTTACATTCAGGGTGATCATTTCAAGTGGGCTCCACTGAGACGGCGCAGCAAATTCCAAAACCAAGGGCCCGATAACAGTCTGAAGACCCTGAAAATGGAAATCCCGGATCACTCCAATGATGGAATCAACATTCTCCTCGGGGCCCACGACGAGCTTCTGTCCAAGAGCTTCCTCTGTAGTGGCCAATCCTAAAAGTTTGACAGCCGCCTCATTGAGTATGCATGCCTGTGCATCTGCGGTAGCACGGTATCCATGAAAATTTCTTCCTGCAATGAGTTCGATCCCGTATTCTGGAAGAAAATCCTCGTCAACAACGAGATGCTTCGTTTCTACAGCATACTCCTCTGTCATTTCAAGTTTATGCATACCCCAGTTTTCTATTTCTCGTCCTGGGACCGAGGAGGACACAGTGACTCCTCTCACTAAAGAGTGGGAGAGAAATTCTGATTTGATTGTTGTATAATTATTTTTCATACCAGCGCCTGTCGCTGAGATAATCAGTTTTTGCTCTTTTTCAAACCCGAGAGAAGTATTTTTCATGTAATCTATCTGGCTGTACATGATCAGAGTGCTGATAATCAGGCCAACGGAGATAGCAAACTGCAGGATAACCAGGACCTGCCTCATTAGAGAGCGGCTGCGTCCAGATCCTCCCTTTGTGCCCCGGAGGATACTGACTGGTTTAAATCTCGAAAGGAAAAAAGATGGATAACTCCCAGCTCCGATTCCTATCAGTAGCGTGCACCCCAAGAGCATCAGGAACACCACCGGCCGGAAAATATCGACAAAATCGATCTCCATCCCAAAGGCCTTTATGAAGTATGGCATGGACAGGCATGTCAATCCCACAGACAGCACAACAGCACCCAAGGCAATAATAGAGGATTCCAACAAGAACTGCCGGATGATTTGGGGCCTCTGTGCACCTATAACTCTGCGCATCCCCACCTCTCGGCTCCGATGGACAGATATGGCAGCTGCCAGGTTGATGAAATTCAAACATGCGATCAGAAGGGTGAGCATGCCTACGGCAGAAAAGATCAGGATATAAGATTTGTTTCCCGGAGGCATTAGCTCATGCTGAAGCCGGGAATTCAAATGGATTCCTGTTACACGCTGGAGAAAATGAGATCGCTGAAAAGGAAAATTCTTTCCCACAAAACTGTCTGAAATGCTTCTAATCTTGGAGCCAAAGGCGTCAACATCTGCACCCGAAACAAGCTTGACATAGGTATAAACTCTGGATATCGTCCAGGAACGCTCCTCATATTCAGTATAAAATTTCCTTAGCGAGGCAATAAAATCATAGTGCAGGTGTGAATTGACTGGTGTATTCTGTACAATCCCGATGATCTTAAAGTCTGTGTTGTTGATCTGGATGGATTTACCTAAAAGATCCTCCGAACCTATATATTTCTCAGCCATTTGTTCTGTTAGGATTATAGTGTTGGGTCTGGCCAACTCAAGGACAGATCCTCCCTTGAGAAGTGGTATGTGGAAAATATCGAAGATTTCAGGCTCAGCGGCAATGAGTCCATTTTCATAGAAAGCTTTATCGCCATATCGCACAAGCACTCGGTGCTTTCTGCCCAAACGCCCGATCGATTCGACTTCGTTGTATCGTTCTTTGACAACATCAGCCACCGGATAGGATATTAGGGGAATGGATTCCTCAATTGCTTCACCTTTCCAAGTGCATGCGATTCTGTAAATACGATCCGCATCATTGTGGTAGCGGTCATAGCTCAATTCCTGCTGCACATACAGAAAAATATACAGACAGCAGGTTATTCCTATCGCCAATCCGATGATGTTTATGGCAGAATATCCTTTATGTCTTTTGATATTTCTTAAAGCGATTTTTAAATAGTTTTTTAACATGATTGTCTCCTTATTTCGGATTTACGATTTACGAATTACGAGTTAGTATTTTTGTTTAAATATTCTAAAATCTAAAATCGTAAATCTAAAATCGAGTTATTCATATCTCAAACTCTCCATCCGCCAGAGTCGCTAATCATAGTGTAGAGATTCAACAGGATTTGCCAGTGCTGCTTTGATCGACTGATAACTCACAGTAAATAAAGCAATAGCCAATGCCAGCACGCCAGCAGACAATAATATCCACCATCCAATATTGATACGATAAGCAAAATTTTGCAGCCATCTGTTCATTAAATAATAAGCCAGGGGCCAGGCAATTATATTTGCAATCAACACGAGTATTATAAATTCTTTTGATATATCTGTTACTATATTTGAAACGGAAGCACCGAGAACTTTTCTTATGCCAATTTCTTTCGTACGCTGTTCTACCGCATAAGAGGACAAACCAAACAGTCCGAGGCAGGAAATCATGATTGTCAAAACAGAAAAAGCAGTGAGTAAGTAACCGATCCTGCTGATGTTGAACAAGCTTCTTTCGTAATCCTCATTGAGAAAACTGTATTGAAACGGGTATTGGGGAACGACATTTTTCCAGGTGTTTTCGATAAAAGAAAGCGTAGCAGCAAGGTTTTCAGGCTGAATGCGTATCAACATATTGTCAGCATCTTCAGGACTTAACCGAAGAATAAGGGGCTCGATCTGACGCTGAAGCGGACTAAAATGAAAGTTTTCGATGACTCCGACAATTTTACCTGGATGATCTCCAATTTTCAGTGTGGCTCCTGCAACTGGATGTATCCCGATTTTTTTTGCCATTTCTTCATTGACGAGAAAATTGTACTCCGCATCTGAAGAAAGTGCCCTGGTAAAGTCTCTTCCTTCGACCAGATCAATGTTCAACGTTTTGATGAAATCATAATCAACCTTATTAAAACTGACAGAGATGTCATCGTTGATATTCTTACCTTCCCATTGGATATTACCCTGGTGCCAGTTAAAGAAGGGCAGACTCGAAGCCGTGCCAGTTACGCATACAATTCTGGAATCCTTTAACAACTCATTTTTAAACACCTGGTAATATTTTATACTTCCACCGTCCAAAGGAATACTGACAATATTTCTTTTATCATATCCAATATCCTTGCTCTGCATATAATATTTCTGCTGATTGACAACCAACATACCGATGATTAATAGAATGGATATTATAAATTGTGCCACAACCATTGTTTTTCTCAATCCCTTGCCTTTAAAACTTGATTTTAAATTACCTTTCAATGCGGGAATCACTTTAAAACGTGACAGGAATAACGCTGGATAACTGCCTGCAACAATACCTGAAAATAAAGCCACTCCCAGGGAACTCAATAAAAGAAAAGGATACTGCAAAATTACTTCTTTCCCAGTTATGGTACTAAATAGTGGAAGCAGGAGAGAAAAAAGTATTAGAGCACAAATGCCTGCTATCAGCGATAAAAGGGTCGATTCTCCTAAGAATTGTAGAATAATTTGTTTTCGGTAAGCCCCGACAATTTTTCTCATTCCGATCTCTTTTGCTCTCCTGGCAGAACGGGCTGTGGAAAGATTCATAAAATTGAAACAGGCAACCAGGAGAACGAATACTGCTATGGTTATAAAAGCATAAATAGAAGTCTTGTTCGAGTAAAAGAAAAAGTATCGATCCATGAAAGGTAGCAATGAGAATGAGGACTTTCTGTTACTTTGATTTCTGACCAATCGATTAATTTTCTTATTTAACTCATCAACATTACAATGATCTCGACATTTTATAAAGGTGTAGACAGTGAGATTCTCCCATGCCAAATACGAGCCTGGATTATCAATATTTAATATGTTGAATTCTAAGGATACCAGCATGTCGAATTGAAGGGTAGAGTTGCTGGGAACATTTTCGATAACCCCTGTGACGATCAACTGATGCTGGTGGTTCAATGTAACCACTTTCCCGATGGGATATTCATCTCCAAAATACTTATCTGCACTGGCTTTGGTGATGACAATGGAATAAGGATCGTTCAATGCTCTATTGGGATCTCCCATAATAAAAGGAAAGTCGAATACCTTGAAGAAGGAAGGATCGACAAGCCGTAGTCCATCTTCCTCGAAAGTTTTATCATTATAATTTATGACAGCCCCGCCCCAAATCCAATGATATCTTGCAGCATCAATGATTTCAGGGCATTCCTCTTTCAGTTTCGGAGCCAGGGGAGTCGGTGTGATGGAATTGTTCTTTATATCTGTATGTGTCAAAATTTGATAGATACTATCTGCGTCTTCGTGAAATCCGTCATAGCTCAGCTCATCTTGTACATAAACAAGGATAAATAAAAAACAGGCAATCCCCAGTGCCAAACCTGTGATGTTGATGAATGAAAATCCTTTATGCCTTTTCAAATTTCTAATTGCGATTTTCATGTAGTTTTTGAACATGATTTCTCCTTCTTGTGCATAGCGCAAAGGGCATGGAGCCTAGCATCATTTTCGCTATGCGCCATGCTCTATGCGCAACTATTCATAGCGCAGCGATTCAACTGGATTTGCTACAGCCGCTTTTATCGACTGAAAACTCACTGTAATCAAAGTCATCGTCAGTGCCACCGTACCTGCCAATAAAAATATCCACCATGTAATGTTGATACGGTAGGCAAAATCTTGCAACCATTTGTTCATAGCAAAATAAGCAATAGGCAAAGCTATTATATTGGCAAAAAGTACCAGCTTGATAAATTCGCCTGATAGTAAAGAAACAATATTAAGGACCGAAGCCCCCACAACTTTGCGGATACCGATTTCTCTTGTCCTTTGCTCAGCAATGTAAGCAGCAAGACCAAATAAACCCTGACAGGCAATTATGATTGCTAAAAGAGAAAAGTATTTAAAAATGTTTCCCATTTGCTGATCCGAATGATACAGTTTATCATAATCTTCATCCATGAACGAATACTCAAAGGGATGCTGGGGATCGAATTTCTGCCACTTTTTTTCAATTGAATTCAATGTGGCAGTAACATCTTCTGGCCGAATTTTCACAAAGAATCGATTAAAATGTTTTGGAAAAATCTCGAAAGCTAGCGGCTCGATCGATTGATGAAGCGAATTGTCATGAAAATCCCTGACCACACCAATAACAGTTCCTTTGCCCTCTTTTTTTAACGCACCCTTAAATTCTCGACCAATGGGATCTTCCCAACCAAACCATTTAACTGCTGATTCATTCAATATAAAAGCCAAAGAATCGGTTGAATTCATCTCAGAAAAATTTCGTCCTTTTACCAATTCGAGCCCCATAGTTGTTATATAATCATAATCGACGAGTTTGAATTGGAACCGCTTTTCTTTTATTATTGTTAATAATCCACCGGAATATGGCGTTGCATTGGCGGTTGAAACATTAACAATCCCTGGAATCTGCTTTAATTCATTTTTAAAGGATTGATATTGTTTTCGTAATGAACCATCTCGAATAGGAATGCTAATAATATTTTCTTTTTGGAATCCTAATTTCTTGTGTCGAACATAAATCAATTGGTTTTGGACAACTATGGTAGCAATTATTAATGAAATTGTTATAGTGAACTGAATGACAACCAGAATTTTTCTCAATCGTGCAGCACCATAACCTGATCTTGATATGCCCTTGAAAATTTGAATCGGTTGAAATGCAGAAAGATAAATCCCAGGATAACTGCCAGAAAGAAGACCTACAATAAAAGCAATAATAATACATCCAGCTAAAAGATGTTTGTCATGCAAAAGGTCAAATTGGATTTCCGTTTGAACAAGAGCGTTAAAAAATGGCAACAGCAGTTCAACTAAAATTAACGCCAGTAAAAGCGCAACAAAGCTCGTCAGAATCGATTCACTTAAAAATTGTCCCATCAGTTGGAACCGATACGAACCAAAAACTTTACGTATTCCAACCTCTTTATTTCGATGAGCCGATCGAGCTGTTGCCATATTCATGAAATTCATACAACCGATAAGCAAGATCAATAATGCAATCGTAGAAAAAATATAAAGATATCGGACATCGGTGTTTCCCTCTATTTCACCTGTCTTATGTGAGTAAAGATGAATGCAGGTAATCGGTTGGAGACGAAATTTCATTCCATTAATGCCCCAGCCCAGGTTATCAATTGTTAATGCCTTATCAAATTTTTCATGTAATTCTGCTAAGGAAAAATTTTTAGGAAGCAATACATAAGTGTATCCCGAATGACCCCAGGGATTTTGAATTTCTCCAAGGATGGAAATCGGTGCTAAAAAATCAAGGTGAAAATGGGATTGTGATGGCAAATCCTTAATAACCGCACTGACCTGAAAAATATCTTTGTTTTCAACTAACAGCGTTTTTCCAATCGGATCGGCATCACCAAAATATTTTTTTGCGGTTGACTCAGTAATGACTATAGATTGCGGGTTGATCAGAGCGTTTGTTGGATTTCCTTGCACAAATTCAAAAGAGAAAATATCAAAAATGGTTGTATCCGCCAGAAAGAAACGGTTTTCATTAAATTTTTTATCGCTGTAAGACACAGTCACTTTTCCATAATCTCTGAGTCGAGTGATTTTTTGAAATTCAGGAAAAATATCATGTAGCTTCGGTGCAATTACCATTGAAGTTATTGCACTTTTTGAATCGGCTTCGAGAGGGAATTCCATATCTACTCGATAAATTTGATCCGCCTTCTGGTGAAAACGGTCATATTTTAGGTGATGCTGCACGTAGAGCAGGATCAGAATGAAAACTGCCATTCCTACGGCAAGCCCAGAAATATTTATAAAAGTATAAGTTTTAAATTTTTTTGAATTTCTTAAAATGATTTTGAAATAATTTTTTAACATGATTTTTTCCTTGTCGTGAAACGTGAAACAAATCATAAGTAACCCTAAAATAACAGCTAAGCAAAAAAACTGCTTTGAAAATTGTTTATAATTTGTTATCTTTTATTAAATTACTAAGGTGACAAGATAACAAATGAACAGGAAAATCAGATGAAAAAGAAACATGCCA
>Ga0209636_10003952_pt1 | contig 15157 bp, 16 predicted proteins | sample DeeMarSWOR152_54_FD_187464 | JGI IMG/M metagenome (GOLD analysis project Ga0209636, IMG submission 187464) | Marine sediment microbial communities from White Oak River estuary, North Carolina - WOR-1-52-54 (SPAdes) (version 2) | ecosystem: Environmental > Aquatic > Marine > Intertidal zone >...
TGCAACCTGACGGAGGATCAGGCTCGGCGACCACCAGTAAGGACGCACCGTGCGCCTTGGCTTTTCGCCCCATTCCTCCGACCAGTGGCTCATACCCCAAACACCCCAAACGACAGGATGAAGACAGCCGTAGTGCCGAGATTCACGACCAAGTTTGCCCCACACAGCCGTTCCAGCGCGATCGGATCACGCCAGCGACCTCGCATGACTAGCGTCACAAGGGCAAGCGACAAAAGGAGAATCGGCAGATAGAACCAAAGCGCCTGCGCGGGGACTCCCTGCGTGAGCGAAACTCCTACAACAACCACAGCCGCAAGGTGAACAATGGCGTAGAGAACCGCCGCACGGTCACGGCCAAGCCGGGCTAGCAGGTTGCGTTTCTTGGCGGCAAGATCTGCTTCGTAGTCGGGGTATTCATTGAGCAGGATCACGTTGAAAATCGTCAGGCCGATCGGGACCGCCAACCAGTGAATGAGTCGGTCGATCGCCCCAACTTGCAGGTAATACGCAACCGCGACCGGCAGCCAGCCATAGCAGAACGCGATCCACAGTTCTCCCCAGCCTCGGCCCACCCAGCGAAGCGGTCGGGTCGAGTAGAAGAATCCACCCACCATCCCGATCGCACCAAATGGAATCGTCCACACCCCAGTGCGATAGCCAAATTGCAGGAGGACGCCGATGCCACCTGCCAAAACGAGACTGAGAATCGACGTCATTAGCGCAGCCCGTCGCGGCAAGATTCCTTTCGCGATCATTCCCGAGCCACCGGCAAATCGGCTGGTGATTTCCTTGTTTGCAGATAAGGTATCCTCTTTGATGTCCCAATACTCTCCTGCTGTGTAGGTCGACAGCATGACGAGCACCACGCCCAGTGCGCCCCAGATAAAGACGTCACAGCGGAAGGTCCCTTCCAAGCGCCACGCGAGCACGGCACCAAGGACAAACGGCAACACACCCACCGAATGAAACGGCAAGCGCGACAGTGCAAGCCATGCACGCAGCCATTCGATCATGCTTCTCAATCCTCCAAATGCCTTAGGCAAAGGCCTCTGTAACGATCTAGAATTTGCCACCTCTTACCTTCGCCTAGAAATCCGTTAGAATGCCAACCGATGGTAATGAACCATTCTAAAGAGCGCCAAGCGGTATTCTCCCAAAGACTTCTGTAGATTGCGCTAATAGCGGAGCTAGCAGCGTTCTCGCTGTTGGCAGCCATGATTACAATCTACACCTTCTCCTGTCGGTATCAGGGATTTGCGCAGTCGTACTTGCCCGTTGGCACCGCCGGCAAGACGTGGCCTTCTTCTTGGTCATCGCCGTGTTTGGGACGATCGCGGAAGCACTGTTCGTGCACTTCGGCGTGTGGCGCTACGCCAACCCCACTTTCCTTGGCATTCCCGCGTGGTTTCCAGTGGCGTTTGGAACAGCGGGGCTAATCGAGGCAAGGCTCGTCCGGACGATTACTCAAATATGGGACCACGAGGCTTGATTGGATCGACCCTCGACGCCGTAAACTGGTCGCTCACGTCTAGTCTGTTCCAGAAATCCGTATTCGTTGATAACCGATAACAGGAACGACGCGAGTCTCAGCAGCGATAAAGAGCGCCGGCTGAATGCCGGTGGAAAGCCACAGAGTCGCGGCAAAGCCAACGGTATCCCCTTCAGAAAGACGGAAGTCGTTAACGTCTGCGCTATCCAAGGGGTGCGACAACTCGTAGAACGTGAAGAGCCCGCTTTCGGAAACGGCGCCCACTCCATCCTGAATCGACCCAAGAATTGCGTCCGATTCGATGCACAGTGAAGGAGCAGGGGAGCCCTCGCAAGCAGTATGATAAGCGCCATCGACGAAGGTGCCTGAATGGCTCAGTCCCAGAACGTCATCGCCGGCTTCTTGTACCCCATCATTGTCGTTGTCAAAGCAAAACGTTATCTCGCCACCGCTGAAGCCCGCCTGGTTAATCCCAACGCCAAGGTAAATGTTGTTCGCATCATTCATCACGTAGAGAAAGGCAGGCACCGTGTCAGAAGCAAAGCACGGAGCAGGCGGCAGGATCGCTTCGAATTCGATTGTCCCAGCATTGTCCCATTCTCCCGAGCTCATGACACCATCGATGGTTGCCGTGCCAACACCAAACACTGGCTCAGCGATGGGTGGAACCGGATCGTTCCCAGAGAGCGGAGGACCCATCCAAGCAACGCGAAGCGCGGAGATTGAACGCTCCATTTGGTATTGGCCGAGATAAATGTCTGTGTCCACCCTTTCGGATCCTGGCAAGGTTATCTGTTGTCCTGCGAAATCCGGATGCTCAAAAAGCACAGCCTCAATATCGCCGTAGTTGCCGAAGATCCGAACAGACTCTGCACCGTCGTCCATGACATTCCCAACATATGGATAGAGAGCCTCTGTTTCTTCTAAGAGTTCTGGCAAGGGGAAGAACTGACGCCGCCAATTGCCAACTAGCTCGATGCCCAATGGTCCGCCGGCCTCCTTCGGATAGACAATCAGTGAGGAGGTTCGATTGAGCATCGGAAAACGAAGCTTGCGAGTTGAAGCATCAAAAGTGCGCCACTTGCCCCCAAAATGGGGCTCATCGAACAGCGCAACGCCGACATTCTCACCGATGCGGATCGAGGCCAGCATGTTGTTTAACTCGTCTCCCACATACCCCACCAAGCGTTGCCGCATACCGGGCGCCAGCCTCCAGGACTTGGTGATGGCCACGAAGCCCGCGTGTTCATAGGCGATCACTTCGTAGGGGCCAAGATCAGCATGAGCCTTTGTCCGTTCGCTGTAGCCGATGAACAGGCACAGCGACACGATCATCGTAGCCAAGAGCGATCGTCTTGCTTTTGACACAGATTCCTCCTTCAGTTATGCCCAACTACCACGACTGTTACCGCCATCTTACCCCGATGTGTGCCCGCTACAAGCAACCGCGCTGCTATGGAGAGGGAAGCTGATTGAGATATAATCGCTGCAAGAGGATGCGATACAAGCAGTTCTAAGAGGGGGAGAAGTTCCGCGTGAAACGCCGAACAAACCGCGAAGAAGATCTTTTGGAAGCCAGCTACGGTACGTATACTAACAAGTGGTTGATCATCACTCCGTTCAGTATCGCGGCCATTCTTATCGGACTGGTATTCCTGCCAATACCGCTCTGGGCGACGGTGCTTTTGGCCACACTAGCAGGATTGTCTGCCCTCATCGGCACTTATATGCTGTACATGACGTGGGCACTGAGCGACGATGACTACAAGAAAGCACTGTGCGATGCGATCCTTGAACGGCTGGACTGGAACGGCGAAGGCACGGCCCTTGACATCGGTGCAGGCTCCGGCCTGATGACGATCGGTTTGGCGTTGCGGTATCCCGACGCCAAAGTGGTGGGCTGCGACACGTGGGCAGCCGGGTTTGTCGGACTCAGCAAGGAACGGTGTGAGCAAAATGCCATCGCGGAAGGAGTCGCCGACCGTGTCCACTTCGAGGAAGGCAATGCCATTCAACTACCCTATGAGGAACAAGGGTTTAACGCAGTAGTGAGCAATTACGTGTTCCACGAAGTCCGCGAACAGAATGACAAGCTCGCTCTGCTGCGGGAAGCCCTGCGCGTGTTGCGGCCCGGCGGTGCGTTTGCGTTTCAAGACCCGTTCGGTATGAAGGCTCTATACGGCGATCTCAACACGCTTCTGGAATCCCTACGGACGGATGGACTGGCAAAAGTGCAGATCGTCCCGCTCGGCAATGTTGTGAGAATCCCGTCCTTGCTACGACCGATCACCTTTGGTTCGAGCATCCTGTACGGGGTGAAGTGAATGGCAGCGCCAGCGCTGCTGATAACAAGCAGTATATATCTTTTATGCATATCCTACAATACTGTGTCATACATTACACTGTCTCTGTAATCGCTGCTATTACAAAGATCGGTGTCGGGTTACAAAAGCGCAAGAAAAACTATGTAGCACAGAATCAATGAAACCCTTTAGTCTTGCGGATTTTCCGGATTTGAGTCCACCCCGCGAAGGTGATGAAGGTCACACTGGCGACCAATGAGCCTTCACTACCGAATTTCCCCGATCTCCCCGATGAGCCCCTCTTGACAAGCCCTACCACGTGACGTATATTACAGTTACCTGACAGCAGCAGGTTCGAAAGAATGAGCTGCAGAAGATGGTCTGAACCTAGGTCAGGGAAAGGTTCAGGCCATTTTCTTTTTTATGAAGCGGGCGCCACTCGCCAACGATCATGATTATTGAGAGAAAGCGGACGGGCCGGTGAGTTCGTTATAACGTGCCGAAGCACGTCCCCCTCATCCTGACAGCAGCCCGGCCCGCCGTCTAACCAAGCGTAATGCTCGTTACATTGTGACACACATAACACAAATCGCGCGAAAAGTCAATAGATCTAGGTTCTCAGCCCTACATGGCCTGAATAGCCCTTCTCAAGAAGAGTTACTGCCACAACGGCGACGAATGATGAAGCTGCGTCCCGAGGCTCTGCAGCGGTGTAGCCGCTCGCGAAAAGAAAGCCCGACCGGAATGCAAAGTTACCCGCTCCGCCTTCCTTTCACCGTCCCTAGTCCCGCTTGGTGCCCGCCAGCTGAGCGCGGACGAAGGCTTTAACGGCCTCAAGATCCGAGGTCACCTCGACCTCATCCGGAAGATTGGGGATCTCGTCGCGGCCTTTTAGATACGCAATCAGCGGACGGCCGTAGCGTAGCGCCAGCTCAACCTCGCTCGCCGTGCCGGATGATCCCGGCAGGGCGATCGATACATCGGCGGTGAGGACGTTTAAGTGATTGCGCGACAGGAGATCGGTACCCTCTACCCCGCTTTTCGGCAGGTGTGTGCGGATCGGGATCTCCACCCACGGGTTGGGATAGCCCAATCTCGGAGAGTACCCGGAATCCGTTGCCGTTCCGGGAAGGATCCCGATCACCAGCCCCTTGCGCGGGGACACGTGACGAAACGCGCGACTGACCGCCTCCATCACCCCACCGCCACCACCGGTTAAGAGATGAACGCCCTCGCGTGCGAGCCATTCTCCCAAGGGCTTGGCCTTCTCCTCGTGCGGCTCGCGTCCCGAGCCGAGCACCCCCACGATTGGCAGTCGGTTCACCTGCTCATCCTTCTTTTAAGAAAACGGCATCGTAAACCGGGCCGATGGGGAAGAGCTTGTACACACTCGATCGCTCCTCGCTCAGGCCAATCCCATTCATCAAGGTGCGAATATCGTCTGGAGTCGCGCCGTGAGAGGGTTTCTTCGGCTCGCGCAAGTGGAGCTTGCCGCCGATTTTCAGAACCCGCGCCAATTCAGCAACGGTGTTTTTTCGCTCTCCTTCCGGGATATCGTGCAGCGCATTGTGGATGACGATGCGATCGAACGACTCCGGATCAAGAGCGTGGGTTTCAATCCGCCCCAACAGGCACCTCGCATTCGGATAACGTCGCAGCCGCTTCTCCGCGATGCGAACCAAGGGCGGGCAGATGTCGACACAGGCCACCGATCCGGCATCCCTGAGCCTGGGCGCCAGATGCATTGCAATCCCGCCGCTGCCAGCCCCGAAATCGAGCACCGACTCGTTTCCTTCCAGATCGATCGTGTCCGCGTAGCGGCGATAGAAGAAAGGAAACAAGCGCGGCACAAGCCGCCCATCGACGAGCACAAACAGGAAATCAGGGTTTTCGAAGTCCATAGTAAGCTCCTTTTCTTTCTTATGTTATCCGAATCGAACCCCGATTCTACCGCTGCAAATGCCCTCCTTCTAGCCCTTCGGCAGCTCGCGGAACAACGAGCCGAGCTTCATGAGGAGACCCATATTGCTGGCAACATTGGGCTTTCCACGCATGAACGCGGTGGCACACCGAGTGGGAATACCGAGATCAGAGATACGTCCCATATTACTCCTGTTCAGTCCATCTAACGGGCTCTTCAGCCGCACGGCTTTTTGTGTCGGCTGCAAGAGCAATGTTAGACGGTATTACATAAGCGTAACACGCAGTTGCCCACTACGAAAGAAAGGTGATCAGTTCTTTTAGTCCTTCACTAAAGTACTTATCAATAGGTAGGTCTCCTGAACGACCTTCATTCGCACACCATGTTGAAAAATCATTTGCCGCCGAAGATCCGGATAAATACAGAATATGAGCCTTCGTTTTAGCGAGCGGCTGCCATATATGGCGATCGACTGGATGGACTTTAACGCCCACTACAGCAATCTTTTCCGCCGAAAGTATGGCTTGTTCAAATCTAGTGCGCTCGCCTTGTATAAAATTGGAGCAGCTGACCGTGAACTTATTTAGCTCGTAATAAGACATTACAGGAGGAAAAACATTCTTAGATTTCTCTGCCCTGAAATCTGCATGATTCTTAAAAACTCTAACACGACCGCCGGTAGAAACTCCCCCGGTAAAGCTAACACCAGGTGTTGCTGAGACACCTTCGCAACATAGACATGAATTTCCATGTGGCAGGCAGACCAGAAACTTATCTTTTGAAACCCCAGCAATTGCTCGCGCCTGAAACAGCAGAAGTTCGTAGTTGATCGTTACGAAAAGATAACGATCAATGTTACTCGACAGTGCTTCGATGAGTGCAGCGTATACGCTTGATTTTGTAGCTAAAAACTGTGAAAAGAAATACTCTGCCATGTCCCACTGTAGTGGTGCACCGAAGGCCCCAGATTGAATAAAGGAGGCCATCGCTATTTCAAAGTCAGAGCGAAATTGGCTCGACCAATTGGTCTGCAAAGTGCCCCAAGTGGTGGGTGCGAACTGGATTAGTTCATCGAAGAGCTTAGCGCCTAGGGGGGGAACTTTCGCTGTCGATTCTGATCCGTGACTCGCTCCTGCACCAAAGAAGACAACGCGCATCTTTTTTCTCCTTTTAGTGATTGTGGCCGTCTAACGGAAAAGCTGAGGCGCAGCGCCGGGTTTGCGCTAGCACCCTCGCTCACCAACCACTTCCTCAAGCGAGACTGCCGATGCTACTCAGCGCCGATAGGCGCTGTCGCCTCCAGCGCGTGTTAGGCGGCAGCTTGCTTAAACGTTACTTGGTGCCTCTTTCTGCTTGACGTATGGTCTGACGTCCACAATTATAGTAGTAATAGACATTCCGCTGATGGGTTCGTTTTCTTGGAAACCTTGCGCGAAATCTCTGACTCTGGAGTCAAATACCAGCAAGTAGCTAATTTGGGTTCCTTTGTTTTTCATATAGTGTAGTAATTGTTCTTTTCCCTCTTGAGCATAGGCTGTAGAGTAGCCATGCCCGCACATTTTCAGTTCGATGACTACCTTCTCCCTATTTGGCGACACGACAAACAGATCGACCTTCCCTGCTCCGGACGTGATTTCCTCGAATGTATAGACGGAGTCTCCAAACCTGCCGCTTAGAAACGTATGTAGCAAGTTCTTTGCATGTTCCTCCGGCCGCGACATCCATTTTCGACCTTCAATGTCACCGGATTGCCAGAAAGTCATGCGCTTCTCAGATTGTATATAGCTGGTAAAGTCTTCAAGACACCTTTTCAACGATTGACTGGCTCGCTCGTCTTCCCGAGATTTCAGGTCGACATCAAAATCGAAACCGACCACTTTGTGGATTTCAGATATTTCTACTGGGCAACGCCTTTCAGTATGGTTCTCCATGGTAAGTGTTAGTTCATCACTCTTTTGCAACACGCCATTCCAGGTGGCCTCCAGTTTTTGTCGGACATGTTCCATGGCATAGTAGAACAAGACTTTCCGAATATCTTCGCTACTCTGCGCTAGTCCCCAGTTCTCTAGCAGTTCTCCCGTTATCTTTACTCTGATTGTATGTTGCTCCTTTGGCCTTCCTGGAATTGATGAGGAATCCGCTATGGAGAACACAAACTTACCTTCGCGGTCTTCAAGGTCATCCCCGATCCATTCCTTCTTTTTCAACCATGCCCCAATACAGGTTACTTTTTTCTGCATCGAGTCCTCACATGTTCAGATAATAGAGCGAGAGACCAGTTGGCATCATCACGCGATTGCTTGAAAGGCCGCCTGACATGGTTTATATCGACCCGCATAACACCCCGAATACGGTTGCGCTTGCCTTACAAGACGCCTGCAAATGAAGTATCGGTTTGGGCCTAAGCCCAGAAATACCAGGCTGTTGCGTCGAGGCAATGTTCTTATCACAGTGTCTTATACGGGTCAGCATAAAACCCTCCATGTCCACCTCAGAGCACATCGACGGGGCTGCGAACTCCGGCCGGTCCAGCAATTTCGGCATTGCGTCGAGGACCGACGAGCGGGCCTAGCCTTCTCCGCTCAGATTCCGAGCATATGGCACAGCACGTCGGTTCTCCATGCATCTCTCCACTTTAGTGATAGTATGGGATCTCCTTCCGCGCCAGTCAAGAAGTCTTTCCTCGTGACACCGACTGCTGGTGGGTCTACCATCGAATTGGAGAGTAGCGAAGAACAGGCCCCGCCCTTCACTGTCTCTTGTTCATTCCGCCTGGAAATGACGGCGCTGTTGAGGTAGCCTGCTTGCCCAGAGGAATCATGATCGTTGTGACACCACGCCCGATCACGGTGAGCCACTAGGATGAAGATCGCTCTGGTTTCCGATACGCACGTCCCCGCGAGCCTGGCGCGACTTCCCGATCGGCTTTTGGAGAAGCTCGCCGGTGCCGATGCGATCCTCCACGCCGGGGATCTGGTCACACTCGAGGTCCTCGAGAGGCTCGCGGCGATCGCGCCGACGACCGCCGTCTCCGGGAACATGGATCCACGGGAAGTTACCCGCAGGCTGAACGCTCAGGAAACTCTAAAGTTCGGCTGTTGGACGATCGGACTGAAGCACGGGCATCAGCGTCGGTCGCTGCAGAGTCGCTACATCAGCCTTTCCTACGACGCGTCGGAGTTTGACCTCTTCTATCAGGCGATGGCGACCCAACTTCCGGATGCCGAGATCATCGTGTTCGGCCACTTCCACGCGCCAGTGATCAAAGAATGGAACGATCGGCTGTTCATCAACCCCGGGACCGTTGCGCCGACGGACGGCAGATCAACCTTCGCCATCCTAGAACTCGGCGAGAACGCAGACGTTCACTTTATTTCGCTGTAGGAATGCTTATTGGCTCTTGCCGCGAAGGTCAATTGGCCAGGTATCAACCACTTCGTCGTTCCTGACGACGAAGTAGCAGTCGAACTGGTTCACGGTGGGATCACAGTGCGAAACCACCAACTCCAGAACCTCACCTAATTCGGGAAGCAATCCCCCTTCTTTGGCACTCAGCCGGCCGTACTCGTCACCGAACCAGTCGTACTGTAGACTCTCGTACTTGGGCGAGATGACGCGTGGTATCCCGCCGTGGCGGTAGAGCGCCTTAAGCCCGGCATCGACTGTCACGAAACCGCGCTGGTTGACGCTTACAACACTTGTCAGCAGTCGCAACGCTGGGGGAAATGCCGAAAAGCAATCCACATCTTCCTTGGAGCCGATGGCGAGGTATTCAGCGTCCATCAGCACGTAGGATCCAACTTGGAGTTCGGTGAGCTCCGGGATCGCAAGATCGATATCGTACGTTCCCGTCCCAGAAGCGCTCAAGATGGTGCATGCGGGGGCCGTCGCCTTCAGCGCGCGGAAAACGCGTATTGCGTCCTGCAGGCTGGCGCGCGACGCATCCAATCGCGCCTCGTAATCCGGGATGTGCTGAACCTGGCCGGCGTAGGCTTGAATCCCCTTGAGGCACAGATGGTCACAGTCGAGCACCAAATCGGCAAGCTCCGACGCGCAGTCCGCAGGCACACCGGTTCGATGCAGCCCCACATCGATGTCCAACAACACGTCCATACGCAGACCACGCACTCGCAGTGCGTCGTTTAATAGTGACACGTTATTTGGATGGTCTACAACCGTCATCAGAGAAGGCGAACGCTCAAGCAATTCCACAAGACGCGCCATCTTCGTTGGAGTGACCACAGGACCTGTGATCAGAATCCCGTCGATGCCTGCGTCGATCAAAGCTTCGGCCTCCGAAACCTTCGAGGCACAGATGCCAATGGCGCCCATCGCGATCTGTTTGTCCGCGATCACCGAGCATTTGTGAGTCTTGGCGTGAGGGCGAAGTTGCTTTCCAGAGGCAGAGACGGCGTCCTGCATCGTTTTCAGGTTCTGCTCAAGAATTACGAGATCCACGATAAGGCACGGTGTATCAAGCTGATCCTTTTCCATACGCATCTGCTTCACCCTTTTGGGGCCGCTTTGTTATACGGTGATCGGATAGTCCTATGATCGCACAATCAATCCGGGAAATTCCAGGGGAGGTCGAAGGGCGTAAGCCCTAGTTCTAACGGCCTTGATAGCACTGACCGTGATTTTGGAGCACGATAGAACCAAATCCTACAATCCAACACCAAGGCTTGTCAGATCGCGCTTATTTTTACCTCCGAAATGACCATCTGCCAGCCGCGTAGCGTTTCCCAGGGAAGTCAACGATCTTCTACATTAGCTAGCCATACTCACTGGAGAGGCCTAAATTCCACCACGGCGTTACCTTGGGGATTGACAAATCTTGTCATATTAATAAAATATTAGTATATTACTTCGTAAAAACGGATTGAAGGAGGATTACATATGGCCATCGTGAAAATCCGCACCAATCGCCAGGTGACTGTCCCAAAAGCCATTTTCGACGAGATCGGCTTAAAAGAAGGAGACTTCGTCGAAGTGAGCCTACAGGGCTCGGATATCGTCATCAAGCCAAAAAGGCTGGTTGATGTTGAGGATACGTTGAGCCCGGAAGAGGAGAAGCTCGTAGAGAAAGGCTTCAAGGAACTCAGACGGGGCGAGGTTGTGGCCTGGAAAGAGTTGAAGCATGAGCTGGGCCTGTAGGCTCTCCCGAGAAGCGGCCAAGCAACTTCGTCGTTTGCCGCAAGAGCGCCAAAAACAGCTCGCTTGTGCAATCGACGAGATGGAGGAAGATCCCACCAGCGGCGATGTCCGCCCGATCAAGAGTGGGAAACTCAAGGGGGCTTTGCGCAAGCGCGTGAGACGTTGTCACATTGTCTTCTCTCTCGATCCGTCTAAGAAGTGCATAGAGATCGCTGCTATCCTCGTCCGAACCGAGAGCACTTATCGCTAGACGCCTACCAAAGGTGTACCAGAACGTGCTCGTTCTCGCCCTCGAAGCCGCCGCCGACTGTCCTTACGCTGCTCAGAGAAAACAGGAAGACCTTGTGTCTCCACTTTGCTTGCGATTGCAAATCTGGCTATACTCTAGCCAGAATGAAGTACGAGATCGTCCTCGCGCCGCAGGCGGTACAGGATCTCAAGCGTTTGAAAGCCCACTCTCGTGCCGCGGTTCGAGATGCGATCGAAAGGTTCTTGCGGCATGAGCCCACGAAGACAAGCCGGAGCCGAGTCAAGCGCCTCGGAGGAGTATCCAAACCGCAATTTCGGCTGCGAGCCGAAAACGTTCGAGTCTTCTACGACGTTTCAGGGAGGCGCGTGGAGGTCCTGGCTATAGTCTCAAAGGCCGATGCTGACAGTTGGCTGAAAAAGGCAGGTGAACAGTCATGAAGAAGGTCGCACTTTCCCAAGTGAAGGACGCGCTCTCCAAGTACCTTCGTCTCGCAGAGAAGGAAGAGGTTGTGATCACTCGACACGGAAAACCAGCCGGGGTACTTATCGGGTTCAAATCCGAGGACGATTGGTTCGACTATCGCCTTGAGAACGATCCACGTTTTCTTAAGCGAATTGAACACGCGAGGCAGAGTTTTCGCGTGGGCCAAGGCGTCTTGCTTGAAGATGTGGAGGATTGAGGGCCTGGCCTAGCACTATTTGGCTGATGTGCAAGGCTTGACAGAAATCCGACAAGATGAATCCAGTCGCTCGTTAGTCTGATGTTCACAGGTAATGGATTCAGGCCTTGCAACCCAACACCAACACCTCCCAGATCTCGCTTTGCCTTTCCTCCAAAGTCACTCAACTGGTGGTTGTTGCGCTGTTCAGAGAGGGTCACGTCCGTCAATGTGGTGTATTGATATCGCACCATCTTCGTTGGCTGATCAAGCAACGAGCTGCTCGACCAGCACGCGTTTCTCTTGGGGTTCCTCCAGTTCACGGTTGCCGACGTCGGCGCGGTCTGCCTGAGCCTTGTGCAGGACGCCGACGGACATGTACCTGCGGGTGACCATCCATTCATCGTTCTGTTCGGCAAGCACCGCACCGACTAGACGAATGACCGCACCCCGGTTGGGGAAGATGCCGACCACATCGGTCCGCCGCCGGATCTCCCGGTTGAGCCGCTCCAGCGGGTTGTTCGACCAGATTTGTCTCCACACAGCGTCAGGGAACCCCGTGAAGGCAAGAATGTCCTCAGCCGCTTCGTCCAACAGCTCCGCTGCTTCGGGGAAGCGTCCTTGAAGTTGCTTGACGACACGGTCGTGCTGGGCCCATACCTCTTTGTCGCTCGGTTGTGCAAAGATCGAACGCACCAACGTCGCCACCAGTGCCGCTGCGCTCTTCGGAACCTTGGTGAGTAGGTTGCACATGAAATGGGTTCGACAGCGTTGCCAACAACTGCCGGGCAACACCTCAGCAATTGCTGCCTTGAGACCGCTGTGAGCGTCGGAGATGACCAGCTTCACACCGGTCAGCCCTCGCTCCACCAACCCACGGAGAAACGCTTTCCACCCTTCTCCGTCCTCGGTGGTGATCACCTCCACTCCCAGCACCTCCCGACGACCCTCCCGATTCACTCCCGTTGCGATCACCGTCACCACGTTGACGACTCGGCCTCCGTCTCGGCAACGCTGGGTCATCGCATCAAGCCAGACGAAGGTGTAGGGTCCTTGGTCCAACGGACGGGTACGGAATTCCTCCACCACGATATCCAGCTCCTTGGCAAGCTCCGATACTTGACTCTTGCTCATCCCTTCAAGACCGAGGCGTCGTACCAGTCCGTCCACTCGCCGTGTAGAGACACCACGCACGTAGCACTCCGTGACGACCTGAACCACGGCCCGCTCGGATCGCCGGCGAGGATCGAGGAGCCATTCAGGGAAGTAGGTCCCCTTGCGAAGTCGAGGAATCGCCAGGTCGATCGTTCCCACGCGGGTGTCCCACCGCCGGTTGCGGTACCCGTTACGGTGATTCACCCGATCCTGGCTGGGTTGTCGGTACGGGGCACCGCAGATGCTGTCTGCCTCGTTTCCCATCAGCGCCTCAACAATTCCCTTGACAATCTCACGGAGCAAATCTTTGTCCGCTGCTTCCAACTGCTTGCGCAACCACGCCAGACTGCCTATTTTTGACCATCGCTTCCTCCTCGGTGCCGATCCATATCGGCTTGTTTTGGTGATTTCCGAAGATGGCAGCGATGGTCGCTCTTTTCAAGCTCCTGACTCGTTGACGACTCGTTACACCACATGCGTGGACTCTAACTCAGAGAGAACACGACAAGCCCGTGTTAACACAGTTGGCGCAATGCAGCGCCCGCAATACTATGGTGCCAACGCGCAGTTTAATCACAGTCAAGTTTCAGCGATCAAGGAGAACTGGTATGACTATCGAAGCGAGATACGTGCACACCAACCTCATTGCTCAAGACTGGAGAAAACTCGTCGAGTTTTACCAGCAGGTTTTTGAATGCACGCCGGTGACCCCCGAGAGCAATCTTTCTGGGCAATGGGTTGAAAAGATTACAGGAGTCACTGACGCCGAGATTCGCGTCACACACTTGCGATTGCCCGGATACGATGTCGGCGGCCCAACGCTGGAAATCATTCACTACAACAGCCAAGAAAAGCGGCAAGTAACGGCAGCCAATCGCCCCGGTTTTGGCCACATCGGCTTCGCGGTCGATGATGTCGAAGCAGCCCTAGATGCAGTGATTGCTGCGGGTGGAGGGAGCGTGGGTGATGTAGTATCTGTGGATATCCCCGGCAGGGGGAGGGTTACTGAAGTCTATGCCACCGATCCAGAGGGAAACATCATTGAATTGCAGAAGTGGGAAAACCGATGACCTGAGGAGTCCGCTGACGTGATCGAGTTGCCGGAAGCTGTGACCCTTGCCCGGCAGATGAACGAGACCCTTGTGGGCAAAACGTTCGCTAGGGCAACGGTCGCTGAAAAGCGACCCAAGTGGATGTTCCTCAACCTGGCGCCGGAGCAATACGACAAGAAGCTTGCCGGTGTGCGTGTGGATGAGGTGACTGCCGACGGGAAGTGGATCTTCACGAAACTGGATAGTGGAGAGACCTTCTTGCTCGGAGAGATGTTCGGACGCATCCAATACCACCCTTCGGAGGGACCTCCGCCGAAGAAATTCCACATGCTCGTCACATTCGACGACGAATCGCGCCTGTCAATCACAATCCAAATGTGGGGATACGCCCAGGTTCTCACACCGAAAGAGTTGGAGGATCATCCCTATGCAGGCCATCGTGGGCCTTCGCCAACCGATGAGCGATTCACGCCCCGCCAGTTCGAGACTATTCTCGATGCATACGCAAAGCGCGAGAACAAGCCAATCAAGGCGTTTCTCACCCACGAGGGAAACGTCTCCGGCATTGGGAATGGGTACCTGCAGGATATCCTGTTCCGAGCCAGACTCAGTCCCAAGAGGAAGGTCGCCGATATCGCAAAGGAAGAACAAAACCGCCTTCATCAGGCAATGGTGGAGACCATGAGCGAGGCGATCTCCCTTGACGGCCGCGACACCGAGCGGGATCTGTTCGGTACCCACGGACGATACACGCCTGTCATGGATAAGCGAGCCACCGGAACCCCGTGTCCGAATTGCGGCACGCCGATCGAGAAGATCTCGTACCTCGGCGGCTCCTGCTATCTGTGCTCCTCCTGTCAGACGTAGAACAACCCGGCCAACAAAGATGACAAGACTCTGTGTGGAATTCCTCCGTGTTGGCGGCTTGACACGCGCCAAAATGTGTATACTATGTAATTACGAGAACCTGCAAGTCAGCCGAGGAGGCAATTGTGGGCAACAGTGTTAAGACGCGCATCGTGAAGATCGGGAATTCCCAAGGCATCCGCATCCCGAAGCTTCTACTTCACCAAGCAGAACTTGGCGAAGAAGTGGAGTTGGAGGTGAAAGATGGTCAAATAGTGCTTCGGCCCGCCCGGACTCCGCGCCATGGTTGGGACGAGCAGTTTGCCAAA
>Ga0209636_10003953_pt1 | contig 15153 bp, 15 predicted proteins | sample DeeMarSWOR152_54_FD_187464 | JGI IMG/M metagenome (GOLD analysis project Ga0209636, IMG submission 187464) | Marine sediment microbial communities from White Oak River estuary, North Carolina - WOR-1-52-54 (SPAdes) (version 2) | ecosystem: Environmental > Aquatic > Marine > Intertidal zone >...
GGAAGTAAAACATATAGCTGTCAACAGGCCATCCAGGGACGGTTTGACCTGGTGGTCGAGGCGACAGGAAAAAAAGAGGGCTTAAAACAGGCTCTCTGCCTGGCCAAGCCTAGAGGTCGGGTTATCCTCAAGAGCACATTCTATGATGATGTCAACTTGGATGTTTCTTCGATCGTCATCGACGAGATCCAGATTATCGGCTCTCGGTGTGGGCCCTTCTCGAAAGCGCTTTCCCTTTTATCAGATAAAAAAATAGATATGCTGGAGATGGTGGACGGAGATTTTCCCTTGGATCAAGCTCCAGAAGCCTTGGCCTTGGCTCAAAATCCGGAAACAATCAAAGTCTTGATATCACCTTAGGTTGTTAGAAGATTCTTTAGTGTTTCTCGGTCCAGATTGGTCGCGGATTTAAGGAGAAAAAAAGCTCAAATAACAGGATCGAAAAGGAGATAAACCCATGTCAAAAAATAAGGCTCACCCGGCTGAGGGGATATTGTTGCCCTGCTTATATTTTCAGAGCCCGGGTCCCAAGAACACCGAGAGGACGCTCGAGATGTCGGCCAGAAGGGCCGAAGAGCTCGGTATCCAGAACATCGTCGTCAGCTCAACAACAGGGCGGACAGGCTTGTTGGCCGCCCGCCATTTCTCTGATAGGAATCTGGTTATCGTGACTCACTCGACAGGTTTTGCCAAGCCGGATTATCAAGAGATGTCGCCTGAAAATCGCCAAAAGCTTGAGGAGTCAGGAGTGAAAGTCCTCACCTGTCAGCATGCTTTTGGAGGGTTGGGACGGGCGGTCAGGAAAAAACTGGGCACGTACGAGCTCGAGGAAATCATCGCCTTCACTTTGAGAACTTTTGGAGAAGGGACTAAGGTGGCTGTCGAGATCGCTCTGATGGCAGCTGATGCTGGTCTCATTCCCGTGTCAGAGCCTTGCCTGTCGCTCGGTGGAACAGCCGGAGGAGTGGACACCGCCATCCTTCTCAGGCCCTCGAATGCTCAAACCTTCTTTGAGCTGAGAATCATGGAGATCCTGGCCAAACCTCGCGAGCCGTGAGAAATATATCTTTTCTACCGGGTCACTCCGTGGAATAATATTGGCGTAGGAGACAGAGATGATGAAGAAAACCATATCGGTATTAGTCATTCTTCCCTTGCTTACCCTGGTATCCTATAATTTTGCTAGGGGGGGGATATATCTCGGGCTTCAGGGAGGATTTTCCGCCCAGAAACCGAGCCTGAAGGACGTGGACTTCAACACGGACACAACCTACCTTTACGGCCTGCGGGCGGGAGTGAGATTCATGATGGTGGGTCTTGAATTGAGCTATTTCCAGGCTGCTCATAACCTGGAACTTTCAGATGTTGTTGGTCTTGATTGGGGGGGCCGGGAGATCGATTACAATTTTGTCGGCCTGAACCTCAAGTATTTCTTCCCGCTGATGGTGCTTCATCCCTATCTCACGGCCGGCTACGGCTATTACAGCGCAGATATCAAGGATGTCGGTGACGATAGGAAGAAAGGCTATAATCTGGGTGTCGGCGTTGAATTGGTTCTGGGAAAAAAATTCTCGATTCTGGCCGAGGGTAAGTATCACCTGGTGAATTTTGACATCGACGACAGAGAGCTGAAGGTCGGAGATTTTACGTTCAGCGGCGGGTTTAACATTTATTTTTAGTCTTCTCTTCACGATGGGTAAATGCATCAAGTGCGGACGGATGGATCAGACCATTTCCGAGACTTTGTCCCTGTGTCGGGACTGCATCCTCAGGGATTTCGAGGGAGTCAAACCTCATATCCTGGATGTTCATCGCGCAGCCAGGGAGTATTTTGATTTGCCACTCACTCCTCCCCAAGAAGAGGAATCCTTGTTTTGTTCGTACTGCTTCAACCAGTGCCGGATAGGAAAAAACTCAAAGGGCTATTGCGGGATAAGAAGAAACCTGGATGGAAAGAGGCTGATCCCTCATCCTAAAGAAGGCTGGCTCTCTTGGTATCATGACCCGTTGCCCACAAATTGTGTAGGGAATTGGGTGTGTCCGGGTGGAACAGGAGCTGGATATCCTGATTACGCTCACCGCAAGGGACCAGAATATGGATACAAAAACCTGGCTGTTTTTTACTTCGGGTGCACGCTGGATTGTCTTTTCTGTCAGAATGCCCAGCATAAATACAACCTTGAGGACAGAAACCCTCAGTCGTCGGGTGACCTCACCCAGGCCATCGACGAAAGAACCTCATGCATTTGTTACTTTGGTGGGGACCCGACACCGCAGCTTCCCCATTCCATTCATGCCTCACGCCAGGCCCTATCTCAAAATCAAGGAAGAATCTTGAGGGTCTGCTGGGAGACCAACGGGACGATGAACAGACGGTTCTTGGAGGAGATCGTGGATATCGCCCTGGAGAGCGGAGGCTGTGTCAAATTTGACCTGAAGGCCTTTGATCCAGGGTTGAGTACGGCCCTCTGCGGACGGCCCAATTTTCAGACGATCGAGAATTTTGAACGGGCGGCTGGATGGTCAAACAAGAGAAAAGAACCCCCGTTGATCGTGGCCAGCACTCTCCTTGTTCCTGGCTACGTGGAGAGAGAAGAGGTGGCGAAGATCGCTCGCTTCATAGCCTCTCTAAACCCTGAGATTCCCTATTCTCTCCTCGGTTTCTACCCTCATTTTTTCATGGGAGATTTGCCACGCACCTCCCGTCGCCATGCCGAAGAATGCCGAGAGGCTGCTCTTGAGGTAGGCCTGGAGCGGGTGAGAATCGGAAATATTCATCTCTTGGGAAGAGATTATTGATGGTTCAAATCCGGTTGAACAAATATCTCGCTCAAGCGGGTGTGGCCTCCCGCAGGGAGGCCGACCGGATGATCGCAGAAGGCCGGGTGGCAGTCAACGGCGAAGTCATCCAGGCCCTGGGCCATAGAATCGAGGCTGAGATAGACAAAGTGGAAGTGGATGGGGTTAAAGTTAAGAAAGAGACCAAGCATTACTATCTGATGCTGAATAAACCACCGGGCTATCTAGTTTCGCTAAAAGACTCTTTCGGCCGGCCAACGGTGAGAGATCTTCTCCCGACTCTGAAGGGCCGCGTTTTTCCTGTGGGACGATTGGATTTCGATAGCGAAGGCTTGCTCCTGCTGACAAATGATGGGGAATTGGCCTACCGGCTAGCCCACCCCCGCTTTAAGATCAAGAAGATCTACCTCGTCAGGGTTAAAGGGAAGCCAGGATCATCCAGCCTTCACCGGTTGGAGAAGGGAATTATCCTCGATGGAAAAAAGACAGCTCCAGCCAGAATAAACGTCCTTTCATCGTCATTAAAGGAAAGTCTTCTCCGGGTGGAAATCCACGAGGGGCGCAAGAGGGAGATCAGACGGCTCTTTGAAGTTATCGGCCACAAAGTCGTCGCGCTGCAGCGGAATAAATTTGGTAATCTATCCTTGGGTCATCTCAAAAAAGGAAAATGGCGGTACCTCACCCGTGATGAAATTGGCAGCCTGAGAAATCAGGTGCGATTGGAGTAAAATTTTATGAATCTAGGCTTAATCTTAATCCATCGCTGCCTGCATATTTAGCCTGACATCCAATCCGCTGTCTTATCATTGATGAAGTTTGACCAGACGCTATCGGCTAAGAAACGTTCAGTGGCCTGGCCCAATAAACGGTAGCAAACAGTTTCCCAGCTGCATTCTTTTACGGCGTCTGCAGATACTGTTTTGAGGGCTGATCATGCTCTTATATTCGCATTCAGAAGAGTAATTTTTTCTATGAACTTTAATGACTTTTTAGTATAGTGAGGTTGATCAATGAATAAAGATAGGAGGCGTTCATGGATGAAAAGAATGACAAAATAGAACAGACTGTGCAGAAATATTTAGGATTAATGAACATGATCTCTGTTATGGAAAATCGTCTTGTCCGTTCTGAATTGGTCTATTTAATCGTCAATATTTTTGTTTTCATGGGCTCAACGATCTCTCTCAGCCGGCTGCAATTTTTCGGCTTCCCTTATTTCCTGTTTTGGCTTGTTATCGGTATGTTCCTGTGTGTATTCTGGATTGCCTCCTCTTTGAGGTTGCAGCTTAAGTTAAAGCTTCGCTATTTTCAAGCCAGGTATCTTGAACGAAAGATGGATTCAGCAGGTGAAAACTTCTTCTCTGATGAGGGTCTCTTTTTCGATCCTGAAATTCGGAAAATAAAAAGCCCTGATAATAAGGAACTCCTGGAGTATCCGGTGAAGGGTTTCAACCGGATGGACGGATTCATAGGCGCTGCTAAACCACGTTATCTAACCTGGATTCTGCCGAGTGTTTTTTTCTTGTTTTACCTAGTAACATGGATCTATTTCCTGTTTGACTGAGATGAAAGCTGATCCCTTTATTTTATAAAACGATGTTTCTCCCTTATGGGTCATCTGCCTTCCACTGACAAGATAAATCCTGCCTGCTTCCTCGTAGCATTCTCTACCTAGGGAATTCCAGGGACAGCTTTTCTTCAGGAGTTTGACTGGGCGCAAATCATAGTTTAAGGATTATCATGAGTTGTCCGAATTATGTTTCAGGTCATTCTTGACACCAGAAATTTCCTTGCTATATGATTTTAGCTCAGATGCATCCCTTTGAACAGAGAATCGAAATAGGGCCGTGGTTTAATGTCGGCCAAAGAGTAGGTTCACATGATGCCCAATCGCATCTGATAAAATACAAAAGATATGTTGACAGCGAGAGGCGTCCGTATTGCATTTATGTTCATGTTCCCTTTTGTCCTTCCAGGTGCGAATATTGTGCTCTTTACACCTTTGAAGTTAAGAAAGATATCGACAAAACCCTTGATGAATACCTTGATATCGTTAAAAAATCTATCCTAAATCATCCGAATGCTTCGCCTTCCTATCCTCCAACCACAGTCCACTTCGGTGGAGGCACACCTCTTTTTCTGGGAATCAAACGCTTTGCTGAATTAACCAAAGTTCTAAGGAAGACTTTTGGTGATTCAGAAAAGTGTGAATGGGCAGTCGAGACGACAACTTCTTCTGTTAGCTCTGAAATCTTATCTGTATTGACAGAACTTCGCATTCTGCGAATACATCTGGGTATACAGACTCTGGACAGCGAAATCCGCAAAAAAATAAAACGTCGCGAAACAGCAGAGAAAGCTGTAGAGAAGATCAATTTTTTAAATTCGAACGAATTCCAGCCTTCTGTCGACCTCATCATTGGCTTTGATGACCAGACAGAGGCGGGCCTGGATGCGGATCTTCAAAGGCTCTATGAGGCTGGAGTAAGGATGTTTTCTATTTGCGAGTTACGGTGTTTGCAGCCTAGAGAGAAGAACACCCAAAAAGACCAAGAAAAAATAGATAAAAATTATAAGCTTTGGTGTCTCATCTGGAACTTCATGGAAAGACACAATCTCATTCCCATCCATCTTGGTCAGTTCGGCCGAAACTCTAAAGATAATCTTTATTATACTCATCCGGCGCGGGGAGAGGATTGCATATCTATTGGTCCGTATGCTCATGGTTCTGCCGGCAGAATGGTGTACGGCAATAAGTTACTTCCTGACTATTATGCAGCACTGAAAGCAAATCGTTCGCCCATAGATTTTGGCGTAGTCTACAGCGATGAAATTCAGAAAATTCGTGCGCTTGAAAGTCAGTTATTGGCCCATGAAGTCCATCAGGAAGCAGTTAATGAAGTGAGAATAATTTATCATGGAGGCTTTGAAAACATTTGGAATTTTTGGTTAGAAAACGAATTATTATTAAATCACGAACATGGAAAATCTTTTAAGCCTTCCAGAGATGGGAGTTGGTATATTGGCAATATGATTCTGCAGCTCAGACAACTCGCTGAAGAAGAGGGAATTTCTAAGGCGTAAAAAACGTGAAATCTCTTAACCAAATAAAGTTTTTTGACAATTTCTCAAAAGGTTGTCAATCATGCCAGCGAGGTAAGTGGTTATGTGTTTTCCTAACCTATCTCTGTAACGCCAATTGTGCCTTCTGCCCTTCACCCTTTAAAAACGAAGATAAGATTGTCAGCGCTTTTGGTGATAACCCTGTAAAAATCCTTGAATCTATAGAGGGCAAGCCATTTGACGCGATCAGTTTTTCTGGGGGGGATTGCCTTTTGGTGTTTGACCGTTTAATGGCTTGGCTGTCCTATTTCAAGAAAAATCGGCCTGATGTTTATTATTGGGCTTATACGAGTGGATTAGCCGCAGATGAGTCCAAAATGGTGAAGCTGGCAGAGGCTGGTCTTGATGAAATTCGCTTCAATATTGCCGCCACAAATTATAATTCGCCCCTAATTCTGGAAAAAATCGCTGTCTCTACAAGAGTATTCGATAAAGTGGCTGTCGAAATCCCCTCCATCCCTGCTGATTATCAAAAAGTTGCGGAGATCTTACCTTTTCTGGATAGGATAAATGTTAATTATCTCAATCTTCATGAATACTTACTGGAGCCTGGAGATCCTCGAACGAGGACGACAAAGACAGAGCCCTTCTTACTCAACAAAAGAACAGAATTGAAATATGATGTCTTCAGTCTGAGAAATACTGAGAGGATTAAGAAATTTTGCGATAGCAAAAAACTCAGAATACAGGTCAACAATTGTTCACTTCAGAAGAAAGAAAACCAGATGTTACACCGCCGCTTGACTATGGGAAAAATATTCAAGAAAGAATATGAACATCTAACAGCAGACGGTTTGCTAGAAACCTATTTGATTTATCCAAAAAACTTAGAAGAATCTCAAATAAAAAATTTCTTGGATTTTGGAGATGACTTTGAGCAGTTGGAAAAATATTTTATCCATCCAGGTCTCTATGGAAAGAAGACTTTTGAAAACTCTAAAGGAACCATAGCAAAATTTTTATTGCTTCCGCCTTTAAGCGTTGACAGCAAGCGAGAGATTCTTGATGTCAAAATAATCAAATAGAAATTTTCCACTTGGAGAGAAAAGCATGAATGACACCTTAATTTTCCTCCTGCAGCTTCCTGACGCTTATCTTCTTTATGCCCCCCTCCATGATCTGGCTGCCCTTGTCAACAAACCTGCTCTCCATGCTCTTGGTGATAAAGAGCCCATTAAACAATTCCCGGATGTTGAGGAAATACGGCAAATCATTTCGTGCCAACCTGATTTCTATCCCACCCAGAGAAAAGGCAAATTTGTACCCGATTTCATGGGTTTGATTCCGACACGGGACTGCAACCTGGCCTGCAGATACTGTGGATTTCGTAGTCAAGCCAAGACTCAAAAAATTATGGAACCTGAAATGGCTATAGGCTGCCTAGACTGGTATGCCCGATTGCTCAAGAAAGAGAAGAAGGAGATTTTAAACCTTCATTTCTTTGGGGGAGAACCATTGGTTGCTTCAAGATTAGTCATGATGGCTGTTCATGCTGCCCGTATCAAAGCTTCAGAGCATCATTTGCAGGCTAAATTCGAAGTGGCGACTAACGGTGTTATGAGCAAGGCAACAGCCAGGTTTGTCAGCGAGTTCATGGACTTTATCGTGCTCTCTATGGATGGCCCGCCTGATATTCATAATCTGCACCGTCCAATGCCCGATGGAGCTCAAAGCTTCGAGGATGTTTATCGCAGTGCCAAGATCTTCTCGGAAGGTTCAGGCAATTTATGTCTCCGGGCCTGCATTACCTCTGAAACAGTGAGTCGGATGGAAGAAATTTCTGATTGGTTCTATCGAGAGTTTCGTCCAAGTTCAGTCTGTTTTGAGACATTACAAACTAGTCACGAATCTCATGAAGCCGGGCTGAATCCTCCAGATCCCTGGGAATTTTCTTTGAACTTTGTCAAGGCTGCCTCACTATTGGAAAGATTTGGAGTTGAGGTTGTTTATGCTACCGCTGACACTAAAGCGCGAAGGATAAGCTTTTGCCCTGTTGCTGGAGATGTGATCATCGTATCACCAAATAGCGATCTGGCTGGATGCTATCTTTTTGAGAAGGATTGGGAAGCAAGAGGTTTGGATCTTAATTTAGGCAGGCTGTCAGCTGCAGGTAGACCTCTCTTGGATGAAGAGGCTATCGAGAGGTTGCGGGCTATGAATGTCTTAAATATCTCGCGCTGTCAGAAGTGTTTCTGTAAGTGGCATTGCGCGGGCGGCTGTCATGTTAATCACAGCTATCCTGGGTGTCGAGAGACATATGACGATCTCTGCATCCAGACGAGAGTTATTGCCCTGTATAATATTCTTAAATCATTGGGACGAGAGGATATTTTTGAGGGCCTTATCAGGGACAGAGCTGCTCTTCGGGAGGTTATTCTACAGGATTCAGATGAATTCCATGATTTGGAATTGAGGAATGACTAAGAAGATTCGAAGGATAAAAAGGATGAATTACAATCCCGCAAGAGGTGTAAGATGGGCTGTGGAGGAAGATGGGATTTTGATAGTGGACCAAAGAGAAAAAAAGAGCCTGAAGTTGAACCAGACGGAATCTGCCCTCTGGCAGCTAAACATGGTAAGAACTCCTTATAGTCAGCTTTCCCTCTTCCTATCATTGGTTAAAGGAATACCCATAATTGAGGCAGATAGATTTATCGAGGAATTATTCGAGCTGTGGAGAAAGCAGAGATTTTTAACAGACAGATAAAAAAATCATGGCCAATATATGCATAACCTCTGTTTGTAATAGGCAGTGTTCCTATTGCTTTGCTCATGAACCAAACACTCCTCCGGCCTTCATGAAACTCGATGACTTCAAACGTTCGATAGCCTTTCTCGATAGGTCTTTCGTCGACCAGGTACGGATACTCGGAGGTGAACCCACGCTCCACCCTGATTTCAAGGAGATAATCAAATTGGCAAGAAATACCAGCAAAAAGATACTGCTCTTTACTAACGGGCTCATCTCCGATGAAGCAATCGAACTTCTCATGGGGTTTGCCCCTGAGAATCTGACTGCGATTGTGAATGTGACCCCTTTAGATGTGAATAGAGAAGATGCCTTAAGCAAGCAGCGCCAGGTTGTAAAGCGGTTAGGACCGCGGGCTGCACTCAGTTTCAATATTTACAAACCTGATATATCCTTTGAGATTCTGATTGACCTGATCGAGAATTGTGATACTCAAAGGATGATTCGCTTGGGACTTGCCCTGCCTTGCCTGGATGGAAAAAATGAGTCCTTACCCCCTCGCCAGTATCCTTCAGTAGGTTCAAGAATAGTACGTTTTGCCTCCCGAGGAGCAGATCTTGGTATCACTCTAAGCTTTGACTGCGGCTTCGTATCCTGCATGTTTGATGAGGATGGACTGGAGGCTCTTAAGGAGGCTAAAGCGGACATCGGATGGCGTTGCAATCCTATCCTGGACATCAACACCTCAGGACGAGTGCTCCATTGTTTGCCTTTAGCCGGGAAATACTCAGAACCGCTCTCCGATGAATCAGACGCAGCTGTACTGCGGAAAAGATTTATTGAGCAAAGCCAGCATTGGCGTCGGGCAGGGATATACAGGGATTGCTCCCTTTGTGACTTGAAACACTCTGGAGTCTGTCCTGGTGGATGTCTCTCAGCTACCATACGCCGCTTCCAATAAAAGAAGAGAGGAATTGACAATGCTTATTGTCTTAAATACATTTAAAGCAATAATCTCTCCATCTCTTGCCCTATTAAGAGGAGGAAAAGGTGAAGAAAAAAGGTGTTGACAATAAAAAAAATTCAAGGTCTACTTCGGTGGATGAAAAACCTGAGGTCTATGCCTTAAACAAGGGAAAGAAGGGTTGGAAGTTAAGCCGCCGGTCTTTTCTGGCCAGTGCTGCAGCAGTCGGTGCCGCTTTAACAAACACTGGAATCGCCCAGGAAGCCCCGTCTCAAGATGACGATTTTCAAACAGGTCTCATCTCAGCCATTGATTGTAAAAAAGTCCGAGCTCATAAGGAGGATGTCTCGAGTTTGGCCCTCACGCCCGAAGGGAAAATGCTGGTTACAGGCTCACATGACGACAAAGTGAAGATTTGGTCGCTTGAATCGTTTTCCCTTATAGATACGCTGATAAGACATAAAAGTGATGTTTTTAAACTCGCCATTAGTGCCGATGGTAAATGGCTCGTTTCAGGAAGCAAAGATAGAGAAATAAAGATATGGCGCCTTACCGAAAAAGGTGCGAGGCTCAAGAATTCCTTTACTAAGCATGAAGATATGATTCATGGAGTTGCCATCACGCCTGACAGCACTAAAGCCGTTTCGGTAAGTAAGGAGGGGACGATCATGCTCTGGACTCTCCCTAACGGCAAATTGATAAAGAGTTGGGAAGGGGGATCTGGATATTTATATATATATGCTCTGGCGCTCAGCCCTGATGGTAAACTTTTGGCCACTGGAGGGAATAGCAGATATATAGAACTCTGGTCGATGGAGAGTGGGAAGGAGGGAACTCTTGTGGAGAAATTTGATGTAAACTACGGAACGGTTTATAACCTGGCCTTCAGTCCAGACGGCAAATGGTTAGCCTCGGCCCGTGGGTCGGATAATGAATTAAGAATCTGGAATATCCCTCAGAAAAAACTTCATAAAACCATCTATACTCAATACAGCATATCAGCCCTGGCTTTTTCTCCCGATGGGAAATACATCGCAGCTGGAGGATGGGGAGGTTTCGAGATCATCAAGCTCCCAAAAGGAAGAATGATGAAAGAAATAACAACAGCTTTTGAACAGGTGCCCAGTTTGGCTTTCAGCCTTGACGGGAAAATGTTGATATCGGGGCATCGGGAAGGATATGTGAAGTTTTGGAGTTTTCCACAAGGAAAGGAATTGCGATGCCTCATAGACCTGAAGTCCAACATTGAAGACAAGTATGGAATCAAATACAAATATCAAGATGATAGGGGCCGCTGGATCGAAGTGACAGTCCCAGCTTGCAGCTGTGCACCTCCTATACCAGAGGGGGCTGTTTGCATCTGTAATACTGTTCCAGGAGACATTTGTTCATGCGTAGGATATTGTGCATGCGTAGGATATGTCTGTCCATGCGTAGGACATACCTGCACTTGTCAAGGATATGGGCATTACTGGTATCCTAACTGATAAATCCATCTAGCTTATTTCGTAAAATTTGAGGAAGATGCAAACCTGGTAGATGTATTTATATAACATATCTTTTGAAGAGAAATTTATAATATACCGCCCCCTTCTCCATGCGGCATTCATTGGCAATCAGGCTATGGTCGAGATGGTTGAACGCTGTCTGAATAAACCAGGGGAGACAGTTTCAAAGAAAGATCATCAGGCCTACTCTTTCCTGAAAGAAATTGGATTTTTAGAGCCCGACCCTCCTCCTCCAGCTCCACCCGAACCACGCTATCAACCAATAACGGCTGTCCTTCTGGCAACCAACCGCTGTAATCTGCGATGCACTTATTGCTATGCTGATGCTGGAGAGAAAGAGTCAGAAGATATGCCCCTAGAGCTCGCAGAGCAGGCCATTGACACAGCAGCAGCGAATGCCAAAGAAGCAGGAATACCTTTTTTTGAGCTCGTGTTTCATGGAGGTGGTGAACCGACTCAACATTGGGAACTGCTAACCAAGGCCGTTGGATATGCCCGCAGTAAGAAGGTAAAGTGCAATATATCCATGTCCTCAAACGGTGTCTGGAGTGATAGACAGAGGAGCTATGTGCTGGACAATTTCAATGGACTCTCGCTTTCTTTCGACGGCACAAAGGAGGTTCAGGATGCCCAGCGCCCCACTCCTGGTGGTGGCAGCTCTTTTGCTGCAGTCATGAAAAGTATCAAGGCCATGGACAAGAAGAATTATCCGTACAACATTCGTCTCACCATAAGCAGTCCATGGCTGGAAAAACTCCCGGAATGCGTCCGGTTTATTTGCGAAGAGACCGGATCCCGACAAATACAGGTCGAGCCTGCCTTCAGCGCCTCTAGAGAGGGATGGCAAAATCCAAGCCAAGAGGATGCTGACCGCTTCATTGCGGCCTTCATCGAGTCACTGGATGTGGCAGCGCAGCACAAAAAGGAACTCATGTATGCTGGGGCGCGGCCATGGATGACAGTCTGTTCATTCTGCAGTGCAGCAGAACGAGCGCTCGTCGTCAGGCCAGATGGGAAGCTGGTCGCCTGCTATGAAGTCACAGATTTTAAGCATAAGCTGGCTGATTTCTTCACGGTCGGCAGGCTTGAGTCCAATAGGCCTCTGGTAGATGAGGGGGCACGTCAGCGGCTGACAGATATGCGTCAGCAAAGACTGGCCCTGTGTAAGGACTGCTTCTGCCTCTGGCACTGCGGCGGTGATTGTTCTTCACGCTGCTTTTCGCCTGATGGGAGGGCTCACTTGCGCTTTGACCAACGCTGTCGTATAAATCGTGAAATAAGCAAAGACATCCTTGCCAGATACATAGAAAGCAGTGGAGGAGTGTGGCGGGCAAAAGTCAAAGTTCTGGATGAGGACCCTCATCGTCTAAGACATAAACCTACTTGGAAGAGAGGTGAAGACAGTTCGAGAGAGTAATAAAGGAGAAATTTGATCTTGAGGAAAATCAGAAAAGGAAGAAAGATCAATGACCCTAAGAACATAAACTTCAACAGAGGAAAGCACAACAAACCTATCCTCTCAAGAAGAGATGCTTTCAGACAGATGTGTGGGGAAATATTAGTGAGTTTTGACGAGATTCGAGGTCATAAGCATTGTGCGCTTTCTGAGCTAGAAACGATTGAACGCGAAAAATTTGAGGGGCTCATTCCTTTCATAAACAAGGCATTCGAGCTTTCTTTAGAGGAGAACTGGATCATCGGGAAAGATCATAATAGCGGCGAGAAAATACGCCTTTTTGAATTGACCCCTGATAAGACGACTGCCTTTAACCTTATCAACGGGCAGAACTCTATAGGAGAAATTGTCCAGATTTTTTCAGAGAAAATGGGTTGGGAAGTCGAACAGTGTTTCCCACATGTAAAAAAAATCCTTCTCAATCTGGTCAATCTCAAACTCTGCCTTTTCGCTAACCCAGTCGACGACTGATTATAGGATTGAGTGAAAGACCTATTAAAGCTGGCTAAAATCTTCAGGCCGATTGATCCTGCTGGTTCTCCTCCAGGTCTACCGATCTACAGGTTAAATCAGTCTGCACACTCCATATTCTACACACCCAATTTGGTTTCCGTTGTAGACGCCGAAATGGGCGATAGCCTCCAAGATCTGATACTCGGAAAACCTTCCCCGGAAGTGCCCGGAAAGCTTGTGGAATGTAAAACGCGGATCCTCCACCAGGCACAAAAGTCATTAAGAACATTTCTGGGCTTTCGAGACGATGCTTTTGAGCCAGAATGCCTTACTCTCTATCTCCATAACCAATGTCAGCTGGACTGCGCATATTGCTTAATAGAAAGAAGACCTATTCAGAAAGTTCATCTTCATCCAAAAGATGTAGCGGCAGGAGCGAAGATTGTCGCAGCCAACTGTAAGCGCAAAGGTTTGATAATGACGGAGGTCTTCCATGGCTGGGGTGAGCCGACCTATGATCTGCCTCTACTTCAAACGATGGTGAAGGCCGCAGATGAGATAGCGATAGAGAAAGGTCTTCAGCAGTATCGTTATATTGCCACCAATGGAGTCATATCTCCAGAAGCAGCTGAATATCTCAGCCATAACTTCGATCTTGTTGGACTGTCCTGTGATGGACCAGAAGACATTCAGAACAACCAACGGCCCCTGATAAAATCAGGTAAGAGTTCTGAGTTTGTCAAGCGGACTGCCTCCATCCTTAAAGCCAATGGCAGAAGTATATCTGTCCGGACCACAATCACAAAAAAAACCTACCAGCATCAAGAGGAGATAGCAGACTATATCCTCAATCAGTTTAAGCCTGATGAGATTCACTTCGAGCCAGTCTACCGAGCTGGTGTAAAGGGTTTCAAAATTAAAGACGCTCAAGAATTTGTTGATAATTTTCAGAGGGCAAAATCGCTTGCGTCATCGAAAGGCGTTAGTTTGACATTTTCAGGATCTCGACTGAACGAAATTCATGGTCCCTACTGTAATATCTTCCGTAATGTCCTCAATCTCCTACCAGGGCAAAAGGCAACAGCCTGTTTTGCTGAGGCAAGTGCTTCTCCGGACTATCGCTTTGTTATAGGCGAGATAAAAGGAAAGGGGCTTTGGTTAAATATGGAAAAAGTCAGAAAATTAAAAATCGCTTTGAGCAGACATCCAGAGTCCTGCAAATATTGTTTCAATCATTTCCACTGTGCTGGGATATGTCCGGACGAATGCTTTCTAAGTGCTGATAACATTGAGAAGAGAGACTATGCTGAAAAATTTCGTTGTCGGGTGCAATTGCTCATGGCTGCCCTACAAATCTTGAGTAATGCTAACCAAATCATCGATGAAACAAAAACTGCGCCTTTAATAGCCTGCAAAGAAATTAAAAGCCAAGAGATAATCACAAGTGGGACTGTCAGATAATCTGCCCACGCTGATTTTTGCTAAAATAAATACATGCTCTGAAATCGCTACTCCTGTTCTTTAATGATCCACTTCCCTTTTTCTTTTTTTAGAATGAAGGAAGATTTTTGGCCTGGCTTAACAGTAATCGTCATTTCTAGGGTCTCGGGTTCAAGCAGGAGGCGCAAGGTATATGTCCCCTCCATCACCCGGACGCCCTCTCCTCCCACAGAGCCTTTAGCAATGACTTTCCCTTTCTCATCTAGGATTTCGTACTCAATTTGCAGTGTCTTTTCCAGGGAGGAAAGCAATTCCTGGGAGTCTTTCGCATCAAGATAAATGCCTTCGGTGGACTTGGCGATGCCTTCCAGCTCTTCCCGAGCTTCAACTAATGTCGCATAATGTATATATTTCATGGAATATTGCAGTGAAGTCAGGCTCTACATTCTATTTCTGATAATCCTCTCTTAATTGATCGATAATCCGGGCATCCACCCAGTAGATGTTGCCCCTACCGTTCAGGGGCGTCGCCCACATCTTACGGATAGCCTCATAGCTCATGAGTAGATCGATCCCCGCTTCTCTGTAACGCCGGCTGGTGTAGAACAGATAGCGACCACAGGGCGACAGGATCTGACAGTTTTCCCCCGAATTAGAATTGACGGATTCACCCATATTGACCAGAGGACCCCAGGAACCGTCCGGGGTGTGGAAGGAGATA
>Ga0209636_10003954_pt1 | contig 15150 bp, 11 predicted proteins | sample DeeMarSWOR152_54_FD_187464 | JGI IMG/M metagenome (GOLD analysis project Ga0209636, IMG submission 187464) | Marine sediment microbial communities from White Oak River estuary, North Carolina - WOR-1-52-54 (SPAdes) (version 2) | ecosystem: Environmental > Aquatic > Marine > Intertidal zone >...
AGCCGTTTCACATATTAATGATGAGGAGCTTCTGAAAGCCGACCTAAACAGGTATTATGATGTTTATGGTAGAGAGTCTGACTATAGAAAGATGGAAGAACTCATAACCGAGTTTATGTTGACGCTGAAAACAGACTTCACATACTCCTCCATGGAGATTCTCTACTTGTTAGGCAAGTGGTTGAGCGCAAAGGAAATAAAAAGCATAGCTGCAGTAGCTGCAGAGAATAAGGTCCCCATCTTTTGCCCTGCAATCTCAGATAGCGCTTACGGTGAAGCATTTTTGATGGCAAAAAATAGAGGTCAAAACCTCGTAATAGACCAGGTAAAAGATTTCTATCAATTTGTGAGCATAGGCGAGAAAACAAGAGACATTGGCGTCGTTTATATCGGCGGTGGTGTGCCCAAAGATTTTACTCAGCTTTTGGCCATATCACTTTCACCAAAAACGATGGACCAAGAAGTTCTTGGAAGAAGAGGCTTCCTTCGTAAAACTTTGAAAGAATATTATTATCCTCATAGATACGCTATTCAAATCACAACGGATTCGCCTCAATGGGGGGGTCTTTCAGGCTGCACCCTAGAGGAGGCAACAAGCTGGGGGAAAATTTCCAGCAAGGGAAAAAGAGTTACATGCTATTGCGACACAACAATAGCGTTACCCATCATTACACACGCGCTTAATGAAAGAGTAAAGTTCAGAAGGAAAGCGCCGGACCTCTCGTGGCTTTTTTGCGAAATTGCTTGAGAGAATTATATCCCAGTTATGATCCAAAAACGCTTAACCATTGGTAAGAGAAGATGTTTAACCAGAAAACAAAAACCTAATAACCTTGTTTTTTTAACTACTTGCAATAATGATTCCAAGATTTTTCTTCTTGACGAAGGGTGTTGGCAAACACAAAGATTATTTACAATCCTTTGAGTTAGCCTTGAGAAATGCGGGAATACATCGCTGCAACATAGTTAATGTTTCCAGCATAATACCGCCGGGTTGCAAACGCCTTTCAAAAGAGAAAGGCTTAAAGATGCTAAAGCCTGGGGAAATAACCTTTGTTGTTCTGGCTAAGAATACAACTAATGAGCCGCATAGGCTAATTGCAGCATCAATAGGTGTAGCAATTCCATCAAACAAAAACAAGTATGGTTATCTTTCTGAACACCACTCCTTTGGACAGACAGACGAGGTAGCCGGAGACTATGCGGAGGATTTAGCTGCAACAATGCTGGCCACCAGTATGGGACTTGAGTTCGACCCAGAAACTGCTTGGGATGAGAGAAAACAATTGTTCAAAACCAGCGGATTAATTATAAAAACAACCAACGTAACACAATCTGCAACTGGACACAAAAACGGCCTATGGACAACGACTATCGCAGCAACGGTTTTCGTGCCGTAAACATATACAAGCTCAAGCTCTGGTCCCAGACCTTCCATCCCGACCAATCCAGCCCTCATGCTAACGCGCGCAAGCCAAATATGCATAGCCACGTAAATTCTTGTCTTCTAGACTCTTCTTCGAAAACAAAAAAAGAAGGAGGTTGCGGGAGATATCTCCACTATGGATGGGGGCAATTCCCCCGGGCCCGCCATACAGGCATCTATGTTATCTTCTTAAAACCTAACATTTTTGCGGCGTTTGAACCTAGAATCATGTTTTTCTCTTCATTTGTTAGGTGCTGGCAGTTTTTTATGATGTTAACCTCATACTGCATGTTGCTTCCTTCCACCACTGGATAGTCAGAACCATACATCAGTCGTTCAATGCCAACGCTTTCCCTTATCCTCTCAACAACCTTCTTTTGGTAGATTACATGACTAGCCGCAGACGAATCAAAGTAAACGTTCTCAAATTCCTTCCCCAAATTTAACGCTTCATCCAGCCACAATCCGGGTTTCAAGGCACTATACGAACCAGTATGAGTAAGAATTATCGTTGGACTATAGTTCTCTAAAACCGGCTTCAAATACTTCGGATTAGCATCCTCTGACAGTTCAGGTATTTCCCAAGGGCCGGGGTCGCAACCAGTGTGATATGAAAGAATCTTTCCATTTTTCTCACAATACTCGCATATCCTCCAAAAATTCTTGTTTTCCGCAGGATTGAAAAATTGGAGGGTTGGAAGCATTTTTATTCCACTCAAATTTAGCCTGCTGATTTCCTTCAACTTTTCCTCCACATAGTCTTCGCCCTTATGTAGGTTAACTGAACCGAAACCAATGAATCTGTTTGGATATTTTTCCGCCAACTCTGCTACGTCTAGATTGGAGTTTTTCAAATTTGGATACTGGTTTGTGATGGCGTAGAAGAATCTTTTTACGCCCTCCTCTATAGGGTGAAAAAACAGAAAGTAAGGGTGCGAGTTAAGCTTGCTTGAACTAAAACGCTTTCTCATCTTTTCCTTTATCTCAGGTTTGTCGACATCCAAGGGATCCGTGTCAGTGCCCAACAATATGCTACGGTCTACTCCAGCCTTGTCCATCTCTTCCAAAATCTGAACCTCTGACACTAACGGATGAACATGAACATCAATTATGACCAAATCTTTCTCACCTAAACCTATCCCTACCCTGTAAAACACATGAATGTTTCGCTTTTCCTCTAATCAGAAGGCGGAATAACGTTAAGATAGATTGGCTAAGCTCATAACCTGTGCTAGAATGAGAAACCAGAATATTGAACGTGTGATTTTGGACCCTAACTTCCAAACGACAGACAAAAGAATCAGGATCGTTGCGAGTTTGACGAGTTCTTGAGAAGCCGAAAGTCCAAACGAATTTAGAAAGAAGGTGATCAGGTAGGTTACGCCGTTTCCAATATGCTTAAGTCCTACTAGTATCTGGCTTAAGGCTTCGATTAAACCCGGATTCATTTTCTTCTATTGACCCCAACAACGATAAGGTTCAATAATAATTAAAGCCGCATAACTTATCAACGTTATGAGGGTTACGCTCCTAACCAGAAATCTTGTGAACTGATTGTAAGTGCCAATAAAACTCGTTTTTGATATTTTGTAATCTGAAGTTTGAGTCACGAAAGTCTGGACTGTATTTCCTACGAGAGTATATTTCACCTAATGAAATATCGTTCAAATATACTTGCGCAGTGTTGTTGTTCAGGCGAGATAGATTGGAAAAGGAGAGAGAAAGGAAGGATACTAGACAAACATTGTCTAATTCTGAGGATTACACCATTTTTCACGCGCTAATGGAAGCTATGGCGAAGAAAGAAAAAAAGGAGTCTAAAAGAAACAGGTTTCTACGCAAACTACGATTGAGTAAATAACTCTTACCTATTCCGTAAACCAGAATATGCCCGCCTTCCAAATACTTCAGGTTGCCCACCATTTTTGTGCCCGAAACTTTCTTTTTAGGACGCCCTATCCCTCTCTTTCTAATGTGAATGCATCATGTTTGAAGAAATGGCAACCTCGGCTGTGCAGCTGCTCCTCATCATATTCAGCATAGTAATCTTATTCATCGTAGCCTATGGCGCTTTATGGATGCGAGCAGCAAAACGAGCCAAAGCACAATAAAACGCCTCATCTGAAACTTCAACGGTTACTATTTCATCGCCTTTTAACAATGAAAAACTTAAGTAGAAGGCTCTTTTCTTTAAGGAAATTGGATGCCCTGGTAGTATAGTCCGGTCACGTGAGGGCACCTTTCCTCTGCGCCGGAGTAGTATAGGCGGCTGTCGCCCGCCCGACCCGGGTTCAAATCCCGGCCAGGGCGCCATTTTCCTTTTAGAATAGAAAAATCCTTGCACGAGCGGCCCCGCAATACAATCTACAATATGCGATTGAATTCTTACTTATCTTCCCATTTTTTCAGGAATTCTTTTGCTTTCTTTCTCGTTTTTGGGCTCTTGCAATTCAACTGTTTCTTGACAAAATCCAGTATCTTCTTCTTGTTCTTGGCCTCTTCAAAGTATTCATCGAATGCTTCTATGGCACCGGCTTTCACTAGATCCTTGTGCTTCTGATCGGTCTTATCTATGTTCAATAACTTGTTTGTTATCTTGGTCTGAAGTTTCGGCTTTGCCTTGGCAATCTTTCCAGAATTAGCTGCAAGGTGTCCAGCTACAATTACACTATCATTGAATAGATCATAATACTTGTCGAATATTTTCTCAAACTTATTTTTTGTATCAGCTTTTGTAAGGTTCGCTATTATTCGGACTGCAATCAACTTCCAGTAGGCGTTATCACTGTCAACTATGTCCACGAAGAAATCCCATTTAGGGTATAACACTTCTGGGTGCTCATCGCTTATGAGCAGCAAGACCTTGAAACTGTTGTACCTTATTGTATCCTTTTTAGACAAAATCCCTTCCAATAGTTCTGAAAGCACTTCTTTATCCTTTAACGCCTCCTTAGCTACGTTTTCCACACTAGCATTCTTTTTGTCCAATTCAGATAACATGTTATTTTACCTCTTGATAGTTTATACGCTTCTCAATATTAGCTACTTCAGCAATTTCAAAAGCTCTTTCTTGGTGAGACAGTGATAGCTTAACAGTTTCCCGTTGTACACTATGTTGAAGACCCCATACGCGGAAGGCGCTAAATTCTGCACTTCCTTAGAATTTTTCAGTTCAATCACTTCCGTTTTTATACCCTTCTCATTCGCGGCTTCTAGTACTATGGCAACGGAATCGTCAAGGTATGGACATTGATAAGAACGGATTATGGTTAATCCGGAACCATATTTGCTGAGTCTTTCGTCCCAATTTTTCGGAAAAGTAGGTGAGGGTGCATCCCTAAACTTCTTCACCAATAATTCAAAACTTGGAGGTGCCGAGTCGACCGATTCAAACCCGTTTTTCAGAAACACCTTCTTGTCTGCCAACATAGTACCACTGCTGGTGACCACTGCCACGCCAGCCTTTTTCTGCTTTCGTGCATCTTCGATACACTCGTTCAAAAGGCGAGAGCCATATCCCCTTCCTTTCCACCGGCCAACAACCCACAGGCAATGAATAACCATGTAACCTTTAGCATCGATTACACGCCAAGCGTATTCGCCGGGAATATACTCAATGAAACCCCTTGATGTAAAACCTCGTTTTGGGCCTTCATTAATGAGGAGAAGTTTTATACGTAAACCTTCTTTGAAACGGTCTTTTACCCACTTAACTTTATTCTGGTATCCCTCTTCTTTTTTCTTCGATTTTTTGCAAAAAAGATCGTATTCATCAAGATTGGCTTCATTTACGTCCACAATTCTATACGCCAGCTCAGTCATTTTGCTATTCCCTTATTTTCAGGTATTTGTTGTTTCTATCCATAAAATCTTTTGTAGATTCGACAAATTGCTAGACTTACCCATAACTTCCTTTCTCTATTCTTTTCATTTTCAATTACTTTCTTTTCCTTGACATAAGTTGTTTTCCACAATCCATTTGGTTCTTGATGGTCAATGAACCAATCCAGGGCTTTTTTGATATCCGAGTCGTCTTTTGAAAACCCCATTAGTGAAAGAGAATTAAGTGCAGTTAATAAATTGGGCCACCAGAATAGGAATCTCACCCAGTAGCTTGCTGCTTTATATGAAGAATAAACATCCGGCTGAAAAAACCGTGATTTCAATAAGGTTCCAGCAATCTTGGCTTCCTTGGACTTCCGATATTTAGGATGAACGGCAAATGCTCGCAACACCATATCTGTCCAATTATGCGAGAACGGCTTTGATCGATCAGACTCAATGGGTTCTGCATATTGGCTCGTCAACGTGTACATTGTTTTTCTATCAAATTTATGAGTTAGAATAGGAATCGTCCATCCTCCATCACCCTGCCGCATCGAGAGAAGCCACTTAAATCCTTTTTCTATACGTGGCTCGTCTTCATATCCTGCTTTAATGAGAAGTGCCATAATGGCTCCTGTATAATAGGTGGCGTATTGATTGCCGATCAAACCTCGGATATCGCCATCCTCTGTCTGGCAAGAGAAAAGGAATTCGGCGGCTTTTCTGGCAATTGAATTTTCTTTAGTGAATTCATATTTTTCTACCAAGAACCTGAACTGTTTCCATGTTTCAAGAAGACTGTAATGATGCTTTGGATAAACCACTGTTTTTTTACCAGGATATTTCCATGAACCATCAGATTGTTGTTTTTTAAGAACTTTTTGAACTTCAGGCAATTGCCATATGTAGCTTATTGGTTTTACTCTTTCTTCTAGAAGATCACGTTTTACAAAAATATTCTACTGCTTCATTTTTCGAAGATACTAGTGGAGATATTGGATCGAAATTTAATTGCTTCTGCCAATATCTCATAACAATCGCTCCCATGTATTTTATTGAATTGTCAGTATAAATTGTAAGCGCGTGCACGATGTGTGTAGAAATTCCAGTCAGCTAGAAATTTTACAAAAACACGTAAAATCGGGTTTTCGAGTTTGGATACGAGTTTAGACCTAGGCCAAGGCGCCTTTAGTTTTATTCGACATATCTAAGCTCGTATCGTAAGAAGCTTTATATATCGATATCGAAATTGTTAAACACTAGAGGTGTCGTTTATGGGTGTGGTAACGCTTTCTTCCAAATATCAAATCGTGATACCACAAGATGTTAGAAAAAAAATGGACTTGAAGCCGGGGCAGAAAATCGTTGTCGTCGAGAAAGATGGCGTCGTTCATTTAATACCCCAAAGGCCAATAAAGGAAATGAGAGGTTTTGTGAAGGGAGTAGATACACGTAAGCTTAGAAACGAAGAGGATCGTTTTTGATTCTAATAGATTCATACGGCTGGATAGAATACTTTGCGAACGGTCCGCTAGCAGAGAGCTACGCAACGTTTATAGAAGAAGCAAATGCTGAAAACACCGTAACTCCAACCATAGTCATATATGAGGTTTATAAAAGGATCAAAAGCGTGAAGGGTGAACAGAAGGCGTTAGAAGCTTATGCCCAAATGTCCCGAACAAAAATCGTCGAATTAACAAGCTCCCTATCCCTAAAAGCTGCTGACACCAGTATAACGTTAGATTTGGGAATGGTAGATTCCATCGTCGTAGCCACCGCAAAAGCCTACAACGCTGAAATTGTAACAAGCGACGAACATCTGAAAAGCCTAGAGAGAGTCAAATTTATTCAACAAGCAAAGTGACCCCAGTGAAAATCTCAGCCAGGACGCCATTAACTTTTTCGGCGGTTGTGCTGTTTCGGTAATTCGGTACCGAACCATGTTGAGACCATATAGTCCCCCTCCCTCTTTTCAACATCCTAATCATATTTGGATCCTAATAACAGCACAATGTTGAAAACAGTATTTTTTCCAAAAATCACTCTGCGCTGCCAGAATCTCTTCCAAGCATTGTTGCGTTTTGGGACACAAACCAAGTTGAGACCATTTATAGACTCACTCTCTCTACCCTAGAAGAACCAGAAGAAAGCCGAGATTTCCATGCGGCAAGGGAAGCCATTTTCCTTCTAGAATCTTCTAATCAATAATAGTCGGATTCTAAACATTACATAATCATAATATCGTATAATGCTCAGAATGTGAATACGCTGGAGTGGGAAATTGGATTTGCATGCCAAGATAGATCTGTCAAAAGGGGAACAAGTGGAATTTGAAAACGAGAAGGAACAATGGAACGTCTACAAACTAGCAGACGGCTCAACACTAAAGGTCAAACTCGTTCTCGTCAGCGTAGTTAGAAGTCGAGATCAATATGATTCTCTAGGCAACCCGATTTACGGCATAACCTCTCAAAACATCATCAAAGTCTTGAACGTACCGGAAAAACTCAGACGAAAACCATAGCACAGGCCAGAAAGGCGAATTCGAACAAAAATGGCACGAACAAATCAAGATTTAAGCATCAGAAAAACAACGAGTAGATAAAAATGCCAAATGAACCTACGCGCGCAAAATTAGATATTAGCCATCTCTTGCCCGATGTAGCTGGCTTGTTCCTGGCAGCCTCCGGATCGATTATTCTGGCTTGGGTCGGCTGGTTAACATGGTATGATATGACTTCGTGGGGTAAGAATATCGCCCTTGTATTCTTCGAATCCAGAACAGACGAGGCTATCAGCCTAGGAATAGGTATGAAAGTAATACACTATTTTCTGATAAGCTTGGCACTCCTTCTCTCAGGCTTGCTTACATTTCTTCGAAGACGAAGTAAGTTGCTTCATCATTTTGGATACTTGACAAATCTTCCCAAAAACGCTCCTATCCCGCAAGATTTGATAGGAAAGCTGGCGCGCGTGCGCGCAAAGCTGGTAGCAGGCATTACATTGATGACAATACTGGGTGTATCCTTGTATTTATCACCCCTTAGAGGCAACACAGTTGCAGTAGTTGGAATCTTTGCTTCCTTGAGCGCGATCATAATCGCCCTTTTAGCAGCAGTGGAAATCGAAATAATAACTGTTGGAGAAGAAAAAGCTGGTACGGGCAAAACTTCAGTGGAAGGAACCTATGCGTATGAGATCGTAAATGATGTAGCCAAAAGCCTAGACTTCAGTCAAACGGACATGCACCTAACAAAAACAAACGAATTTAGAATGGACATCTACTCTTCAGAAAACCAAATCACAAAGTTCTCATTATGCACCTAGGCGCGCTTACCCTGTGAAAAGACAGCCCAAAAAAGAGACAAACCAAACGATAAACTCAAGAGATCGAGGGAAGCATTTACCGGGCTATACAGGCGAAAGACCAAAACTCTAAACGGAGAGGATACAGGAAACCAGAAGAAAAGAGAGACTAACCCTCAAATATGGATTTTGCAAAGGCAAAACTTATTAGTAAGCACAATGGTTTACGTTGATAGCTTCCAAAATAAAAAAGGGAAGCAAGAATATGGAGACCCGGATTTTCGGGTTGGATGACACCGACCCATTGGAGGAATCTCCAAGTTTGAAAGAAAAACCAAAAACCGCACAAATTTCACACTTTAATAAATGTAAATTTACGGAGGAATTAGAATAAGATCGGAAATTTCCCATGATGACCTCCTACTTCTCCAAAAATCCTTCTTCAAAGAGAAAGGCTTGGTCAGACAACATCTAGACTCTTACAACACATTCATAGACCAAGGAATCCAAGAAGTTGTAGACGAAACCGGTGAGATCGACATCGAAATTCCGGAAACCCCCTACAAGATAAAACTCGGTCAACTATGGATAATAGATCCCCAATCAAAAATCAGCGGAACATACATAACCGAAGTCGACGGAACAAAACACGAAATCTACCCCATGGAAGCACGCTTCCGAAACCTAACCTACGCCGCACCTCTAGCCCTAGAAATGACCCCAATAATCGACGGAAGAGAACAAGAACCCGAACTCGTTCTAATAGGCGACCTTCCAGTCATGCTGAAATCCAAACTCTGCGTCCTCTCCCAACTAACCCCTGAAGAGCTAATTGAACATGGAGAGGACCCAAACGACCAAGGTGGCTACTTCATCGTTAACGGTTCCGAACGCGTCGTTGTCGCCATGGAAGATTTAGCTCCAAACCGTGTCCTCGTAGACGTCGACACACGAGGAGCAAAGCCCGTTTATCAGGCCAAAATCTTCTCAACTACTGTTGGTTTCAGAGCAAGAATCCAGCTGCGAATGAAGTCTGATGGCGCCCTCTACGTTTCAATACCAGGCGTACCTACCGAAATACCCTTCGTAATTGTAATGCGAGCCCTCGGACTAAAATCAGACAAAGAAATCGCTGAAACCGTCTCTCCAGAAAAAATCGTTCAAAACGCGATTGAGCCCTCCTTTGAAAAGGCTATTGGTTTCGACACCGTTGAAGACGCCATAATGTACATTGGAAATCGTGTAGCCCACGGACAAGTAGAAGAATATCGCCTCCAAAAAGCCCAGAATATCATTGACCGAAACTTCCTACCCCACATTGGCCGAACCATCGAAAAACGTGAAGAGAAAGCACTTTTCCTCGGCGAGATGGCTTGCCGAGTTATCGAACTGAAGCTTGGAAGAAGACAACTAGACGACAAAGACCACTTCAAAAACAAACGCTTAAAACTTGCTGGACCCTTGCTCGCCGATCTTTTTAGAATAGCCTTCAGAAATCTCTGTCGCGACATAAAATACCAGCTTGAACGGATGGGCATCAAACGACAGCTAATCACGGTTTCAGCCGCTGTCCGTCCTGGAATAATCACTGAACGACTTCAACACGCCCTCGCAACAGGAAACTGGGGACGAGGACGCGTCGGCATAACCCAACTTCTTGATCGAACAAATACCGTCTCCACCCTAAGCCACCTACGGAGATTGCAGTCCCCGCTCAGTCGCAGCCAGCCCAACTTCGAGGCGCGAGACCTTCACCCAACCCACTGGGGAAGACTATGCCCAAACGAAACACCCGAAGGATCAAACTGCGGTCTAGTAAAAAATCTTGCTTTAGCCGCTTGCATGTCCGTTAGTGCAAGTCCCGAAAAAATGAAGCAGACCTTGTACCGAATGGGTGTGGCTCCGGTTCAAGAAGCAAACGAGGCCCTGCGAATTTCAGGCGCCAAAGTCTTCGTGGATGGCTGTCTCGTTGGCTATTATATGTCACCGCAGGAATTGGTAGAAGAATTGAGGAGAAAACGTAGGAAAGGAGAAATATCCACAGAAGCCAATGTTGCCCATTTCTCAAAGCTTCACGGGGGAAAAGAAGAGATTTACGTCAATTGCGATGAAGGACGTGTACGTCGACCCCTCATAATTATTGAGAAGGGAATAGCCAAATTACAGCCAGAACATATTGAAAAAATTCGTTCCGAAGAATGGACATGGGAAGATCCTATTAAAGGAGGCATTATTGAATACATTGGCGCTGAGGAAGAAGAGAACGCGTTTGTTGCTATGAATTTTGAAGACATTACCCCTGAACATACCCATGTAGAGATTGCCCCCCACACCATTCTCGGAATATGCGCATCCCTCATACCCTACGCTGAACATAACCAGTCCCCTCGCAACTCTTACGAGGCGGCTATGGCTAAACAAGCCCTAGGGATGTCCGTAACCAACTTCCTCCATCGAGTTGATTCCCGTTCCCACATCCTACACTACCCGCAAACACCCCTAGTTAAGACAAAAACCATGGATATCATAGGATACGACCTTCGACCCTCAGGCCAAAACTGCGTCGTCGCCGTCATATCCTTTGAAGGATATAATATGGAGGACGCCATCATTTTTAATAAAGCATCCATCGAACGGGGTTTGGTGCGTTCCACATTTTATCGGATTTATGCGGCTGAGTGCCGCCAGTACCTAGGCGGGCTTAGAGATCGATTTATCATACCAGAAACTGGCATCCGAGGATATCGGGGCGAGCAGTACTATCGCCTTCTCGAAACAGATGGCATCGTTGGTCTAGAAGCCGAGACAACAGGAGGCGACGTTCTTATTGGAAGAACGAGTCCCCCTAGATTCTTGGAAGAATACAAACAGTTTGAGGTCAAAGGGCCAACCATGAGAGACACTTCCGTTGACGTGAGACAATCTGAAACTGGCATTGTAGACGATATCTTTATCACAGAGACGCGCGAAGGAAGTAAGCTGGTAAAAGTTAGAGTACGGGATCAACGTATCCCTGAGCTGGGCGACAAGTTTGCTTCTCGACACGGACAAAAAGGTGTTATAGGAATGATTGTGCCGCAGGAAGATATGCCGTTTACTCCAAGAGGCATCGTTCCCGACGTAATAATCAATCCCCACGCAATTCCGTCACGAATGACCATTGGACAATTCCTTGAGTCCATGGCTGGAAAGGTTGCCGCAGCGAGGGGCAGACCGGTCGATGGAACGCCTTTCACCAACGAGAAACCTGAGGAACTAAAACAAATGTTGGTCAAACTGGGCTTTAGTCATACTGGTCGAGAAATTCTCTATAATGGCATTACAGGTGAAAAATTCATTGCCGATATTTTCATGGGCGTCGTATACTATCAAAAGCTTCACCATATGGTTGCAGACAAACTTCACGCAAGAGCCCGAGGTCAAGTTCAAATGTTGACGCGGCAACCGACTGAGGGGCGTGCAAGAGGTGGTGGACTACGGTTTGGCGAGATGGAGAGAGACTGTTTGATTGGGCATGGTGCTGCCATGTTGTTGAGGGATCGATTACTTGAGGAATCCGATAAATATCTCCTTTACGTGTGCGAAAACTGTGGCTTCATCGCATTTTATGACATTAAGCAACGCAGATATGTGTGTCGACTTTGCGAGGAAAAAGCTCAGATTTCTCCGGTAATCATTTCCTACGCCTTTAAGCTTCTTCTGCAAGAATTGATGAGCCTCTGTATAGCGCCCCGTCTCAAATTAAAGGAGAGAGCGTGAAAATGGCGATGGAGGAAGCCGTTCACAAGATTATTGATGAAGTTTATTTTGGAATAGTATCACCACAAGACATCCGAAGGTTTTCTGTTGCAGAAATACAAACCGCCGACACTTATGATGAAGATGGAGCTCCAATAACATCAGGGCTCATGGACGGTAGATTGGGAACACTTGAGCCTAGGCAACGATGCAAAACCTGTGGAAACACCGCTATACGATGTCCAGGACATTTTGGTCATATTGAATTGGCGGTTCCCATCATTCACATCGAATTTGCCAAAGTAATCTACGGCCTTCTTCAGGCCACTTGTAGAAACTGTGGGCGCGTCTTACTGTCTGAAACCCGAATTGCCGAAATTAAGGACAGAATTCGGCGTACCCGCAAAATGCTGGGAACTGTGCCTAGTGAACTTGACAAGAAAGTATTAAAGGAAGCAAAGAAAAAAGAATGCCCCCACTGTGGAGCCCAACAGTATAAAATAGAATACGCAAAACCCACCACCTTTTACGAGAATCTAGAGGAAGGAGCGCAAAGATTAACGCAAAGCATGGTTCGAGAACGACTCGAACGGATACCCGACGACGACCTTGAATTGTTTGGTTTTAAGTCAGAGAGCGCTCGACCAGAATGGATGGTTCTGCAGGTTCTTCCGGTTCCCCCAGTTTATGTAAGACCCTCAATAACCTTAGAGTCAGGTATCCGATCTGAGGACGACTTAACCCACAAACTCGTTGACATCATCCGCATCAATCAACGGTTGAAGGAAAACATGGAGGGAGGCGCTCCCACGCTTATAATCCAAGACTTATCTGAGCTTCTACAGTACCATGTTACTACATACTTTAACAATGAAGCTTCAGGAATTCCTCCTGCTAGACATCGCTCAGGAAGAGCGCTTAAGACTTTGTCACAACGCCTTAAAGGAAAGGAAGGAAGATTCAGAAGCAATCTCTCTGGGAAACGAGTGGACTTTTCAGCACGCACCGTGATCTCCCCAGACCCAAATCTTGACATCAACGAAGTTGGTGTTCCACTAGACATCGCCATGAGACTCTCAATGCCAGAGAAGGTTACCGAATGGAACCTTGATGAAATGCGAAAGCTAGTGATCAATGGTCCCGAAAAATACCCTGGCGCGCTTTATGTCGTAAGGCCAGATGGCAAACGTGTTAGATTAGAATTTGTTGTCGACCGAGAAAAAGTAGCCGAAGCCTTAGAACATGGTTTCATTATAGAGCGTCACCTTAAAAAGGGCGACATTGCCATCTTTAATAGGCAACCATCTCTTCATCGAATGTCCATCATGGCGCATTATGTCCGAGTACTACCGCATAAGACATTCCGCTTGCACCTATGCGTCTGCCCTCCTTACAATGCCGATTTTGATGGAGACGAGATGAACCTTCATGTGCCGCAAAGTGAAGAGGCACAAACAGAGGCACGTCTTCTTATGCAGGTTCAAGATCAAATTCTATCGCCAAGGTTTGGAGGTCCAATTATAGGGGCAATTCGAGATTTCATTACCGCTGCATATCTTCTCACCCGAAAATCCACCCGTCTTAAAAAGGAAGAAGTCTGCAGACTACTTGTAGCGTCAAATTACGAGGGGGCTCTCCCCGAACCCGAAATTAAGGAACCCAAGCCTCTTTGGACGGGGAAACAGATATTTAGCCTCTTCTTGCCAAAAGATTTGAACTACGCCTTGAAGGCAACTCTTTGCCGTGGTTGTCCACAATGTCTTTGTGAAGAATGTCCGTACGATGCTTATGTAGTTATCAAAGACGGAGTCTTAAAATGCGGCGTGATCGATAGACGTTCCATAGGAGCTGAGCAATCAGAGAGTCTTCTTCATCGGATAATAAAGGATTATGGCACCCAAGCTGGACGGCTGTTCCTAAACCGCATTTGTCAACTCCTCAAACTATTCATTACCATGCGGGGCTTCACCTTCTCTTTTGACGAACTTGAATTATCTCCCGCAGCTCAAAAGAAAATCGACAAAACAATAGAAAAGTTTGAAAAACGAATACGCGAATTAATAGTAGCTCTTCGGAACGGTACACTACCAAGACTTCCAGGCCAAACCCTCAGCGAGTCCTTCGAAATTTACGTGATGAACGAATTGGCTAAAGCTAGAGACAAAGCTGGACAAGTTGCGGACAAAGACTTCGACATAGACAACTCTGGTGTAATCATGACGAGAACTGGAGCAAGAGGATCTAACCTCAACATAGCTCAAATGACCGCTTCTGTCGGCCAGCAGTCTGTGCGAGGCAAACGGATCATGCGCGGATATGTCAACCGAGCTTTAAGTCATTTCAAAGTAGGAGATCCGTCTCCTAAAGCTCGGGGCTTCGTGTATTCTTCTTATCGGCGTGGTTTAGATCCCATTGAATTTTTCTTCCACGCCATGGGAGGACGAGAAGGGTTGGTGGACACTGCCGTGCGAACACAACAAAGTGGTTACATGCAGAGGCGACTCATTAACGCTCTAGAACATCTCCGCATCGAATATGACGAAACCGTTCGAAACTCGATTGGTGACATTGTTCAACTCACATATGGAGAAGACGGAGTGGATCCTGCTAAAAGCGATCATGGAAAAGCCGTGAACGTAAGCCGTCTTATCGAACAAATAAAGATCATGATGGAGAAAGGGGAACCTGCGCCCAAACAGTATATTAAGGAGCGCCTCCTCAAGGTTGAAGATCAGCTGACACCTCTCCTCGTGAAAGAGTTAAAATCTGAGTTGCCCAAAGCCAAGTTGAGCCGCGAAGGAGTTGATCAAGCGGTCAAATTAACCTTAGAAAACTATAAACGAGCTCTCGTCGAG
>Ga0209636_10003956_pt1 | contig 15146 bp, 9 predicted proteins | sample DeeMarSWOR152_54_FD_187464 | JGI IMG/M metagenome (GOLD analysis project Ga0209636, IMG submission 187464) | Marine sediment microbial communities from White Oak River estuary, North Carolina - WOR-1-52-54 (SPAdes) (version 2) | ecosystem: Environmental > Aquatic > Marine > Intertidal zone >...
AAGGTTTTTGGCTCTAATTTATCTCTTGGTAAATCATTTTCCTTGTCTTGAGAACATTTTGGTTATCCTTATAATGGATGCTCAATCAATCAAAGTTAAAACGCAGTCGACTGTAACATGCACCAAATAACCGTATCCGGGGTTCATGTATTCTAGGTCGTTCATATTACTAGGCTTTCCAATTTTGTAATGTTTCCATGGATCATTTGAATCCTGGCTCTCGTATGCCTGCACTGCATCGTACAGTCCATCTATTGATGATAATGAATCATTTACATACTTATTAGAAAAACATGGGTAACCAACTAAATTCCATCCATTACCTGTTGCAGACAAATAAATTGTAGTGGTTTCAGGCACCGTGCCAATCAAAATCAAATCTGCGGAGATTTGCATGTGAATCCAGATTGCCATTGTGTGATTCACATCCGTTAAATCTGTATTTGAAGTATGCCATTTATTATCGAATGCATCGAAGAATTCCACCACATCGTATTTACCTGCAATTGTGGCCAGTACGCTAGAAATGGCCGTGTCTTTCTGAACAAGGGGCACGGAAAACATATTCCAACCCATTGTGAGATGTTTTATGAACTTCCCCACTGTATAGGTATTGCTGTCATTCTGGCCTGAATTATCAACAGCTCTAACAACATAGAAATAATTATTGCTGTCAACAGCTGCACCAGTAACATTCCAGCTGGTGCGCTGAGGTACAATACCATTATCACTATCTATGGATGTGTCCCTCCATGGGATGCTGAAATCGAAATTGTCCGCAGAATTTGCTCTGAATATTAGATAATGCGCAAGATCTGAAGACAGTGAAGCATCCCATTTTAATGTGAGGTCGTTACCATTAATCTCGACTGTTAAACTTACTGGGGGCCATGGTGGGAAGTCGGTTTCCAGAGTTACATTAACTTGTTTGCTAGCGTTCATTATCGGCTGAGGTACTGCATATCCAGTCAGACCATCTTTGGTAACAGTTACATTATGTGGGTCATTGAAAATCGTTATGGTGGGATAAATGGTGCTGTTTGTGCATGGGAGCCACTTTACATATCCATCAAATCCCGTAATGCCCGTTTGAAGTTCACCTCCACTAGCATTTTTCACATTAACGACTGCACCGACAACTGGTTCACCAATAATATCTTTTACGAATACATTCATGTACCATTTTATAGTAAGCGATGAAATTGCATCTTCAAAGGACACCTTGCTTCTATTGAAGGTGGTGTTTATCGCCACTGGATGAACATCATCACGCAAGCGAAAATGTTTATCTCCACCGATTACTGTTGAGTTTTTGATAGTAGGATTCGAACCGTCCCTGATATAGAAAGCAGTAGGATTGTTCAAAAGGATGTTACTTTCTATGATTGGATTGGATTGAAGTACATAAATTCCAAAAGAGGTGGCAGATGTTATTGTGTTGTTGTACACATATGGATCAGAGCCGTACAGTAACGCTATAGAGCCACAATTGGTGAAGTTATTGTGAGCTACATACGGAGTGACCAAGGAGCCACCCATAGTGGAAAAAGAATTACAGTTAAAAATTGTGTTGTGCGTAAACCTGAGGGTCTTACGAATCTCAATTGACGACATATTTTTGAGCAAGTTTCTCTCGATATCCACATTACTCATAATCATAATGGAAAATAAATCCATTATTGTGTTGTCGGTTACTTCACCTCCACAATACTGGTCGTAAAAAAATCTGTAACAGTTTTGTAAGGTAGAATTATTTATTTTAAAGTATCCAAAATTCTCCACTGTTATATTATAATTGTAGGATGAAATAGAGGTAATTTTCGATGAATTGGTGAGGTTGAATAAGCCTTTAATCTCGATAGTATAGTCATTTTCGTCTGTTGAGTTCATGTTCAAATTAAAATTGTCGAGGATAAGAATCCCGTTATCCCTGACAAATAAATTGCCGTTTATAATCACGGATATATTCGTGTGATTCTGTGTTCCAATAACCACCCAATCTCCATTTGAGGCGATATTTTTGTTGCTATCATTTTTGCCGTAATTGTCAACAACCCTTACTACATAATATCGTACGGTCCAGTTTGAGGCTGCATCAACATCTACCCAGGTGGTGGAGAGTGGATTTGGATCTCCGGAGGTATTATGATATGGCAAGGAGAAATTAAAATTGCCTGGAGAGAGGCTTTTATAGATAAGATAATGATTATTATCCGGAGAGTTAGGTGCATTCCAAGTAAGAACGATGTCGTCACCACTCAAGTCCGCAGTAAGGCCTATTGGAGAGGGCGGCTCTTTGTCGATAAAAAAGGTCCAATTGTACGGTTCCTTCATTTTATTTCCGTTTATGTCGGAACAAATAATGCTTACATTTATTTGCCCAACCCAGAGTTCTTGGCTGGGAGTATATGTAATCGATATGGTAGTGATGATGGCATCGCTGGTGACGTTTGTGCCGTTTACTATTATGATCACTGTACCAACATCAACGCCCGAGTAATCCCAAAGGGTGGCTGAGATGGGGGGTTTGGTGTTTGTGGTGTGGGCATCATTCTTTGGCATTGGATCGCTTATAAAAGGTGGAACGAGGGCTTCAAATGATGTTGTGTTGAATTTGATATTCCCAGCCAAATCAATGCCTGTTGCATTCACATAATGGGTGCCATCTTGAGTTGGATAAAAGATATTCGAAAAGTTCTGACCATCTGTATCCCTTTTTGACATCGACATCGTGATACTAGTGCCGTCTGGTTGCCTCACTGTAAAATATGGTGATGAGCGATATCTCGCCCAATACAGCTCCTCATTATTATCATCCCTGTAATCGTGCCAGACTACATAAATGTTGTAATTCGTATCAATAGCCATAGCAGGTGCCATTGTAAGGCGGTCTACAAGCGAAAGTTGAAGAGCACCACTCCAAGTTGAACTTATAGCATCAAATTTTTTGTAGAATATCCCTCCAACAGAGGCCCTGTAAACAAGATGTAAATTACCAGCATCTTCCACTCCTATAACAGGATTGAAGTTGTGACCCGTCAACTTTGTACTAATACCCCAAGTGAAGTTGGAGATGTAGAACTTTCTATAATAAATTCCTGTGTTGAATTTTAGATAGATTAAATGCACATTCCCATGCGTATCTGTGACCAAATCTGGATCTTGATTATTACCCAAGCCATCAGTGACCTTTTTAAATCCCTCCATTGATCCATTATCGTATGTATAATAATATATTTCCTCGTCCTCCACATATACCATATGAATATTGTCAAAGGAATCTATTGCTATGTTGCTGGCCTTTACATTAATATCATAGTCCAGAACAGTTCCATTATCGTCCAATACAATATATGTTGCATACTCACCTTTCATATAAAACTTGCCAACAGCGTGAATTCTGTTGCTGCTATCCACAGCCATGTCAGAGACAGTTTGTGTATTTTGTATGAAATTAGTTGCATCCGTGATATTGAAATAGGGTAGGACAACTGTACCGTTGCTACCGTTGATCTTACAATAGTACATCCTACCGTACCAATTCCCGATAGATTCATGGAAAATAACATGCACGAAGTCATTAGAATCCACAGCAAGCTTGGCATCATTTGCTGCTTTACCACCATCGGCTGGATCACTGATTATCTGTGCGTTCTTCCAGCTCTCTTTATCGTATCTCATATAGTAGATGCTGTTCTTCCCGTCACCTCCATCATCCGGCCAAACCATGTGTAAATTGTCCTTTGAATCTATTGCAAGCTCAGGGTACATAGATTCCAACCCATCATTTGAAGTGATCCTTTCGTCCGGGAACCAAACACCTGAAATGTTTTCATTAGATGTTACGTTGATGTATGTATAATAATCGGCTGGATTAGGATTCGCGGTCACACTGAAATCAGGCGGAATCAGGTCTCCTATAAGAATTGCACCTCCTGTATTATTGTTACCGTTTTTATCCGTGCTCGAGGCATTGATAATATGCACACCATCTTGAGTCACTGTAAAAGTACCTGTCCACTCCCTACCACCTCCGGCCATGGGAATATTTTGTATTGATTTATCTGGAAGTTCTATCTCCACTTTGATAGATGTAAATTCAAGATCTACTGGAGAGAAGACCTTGATTTTTGTCTTGCCATTGCTTGGATTGGGCGTAGCCAATACAGTCAGATTCTCCTTAATGAAAAAGAATGGAACGCTCAGGTTTTCGGTTGTGGAATTCGCAATAATTATGCCTTCGTACCAATGTTCTAATGCTTGTATATTATCCAAAGTCACGTTCAATTTGAAAAATGCGGTTTGATATGGGAAAAGATTTATATGAGTTGTGTTCAAAGTCACTGTAACCCCAGGATGAGAAGCCATAGAAATCGAGAGATCATACCCTTCGACAGAATTTAATGTATTCACGATTTTCAAGGTTTTGTTCATGTTCCAAGTAACGTTTTTAACATCCACTATGCCCATGCTTACACTGTCCGGTATTATCACTGCCTCCGCATTTACAGCCTGGTAGGCATCGATCCTACCTGTTCCCTGCCAGTTAACGTAACAATCCAAATTTATTGCGGTATTTATGATCGCCGCTCTCGTCATATTTTGATCCCAATCAGGATGTGCCTGGATGACCAAAGCAGCAGTGCCTGAGACGTGGGGTGCGGCCATGCTGGTTCCGGAACGATATGCGTAACCTCCTCCAGGCATCGTGGACTCAATATCCGAACCAGGAGCCAAAACGTTAGGCTTAATGCCAAGGATGGAGGATGGACCCCTGGAACTCGAAGTGACAAGGGAATCGCTTTTGGTTACTGAGCCCACAGCTATGGCTTTACGAGCATTTGCAGGTGCCTCAACAGTCCTGTTACCTGGCCCTCCATTTCCAGTAGAAGTTATAACAATGATGCCTGAGTCGAATGCATTATCCACAGCATGACTGACAGGGCTATCAGGATCTCCACCACCCCCCAAACTCATGGAGATAATATCGGCACCATCATCTGTACCAGGATCTCCATCAGGATCCGCGGATGCCTCCATCGCAGCTATCACGTTAGACCAAGTGCCTCCTCCTCCCCTTGCATCAAAAACCTTGTAGGCCAGGAACTTTACATCTGGGGCAATGCCTTTCTTTGTGCCATTTGCTCCTATTATTCCAGCTACATGTGTGCCATGCCACCAATCATCAATTGGATCTGTGTCATCGTTTATGTAATCGTATCCACCAACAACCCTATACCCAAAGCCAAAACCACCTCCCAAAGCAGTATGTGTATAGTCGATACCGCTATCTATTACTGAGACGAGAACATCTTTTCCTGTTATGAGTGAACCCGTAGCATTCGTCTGATACCAGACATCGTCCGCATTTATCATCGGCACAGTTTCTGAAATATCAGGATGAACCTCTCCATCAGGGTATACGTTCAATAAATTTGGAATTCCCACCAATTTTTGAATATATTTTTCGGGAACCTCAATTGCCATACCGTTGAACAATGTGAGATAATCTCTTTTTATCACCAAATTTGGAATTGTTGATTTAAGCGCGGATTTTGTTTTTTCGTGCTGGGACTTTAAAATGCTGATATGGGACGATAATGCATCCTCAAACGGTTTAACACCACCCAAATGATCTTTATAAGGCATAATCGGTTGCCCTTCGAGTTGTATTATTAGGGATATCATATCTTCAGTCTTAGAATCGGCCTCACTTTGATGAACTATTATCCCTCCACAGCTCATAAAAATGGAAAAAACTACAATCCAAACCTTAAATTTTCTTAAAGAAGACATCTAACCCCTCTTAATCCCTAAATTAATTCAATCTTTTAAATACATATTGGATATATGTTATTCTGGTATTAAATAAGTATTGGAGAAAAATCTGCATATTCATGCATTTTTCTTTTCAGCTCTCTTTAAAGCCTCCTCTAATGTGAGCTCGCCTGTGGCAACCTTTTTTGCCTCATCCTTTGATATTGTAACCCGGCCTCTGCTTTCTATTCTACTCCTTCTTTGAATGTCTCTCAACTCTCCTTGTGTAGGTTTCACCTTGAATTTTCCTTTAGCCTCCACACCACTTTTAAGGGCGATTTCGATTGCTGCATCTATGTCAGGCGTTTCGGAAATTCTTGTGGTTCTTGTCTCGTCCGATATCTCAATTTTCAATTTTAGCTTTGATAAGGAGTTGATGATTCTGTTCCTGTGAGTGGTATCACCATGGCCTATTCTTATAACGGTTTCATCCGAAGGGTAGGATTTTATAGCTCTACCAACGGCTTCCTTCACCTTCTCCGGTGATGAAACCTGGGCTGTGCTCAGGATTTCTCCGTCTCCAATGACCGCCAAGCCAGGTCTTTTTCCGGGGTCTATTCCTATTATCAGCTTGTTAAAGACCTCCTTTCCCTTTAGTGTTCGTCTTGCTATATCTATCGTAATATCTATATCCTTTTCAGCGATTACAAGCTTTGGAAAATCAATTTTATCTTCTTCACCCTTTGAAGTGATTATAACTCCAATGTTCATGGGAATAGGTTCGTCAAACGAAAGACTGGCAAAGGGTAAATCTCTCTGTTTTAGGCCCTTTATTAGTTCGTAATAAATTCTGAAGTCTTGGGTTAATATACCGATTATTCTCATTCAAAATACAATATGTGGGCAAGGTAAATAAATTTTCTCTGAAGGATTCGTAAAAGGTATAGAAACTTTTAAGATACATAATATTAGTAAAGATAAACAAAATATAAGTGGGACCTATTTTACCCCCAAACTCTTGGATTAAAAATACCAAATAAGTGATGTTATGGTTCAGAAAAAGAAAAGTGAAGTTATATACTATGATGGAGAAAACCTATCGAAAAAAGAGATAGAAGATAAAATCAAAATATGGGAATCCCAAGCCAAAGCTGAAATGAATAAATTTGACTTTGATGTGTTTCAATATTATTTATCCAAATACATCGATTTTAAAAAGGAATATAGATGTTTGGATGCTTGTTGCGGACCTGGCCATGTATCCTTCAAGTTAGAGAAAGAGACCCCATTTAATATGGTAGGAATGGACCTATCGAACATTGTAATGATTGCAGCAAATAGGATCAAAACCAGCAATGGATTTGAAACCGAACTCATAAGGGGTGATTTGGAACGCAATTGTTTTAAAGATGAAAGTTTCGATTTGATCTTCATAATCAATGCTCTTCATCATTTCCCAGATTTTGATGTTCCTATCAAATCAATGCACAGGATCCTGCGAAAGAAAGGATTGTTAATAGTTCGGGACTCCAATCTTCTTTTTTTGCCAATACTCTTAAGAAATACCAAGTGCAAGATTATGGGAAAGCCGTGGGGCTCTGTAAATGAGCGACCCTTTACCAAGTTTCACCTACAAAAATCCCTATTAAACACCGGATTTAAGGTGAAATATCTAAGACACATACGATATTTACCCCTTTTTTTGGTAAGAAATAGACTTGAAATTGATGAGTCCATAAGCAAAATACCAATAGTGAATCTATTTGGGAATGTGGTTCTTGGTATTGCACAAAAATAATGCTTATTTTCTGCTAACCTTGGAAAATGAACCCTGTTCTTATAAACCAAACCTTTTTAATATCCATGACGATTAACTATTGGAGAAATATGATATATCTTGAACCAGACAAGTGCATGCTATGCGGAGGATGTGTTGCTGTCTGTCCTGCCGATTGCATTACAGTATACGAAGCTTGGCTTGACATAGACAATGATGAATGTACGAACTGCGGATCATGTGTCAAGGTCTGCCCTGTCGGTGCAATGAGTATAAAAAAGGTAAAAACCTAGATTTAAGTTTGGTTCTTAGATAATACACCCGCCTTATTCAAAACATCCAATGGGATTGCGGTGAGTATCTTGAAAATGATGGAATTGGGGGAGAGGAAGGCCATTGAACTCATACAGGATATTTTATCTTGCGCAAGTATAGATGTTTTAGGGATGGAAGATGATTGTGCTGCAGTTGAATTTAAAGATGAATACCTCCTTTTAACCACAGATATGATCTCTGGGGAGGCACACATACCAGAAAATGCGGCTCCTTGGCAGATAGGTTGGTATGTTGTTGCCATCAATCTCAGTGACATCGCTGCTATGGGTGGAGAGCCCTTTGGATTGGTCGTGGCTCTTGGATTGCCTCAGAATTATGATGTCGAATCTCTTAAAAAAATTGTTGAAGGCATGAACTCGTGTGCCTTAAAATTCAATTCTTCAATATTAGGCGGAGATACAAAGGAAGCTGAGGCAATTACAATATCAGGATGTGCACTAGGCAGGGTAAAAAAGTCAGATATTATGCTCAGAAAGGGGTGCAAACCAAAAGATATCGTGGCCGTAACTGGAGAATTGGGATTGGCTGCTGCAGGTTACTATTCTGCAAAGAATATTTTTAACGAAGAAAAGGGCATAAAAAATCTCCTAGAAGTGCAACCCCGTGTCAACGAAGGTATGGCCTTAGCAAAAACCGGAGTGGTAACCGCATGCATGGATATCTCAGACGGCCTGGCATCTTCGATTTACCAGCTCGGCCGGATAAACGGTCTCGGCTTTAAACTGGTTTTTGATCAAATACCAATCTCAATTGATGCGAATATCATATCTGAAAAATTGCAGATACCAATAGAAGAACTCGCACTTTATTTCGGTGGAGAATACGAGCTTCTTTTTACAATTGATAGAAATGACATTGATGAGGTGCAAAAGGCTCTTTCAAAGTTTGGAACAAAGCTCACACCCATCGGAGAGGTTGTAAAAGAAAAAAAGAATACCCTTATAAAGGATGGAGTCTCTACTTTCTTAAAAAATAGAGGTTATGAACATTTCCGGAGGAAACCATGAGAGAAGCAATGTTCTGGAATAAGAAGGGGGAAAAAATAGAATGTACACTCTGTCCACATAGATGCAAGATATCCGAAGGAAAGCGTGGGATATGTGGAGTAAGGGAAAACCAAGACGGAAAACTGAACACATTGATATATGGTTTGGCAACATCTGTTACTCCAGATCCCATAGAGAAAAAACCACTGTTTCACTTTTTCCCAGGAACCTATGTGCTTTCCTTTGGGACAGTCGGTTGTAATTTCAAATGCCAGCACTGTCAAAACTTCGGTATTTCCCAGGCAAAAATTGAGGGGATGAGGCTTCAGAAATTGAAGATGGAAGATGTTATAAAAACAGCCAGGAGGTACAAATGCGACGGTATCGCCTGGACTTATAATGAACCGACAATCTGGTTCGAGTTTACGTATGATGCATCTGTGATCGCCAAAAAGGAGGGGCTTTACACCTGTTATGTCACCAATGGTTTCATTGAAAAGGAACCTTTGGAAATGATCAGTCCATATTTAGATGCTATGAACATTGATGTCAAGGCCTTTAGTGATGATTTCTACAAAAAGATTTGCAAAGGTAAACTTCAGCCTGTTTTGAACACATGCAAACTCGCAAAGGAATTGGGCATATTAGTAGAACTTACCTACTTGATTATACCAGGGCAAAATGACAGCGAATCAGAAATTAAAGAGTATTGCAATTGGGTAGTTGATTTTCTGGGCAAAGATACACCGGTTCATTTTTCTAGATTTCATCCTGACTATAAAATGGTGGATATCACAGCCACACCGATGTCAACTCTGAATAGAGGTTATGAAATTGCAAAAGAGGCTGGTCTAAGATATGTCTACCTTGGAAATGTACCACACGGTGATTATGAAAATACCTACTGCCCTAATTGCGGAGAGCTATTAATAGAGAGAATAGGATTCAGCACCCGAAGCCATTACGCAAAGGATGGGAAATGCCCAAAATGTGGATCTGTTATACCAGTTGTGCAATAATTTTAACATAATTATGGTGAAAAATTAAGAGGTTCGCTAAAAGAACATTAAAATATTGATAGAAAAGTATTTTAAAACCCCAAACAATTATTGTAACCAGTATGATGATGATAGAGCCCATTATAAAATGGTTCAAGACACCAAAAACCCTTCAGGGTATAGCTGGAATGATTTTGATAGTAATAGTCTTGGCCTTGGATTTTGCATATTGGGCTGGAGCTATAGCTGTGGAAACAGACACTTTAGAACAAACAGGTGAAGAACCTGAGGAGGTTACTGAGTGGATGGAAGAGGTGACATACCATTTCGAGCAGGAGGATACAATTTACGCTCCTGGTTTCGGTTTTGTTAATAATGAATATACCTCTAAACAATATGATTTTCCTGTGGAAGAAAATGCAAGTAAAGCAGAGATTATCACAACACATACCGGCAGTCATCCAAGCCCAGATATAGATCTTTATATCATCGGACCAGATGGAGAGGAATTTACATACAGTGCTGATACCAGTGCAGAAGAAGGGGTAAAGTTAGATGAAAAGGATTTCGAAAAACATGGATATGGCATGTATACAGCTGATGTTAGGAATTTCAGGGGGGTGGCAGTCACCTATAAAATTACCATAGATGTATATTCCAAAGTTCCTGCAAATGAAACCAGCGAAAACGGGGATTAAGTAAAAAAATCAGTAGGGCTCATATTTTTCATAGCTCTTCTTTGATAAACTTCCTCCTCCAAAAAATTTTTAATGTGCGGAGCCAATAGGTGTAAGGATGAGGGAGAAACTTTTAAACTTTCTAACCGAAAAGGGAACTCTGATTCAATCCGAAGCAGTGGATTTCATACTAAAAAAGGAGGAGCCAATTCAATTTATTAAAAATGTCCTGGACAATATTGAAGACCCGCCCCTTGTTCTGACAATGGAGCATCTTCGAAAGGCTGATGTTATTGGAAAAAAAGCAGCCTCTGCCATACTTAAAATCGAAGCAGAAAAAGAGATATTGAAACCACGATTGAAACCTGAGCAGGAATCTGTAAAAACAGAGAAACGCTCTTTTGATGAGAATAGGATATTGGATAATCTTGCGGTTGGTGGAGGGTATGCAAAAAAGAAATTGATGGTCCGTTACGTTCAAGAGCTTCCTGAGAATATAAAAATCATAAAAGATATCACTGGGAATTCCACATGCCAAGGTAAGATAGATGATTTTAAGTTGTATTTCAACAACAGACTCAAAACCCTGAGAAAAATTCTCAAGGCAGGCCCCCGAATGATAGGGGCAACAAATATAAGTGATGCAAAAAAGAAAGATGGAACCGTCAAGATAATAGGTATAGTCAGCGACATAAGAACCACAAAAAAAGGCAACAAGATGATCACCCTTGAGGATGAAAGTGATACAATAAGCGTTCTGTTAACCGGTGATAACGGTCCCGTAAATGACAGTACTATATTGGATGAGGTCATAGGTGTAATCGGCACGAAATTCAGAAGCGATATAGGTAGGAATAAAAATAATAACCTTTTAAAAGCTGAGGAGTTAATAAGACCTGATGTACCGGTGAACAGAAATCCAAATTACTGCAAGGAAAACGTCTTTGTTGCATTCGTTGCAGACATTCATGTCGGTAGCAAAACTTTTTTAAAAGACGAATTTTTAAATTTCCTTGGTTGGTTGAAGGGGAATAACGGAAGAAAAAGGGATGTGGCAAAAAAGGTCGGATATCTGGTAATCCCTGGAGATACTGTGGACGGTATTGGAATTTATCCAAATCAGGAGGAGGAGCTTGCAATAGATGATATTTATGGTCAGTATGAAGAACTGGGTCGCTTACTCAGTGAGGTGCCTGAACATATTAAGATGATCGTTTTACCCGGAAATCATGATGCTGTAAGGCCTGCAGAACCTCAACCAACATTTTCAGAGGAAATAAGGGAACTCTTCCCACACAATGTTATTTTCGTGGGAAATCCATGCTATTTCAGTCTAAGCGGTGTAGAGATACTTGCATATCATGGAAGGAGTATGGATGATTTTATAAAGGCTCTGCCTTCGCTGGACTATAGCAAAGCCATAAATATTATGACGGAAATGCTAAGAAAGCGCCATCTAGCACCTATATACGGGGGAAGAACTCCTATTGCCCCTGAACATAGGGATTATCTGGTTATAGATAAAATCCCAGATATATTTGTAACAGGTCACGGTCATTCAACAGGAATGTCAAAATACAAGGGAGTTACGCTTATAAATGCCTCTGCCTGGCAATCACAAACCAAGTATCAAAAAATGCATAATTTCATACCTGACCCCGCAAAGGTTCCGATTTTTGACCTTTGTACTGGGAAGGGAAGCATCATAAATTTCTCATAAAACGCCAAAAATACCCTAAAATCCGGTTTTTTTGATATCGAAAGATTTAAATTAAAGTAGGAATGTTATAGCGATGTCATGTATGCTGTCATCGGCGGTGCAGGCGAGGTAGGCCTGCATATCGCGCACTCTCTATACGATGAGGGCTATAATCTGGCGATTGTGGACAAAGATCCAAAGGCTTGTGAGAGGGCCGAGGCACTTGACGCATTGGTTGTCCAAGGTAATGCTGCCAGTCCTGCAAAACTGGAAGAAGCTGGTATAGCCTCAGCTGAACTTTTCATTGGTGTTACCGGGTCAGATGAGATAAATATGGTGGCTTGTGGCATAGCCCACCTTAAAGGATGCAAGACCATAGCAAGAATTAACAGTCTGGATTATATAGATGAGCCCATTGCTACAAAAAAGTTCGCTTTTATAGGAATTGATGTTGCGGTATGCCCAGAACTTTTAGCTGCCATCAAAATGGCTAGAATGCTGACTATGCCCTCACTTCTTGATACAGATGTGTTTGCAAGGGGAAAGATCCAAATTATAGAATCCACAGTAAATAATAAATCTTCAATAAACGGCCAAACTTTAAAACATATACCCCTTCCACCGCGATGTAATCTTGTTGCCATATTTCGAAGGGAAGAGGTTATAATTCCTAGGGGAACAGATAAATTGCTAGCTGGAGATAGGGTTGTGGTGGCCCTTGGCGACCCAAGAGGAATGCCAGAGATAAAGCGACTTTTCGGCACAGGTGAGCAAACCCGCAGTTTGGATATGATAGAAAAGATCATGGTTGTAGGTGCAACAAGGATTGGAATGCATCTGGCTCGTCTTTTAGAAAAGGAGGTGAACATAGTCCTCATAGATGAGGATGAAGAAAGATGCAAAATGGCCTCAGAGAGGTTGCTCAGCTCCTTGGTCATCCATGGAAGTGGAACAGATGAGGGTGTTCTTCTAGAGGAGGGAATATCAAATGTAGACGCCTTTATCGCCACAACAAACTCCGAGGAAATAAATATTCTATCTTGTATACTAGCCAAACAGTACGGGGCAAAAAAGACTATCGCGCTAGTGGACCGACCCGAGCTTAAGAACATGCTGGAAGGTATAGGAATAGATATTGCCATCAGCCCAAGATTGGCAACCGTGGCTGGAATATTACAACATGTTCACAGAGCCGAAATGCTTTCTTTAAGTGTATTACACAAAGGAGAGGCCAGAATAGTTGAATTAAAAGTGAGCGCTCAATCGAAAATTGCAGGAAAAAAGTTGAAAAGAACCAATTTCCCAAAAAATACCTTGGTGGGTGCAATTGTAAGAAAGGGTAATGTTATAATACCGGGCGGCGAGGATATTGTAAATGTTGGGGATAGCCTCATTGTTTTTGCAAGGACTGACACAATTCCTAAGCTGGTGAAATTGTTCTAATCGTTGATTAAATGGAATAAAAGCCATAAAATTATTATATATCCATTATGTTAAAGCCATGTAAGTTGAATAATATATTATGGATGGGAAGTGAAGGCGTTGGGTCTTGGTGAGAGCAAATTCGGTAAGATTTGGTACTACTCTTCTATACTTTTAGTGATAGAAGGTATGGCCCTATTACTCCCTGGGTTAATGGCCTATATCGTGGATGGCGACTTAAATTTGACTGCAATCTTCTTTTTTGTAGGGGGATTTTCGCTGGTCTTTGGCTTCTTATCCATGTTTTTATTGGGTAAACCAGCACGCCTTGGCTATGATGAGGCACTGAGCATTGCAGCTTTCGGATGGCTTTTACTTACCTTTATCGGCTCACTACCATTCTCATTTTCTGGGTATCTTTCCCCGTTGGACGCCTTTTTTGAGTCCATGTCGGGTTTCACGGCCACTGGCCTTACTATGTTCGGCGATCGCGTGGAGTCCCTTCCCAGGTCGATACTGTTCTGGCGGTCATTCACACAGTGGATAGGTGGCGTGGGAGTCATCGTATTGTTTTTATCGGTTTTAATAAGAAGCTCAGGTATTGCTGCAAAACTTTATAAAGCAGAGGGAAGGACGGACAGAATAGCAGTAAATATCGTCAGCACGGCCAGGAGGATATGGGGTATTTACATTCTTTATACGGTGCTCTGCATCATTGGGCTTACCCTTCTTATGGGTGTAGGAAAAGCTTTCGATGCCGTAAATGTCAGTATGACATGCCTTGCTACAGGAGGATTCGCTGTTACCAACGACAGCATGGCAGCTTATCCCGGATATATTGCCGTATTTATCATTCCCTTCATGTTACTTGGAGGAATATCTTTTGCCTCTCACAGACACCTGTTAAAAGGCCGCTTAAAAGATTTTTTTACAATTGAAGTAAGAGCGATCCTTCTAATAATATTTGTAAGCAGTATTTTCATAATGACCAGACAGGGTGCACTTGACTCCACCTTCCAGACGGCCTCTGCCCTGACTGGAACAGGATTTTCCACGGCCAATATCGCCCAATGGGATGACTTTTCCAAGTTCATTTTGAGCATTCTAATGGTTTTGGGTGGCGGTTACGGCTCCACATCCTCCGCTCTTAAAATGATCAGAGTTGTAATTATCATTTATGCTGTTGCATGGGTGGTAAAGAAATTCCTCTATTCGAGAAAGGCGGTCATACCCTTCAAAATTGGCAGGACAACTTACCCTGTAGAAGAAATCCGTATTGCAACTCTCTATGCCATTCTCTACATTATAGTTCTCTGTCTTGGGGCAGTGGTTTTCATGGCAGGTGGCCATACAGCTGCAGATTCTCTCTTTGAGGTCGCATCTGCAGAAGGCAACGTGGGTTTAAGTGTGGGCATTACAAATGCAAGTATGCATGCATACGAAAAGGTGGTATTGATAATCGAGATGTGGGTAGGAAGACTCGAGATATTAACT
>Ga0209636_10003958_pt1 | contig 15141 bp, 17 predicted proteins | sample DeeMarSWOR152_54_FD_187464 | JGI IMG/M metagenome (GOLD analysis project Ga0209636, IMG submission 187464) | Marine sediment microbial communities from White Oak River estuary, North Carolina - WOR-1-52-54 (SPAdes) (version 2) | ecosystem: Environmental > Aquatic > Marine > Intertidal zone >...
GCGATTGATGACCTGGAGCACCGGCTCCTGCGCGATCTCGTCCATGAAGCGTACACAACGCGTGCACAAGATGCAGCGGTCGGCGAAGTAGACGATCTCAGGCGTCACCTTGTCGCGACCCAGCACGGCTTTCGGTTCGACGTTCCGCGTGCGCAGTTGGCCGGTCTCGAAGGCGTAGTCCTGTAGCTCGCACTGCCCCGCCGCATCGCAGATCGGGCAGTCCAAGGGATGATTGACGAGCAGGAACTCGACGGCGGCCCGGCGCGCCTTGCGTGCTTCCGCACTTGCCGTGTGCACGACCATGCCGTCCTGCACCTGCTGGACACAGGAAGGAGCAGGTTTCGGCGCTCCCTCGACCTCGACCAGACACATACGGCAGACGGCGGGCGCGCTCAGCCCCGGGTGATAGCAATAGCGCGGAATGACGATGCCCAGGCGCTCTGCCGCCTCCAGTATCGTCGTCCCTTGGGGGACCGCCACCGGCACACCGTCGATCCTGACGGTTACGACTGGCTGTTGCTTGCGCTCCATATACCCCGATTACGCTTCCCTGCGTGCTCGCTGCATCTCTAGCGAACCGCCGTGCACGTCCCGTCCCGGATGTGTGCCAGGTACTCGTGCTCGAACTTCTGTATCGAGCTGACCACGGGCACAGCCGCACTGTCGGACAGCGGGCAAATCGTCCGCCCGGCCATGTTCGCGCTGATGTCGAGTAGCAGCGGGATGTCCTCCTCACGACCCGCGCCGCGCTCGATGCGCTGCAGGATCTTCGCTAACCAGGCCGTGCCCTCTCGGCAGTTCGTGCATTGGCCGCACGACTCGTGCGCGTAGAACTCCACCATCTTCCTGACCGCGCGGACCATGCAGGTCGACTCGTCCATGGCGATGAGGCCTCCGGAGCCCAGCATCGACCCAGCCGCCTCAATGCCCTCATAGCTCACGTCACAGTCGATCTCGTCGGCTTTCATGATGGGCACCGACGAGCCGCCTGGAATCACGGCCAGCAACGCGCGACCCTCTGGCGGACCGCCACACAGTTCGTAGACTAGATCCCTCAGATTGAAATCGAGTGATACCTCGTAGTTGCCCGGTCTCTGCAGGTGGCCACAACAGGAAAACAGCTTCGTGCCCGGGCTCTTCTCCGTCCCCCACTGCCGGTACCAGTCGGCACCATTCATCACGATGTGCGCCACCGACGCCAGCGTCTCCACATTGTTCACCGTGGTCGGCATGTTGAAGGCACCGCGCTGGGCTGGAAATGGAGGTTTGATGCGCGGCTCCGCCCGCCGCCCTTCCAGCGAGTTGAGCAGGCCTGTCTCCTCCCCAGCGATGTAAGCCCCTGCCCCGAGATGCACGGTCAACTCGAGATCGAAGCCCGATCCGAGGATGTCCCTGCCCAGGTAACCCCGCTCGTAGGCCTCGCCCACCGCCCCGTTCAGGATGCGGACGATGTCGACGAACTCGCCCCTGATGTAGACGTAGCAGTGTTCGGCCTGAATCGCATAGCCCGCGATGATGCAACCCTCGAGCAACTGGTGCGGAGTCCAGCGCATGATCTCCCGGTCCTTGAACGTACCGGGCTCGCTCTCATCGGCGTTGCAAACCAAGTAGCGGGGCCGATCGTCTTTAGGCATGAAGCTCCACTTCAGCCCGGCCGGGAAACCCGCGCCACCGCGACCTCTGAGGCCCGATTCCTTCACCACCCCAGTGACCTCATCCGGCGACATCGAGCCCAGGGCCTTCTTCAGCGCCCTGTAACCGCCGCGCTCGATCCAGCCGTCGATGCCGATGGCATCCTTCTCTCCGAAATGCTTGGAGAGTAGGCGCGTCTCGCGCGGATCCGCGTACGGGTAGGCCATCGCTCAGTCCAGCTCCGCCAGCAGGCCTTCCACGTCCTCGGCCTTGACGTTCTCGAACACCCGATCGTTCACCTGGACCACAGTCGGAAATCCGCAAGCCCCCAAACACTCGACCTCGACGACCGTGTACTTGCCGTCCTTTGACACCTCACCGATCCGTGTGCCCGTGGCCTCGAGCAACTTGTCGACGACTGCCTGGGCACCGCACAGGTCACAACCGATCCCGGTACATACCTGGATCACATGCTTCCCCACGGGCCGTGTGCTGAACATGGTGTAGAAGGAAGCGACGGAGCGGACATACGCCGGCGTCAGCTCCAATAGCTCTGCCACACGTGCGATCGTCTGCGGTGACAGCCAGCCCCTGATCTCCTGCGCCATATTCAGCACCGGAAGCAGCGCGGCCTGCTTGTTCGGATAGCGGCTCAGGACCCTCTCGAAGCGGTCTCTGTAATCGCCCTCGAACAGCGGTGCCTCCGGGTTCTTCTCGGCGCGCTGTGAAGGCTGGGCGCCGGCCACGGCGGGATGTAGCGCATCGCTCATCGGTCGATCTCCCCGAGCACGATGTCGATGCTCGCGTTCACGGCAATGATGTCGGCGATCAGCTCGCCCTCCACCAGGTACGGCAGAGTGGACATATTTATGAACGACGGCGTCCGGTACCGGCAACGGACCGGCTTCGGTCCCCCGTCCGCAACCAGATAGAAGCCGAGCTCGCCCTTCGAGCTCTCAATCGAGTACCACACCTCACCGGCCGGTACCTTGAGCCCTTCCATCACCAGCTTGAAATGCGCGATCATTCCGTCGATCGAGTTCATGACCTGCGACTTCGGAGGCAGGATGACCCGCGGATCGTCGACGTTGATCGGCCCGTCCGGAACGCGCTCCAGAGCCTGCTCGAGGATGCGCAGCGACTGCCGCATCTCTTCCATTCGCACCAGGTAACGATCGTAGGTGTCTCCGTACCGGCCGACCGGGATGTCGAAATCGTACGTCTCGTAATCGAGGTACGGCCGCTCGCGCCGCACGTCATAAGGTACGCCCGAAGCGCGTAAATTCGGCCCACAGGCGCCGACGTTGATCGCATCCTCCGGGCCGATTACTCCCACACCCTGCGTACGGCCGATCCAGATCGAGTTCTCCGTCAGCAGCCTCTCGGTCTCGAGCAGCGTCTGCGGAAACGTCTCCACGAAATCCCGCACCGCGTCCAGCCACCCGGGCGGTACATCCGCCATCATGCCGCCGATTCGGCTCACGCTCGTCGTCATCCGCGCACCCGCATACGCCTCGTGCAAGTTGTAGATGCGCTCGCGCTCCTGGAACGTGTACAGGAAGGGAGTGAATGCCCCGATATCCAGCGCCGTCGTCCCGATCCAGATCAGGTGTGAGAGGATACGGTTGAGCTCACAGCAGATCAGACGGATGACCTTGCAGCGCGGGGTGACCTCCAGCCCGAGGAGCTTCTCGACCGCCAGGGCGTAGCCGATGTTGTACATCATCGGCGCCAGATAGTCCATGCGATCGGTCAGCGGGATGTTCTGGTTCCATTCCCGATACTCGCCCAGCTTCTCGAAGCCGCTGTGCAGGTAGCCGATATGCGGCGTGCACTTGACGATCGTCTCCCCATCGAGCTCTACGACCAGCCGCAGAACTCCGTGCGTGGCGGGATGCTGGGGACCGATGTTCAGGATCATGTGCCGGGTCGCGAGCCCGGCCATTTCCTGCTGCTCCGCCGATCCCGGCTTAACGGCGCCCGCGGTCACACCGGATAGATCGGCCTCTGCCTCCACCGCCCGCCCCCCGTCCCCGGCTCCGCCCTCGACCACCGCCAGTTCCTGCAGGCTGTAGACGTCTTCGAGCCCCATGGCGAGCGCGCGCCGCGTCTGTTCGGCTCGCGTGAATCTACCGCGCAGAGGGAAGTCCTTACGGAGCGGGTAGCCTTCCTCATAGTTCTCCGGCATCAAGATGCGGCGCAGATCCGGGTGACCCTCGAAGCTGACGCCGAACATGTCGTAGACTTCACGCTCGAGCCAGTTCGAGGCGCGCCAGACGCCGAACACGCTTCCCAGTTTCGGGCGATCAGCGGGCACCTCCGCCTTGATCCGCAGTGGGCGCGCCTGCTCGGTTGACCAAAGCTGATAGACCACCTGTATCGGCCGACCGCCCCCCAGGTCGAGCCCCGTCACGTCCTTCAGCATGTCGTAGCCCTGAGAACCGCGAAGATAGCTCAGGATCTCGACGCTACGGCTCGCATCGATGTAGACGACGGGATCCCTGGCTGCATCGAGCTCGACGCCCCGGATCGCGTCGCCGAACCTGGTGCGCAGCTCCTTGATGTCTGCCCGCTCCACAGTTCCTACAGCCACTCTCTTCATTCGCTCCAACTAGTGCTCGCGACTTCGCCGATCGGACGCACGCCTTGCCGCATGCGAGTCGATCAGCTGACCAGCCACGGGCAGCTCGCCCGGTCCGACTCCCTACTCTTTGCGGTCGCCGGGTCGAAGGATGGGAGAAGAGCTCTCGAGACCGCTGACCCGATTCTGGAACGTCGAGTTCCCGAACGGCCCCGCGATGAGCTCAACCTCCTCCGCTGGCAGATGGGGCTTCCCCGCTCGCTCGGGATCTTCCTCCCGCGAGCGCAGGTCCGCTATCGATTCGCCCTTGATCTTCTCCTGGATCATCAAGAGCGCGTAGAGGAGGCCTTCGGGTCGTGGCGGGCAGCCGGGCACGTACACGTCCACCGGAACGACCGTGTCGATGCCTTGCACCATCGTGTAGTTGTCGAATACGCCGCCCGTCGAAGCGCACGCTCCCATGCTGATGCACCACTTGGGCTGGGGCATCTGGTCCCAGATGCGCCGCATCACAGGAGCTATCTTGTAAGGGACGCGACCCGCCACGATCAACACGTCCGCCTGCCTGGGCGTGTAGGCCAGGCGCTCCATTCCGTAGCGTGCCATGTCGTATTTGGATGCGGCAGTCGCCATCATCTCGATGGCACAGCACGCCGTCCCGAACGGCATGGGCCAGAGGCTACCCCGCCGGGCCCAGCTGATCAGGTCATCGAGGCGCGTGACGATCCAGTTGCGCGGGATCTCCGTCTCTACATGGCGGCGCTCAGCGCCGACGTTGCTCTTCTCTCTGTTTGCCATCTATCCTTCACACCGCGTTGCTGGCATACCTCTCCCGCACGGGCCCCGGCTCCCAGTCATTCCCATTCCAGTGCGCCCTTCTTCCATTCGTACAACAGACCTACGATCAGCAGCACCAGAAAGACGAGGATCGCGAGATACCCGAAGAGGCCCAGCCGCCGCGCCACCGCACCCCAGGTGAACAGGAACACCACCTCCACATCGAACAACAGGAACAGCATCGCCACCACGTAGTACTTCACGGCGAAACGCTCCCGCGTGTCGCCGATTGCCGGAATCCCCGACTCGTAAGGCTGGCGCTTGACGTGCGTAGGTCGGTAGTGGCTGAACAGGTGGGATCCGATCACCAACAGCGCGGTAACGCCCAGGCTCACGGCGAAGATCATCAGAACGGGTACATACTCCCGCAGCATCCTCGGAGGGCTCCTCGGCTCCTGTACCCAAAACCCGTGAAAATGCTCACGAATGGACGCAGCATAATAACACGGCACCTTGCCCTGTCAATAGAAAAAAACAGCTTGATCCGGCCCTCGGCACGGCTATATTCCGGACCCATTCCCAGCGCTCCGCACAACCCCGACCCGGAGTACACATGAGCATCAAGAGTGACCGCTGGATACGGAGAATGGCGCAGGAACACGGCATGATCGAGCCCTTCGAGGAACGACAGGTCCGCGAAGGCGCCATCTCGTATGGGCTCAGCTCCTACGGCTATGACATGCGGGTCGCCCGCTCGTTCCGCATCTTCACCAACGTCAACAGTGCCATCGTTGACCCGAAGCAGTTCGACCAGCGGTCGTTCGTCGAGTTCGAGGGCGACGTCTGTATCATCCCGCCCAACTCCTTCGCTCTGGCCACCTCGGTCGAGTACTTCCGCATCCCGCGCAACGTGATGACCATTTGTGTGGGTAAGTCGACATACGCGCGCTGCGGCATCATCACCAACGTGACGCCTTTCGAGCCGGAGTGGGAAGGGCATGTCACGCTGGAAATCTCCAATACCACGCCGCTACCAGCAAAGATCTATGCCGGCGAGGGGATCTCGCAGGTGCTGTTCTTCGAATCGGACGAGGAGTGCCAGATCAGCTACGCGGACCGCAAAGGCAAGTACCAGAAACAGGTCGGCGTGACGCTCCCGAAGCTGTGAGGGGCAAGGTCTCCAGGTTCCGCCCCTTCAGTCTCGGCCCCTTGACGGCAGAACCGCGGCCGGCCACTGCCTCCAGGTCGGCTTGTCCGCTGCGTTCGCTACGCTGAGCCCGAGCCGGAAGGCGAAGCGGCCCTGCTGCACGCCGCCTCGGAGATCGGCATCGGCCTTCAATTCGTCGCTCGGCTGCTGGTAGTCACGTTCTCTGTACTCCGCCAGCTTTCGCCGGCCCCAGCCGGGCATGCGCCCCACGTAGTCGAGACCGTGCCCCACGTAGGCGACCGGTATGCCGACCTCCAGAAAGCTCAGCTGGTCCGATCGGTACAGGTAGCCCAGCTCCGGAGAAGGATCTCCGCGAAGGCGCAGATCCTCCGCCTCCGCCGCCACGGCCGCGATCGACTCAAGGCTCGAAGTCTCCGACCCGATGACCGCCACGTCCTCCGTCGGGCCCCACAGGTTGACCCCATCCAGATTGATGTTGGCCACCGTGCGCTCCAGTGGGACAGCGGGATCCTCCACATAGGTTCTCGACCCCAGGAAACCCGGCTCCGCCGCTGTGACTGCCAGGAACAGGATCGAGCGAGCTGGACGCGGTTCGAGTCGGGCAAACGCCTCGGCCAGGACCAGCAGCAGCCCTGTGCCTGACGCGTTGTCATAGGCGCCATTATAGATCGAGTCCGAGTCGACGGCCGGCCCGATCCCCAAGTGGTCGTAGTGCGCCGTGAAAACCACGACCTCTGCCGCACGCTGCAGATCGCTGCCCCGCAACAGCCCGGCCACGTTCACACCGCTGAAGCGACGGACGTCGCCGCTCACACTGGCCGATACCGTCACACCGGTGCTGATCGGCCTGAATCTCTCCGACCGCGCCGACTCGAGCAGGGTCGCGAAGTCGAGACCCGCCATCGCAACCACCTGCTCGGCCGTCTCCTGGCTCAGCCACACCTGCACGCCGACTGGCGGGGTTCCCCCTGCCTGCTCGAGCCAGATCTCTTCCCCACTCCGCCTGCTCTCCAGCACATTCCAGCCATAGCCCGCCAGCTCGCGCGTGTGAATCAGAATGGCACCGCAGGCACCTCTGCGTGCCGCTTCCTCAAGCTTGTAGCTCTCCAGGCCGTAGTACGTCAGTGTATCACCGCGAAAGCGGCCGGGCAGCGCCTGACCCGGGTCATTCGGCAAGATCAGCAGAAACTTGCCGCTCACATCCACGCCCTTGTAGTCGTCCCAATCGTGCTCCGTTGCGCTGATCCCGTATCCGACGAATATGAGTTCACCTTCCTCGCGCACCGCTTCCTCAGGCTCACCCGAGCGGGCCACGAACTCCGAACCGTAGCCTGGCTCCAATGCCGCCCCACCCCGCGCTCGGAACGCTAAGCGTGTCCGCGGGCGCATCGCCGCCAACGCCACCGGCTGCAGATAACTCGAGTCCCCCACCGCCGGCTGCAGGCCCGCGAGCTCGAACTGTGTCGAGATATACAGCGCCCCTAGCTCCGACCCACGACTGCCCGGACGGCGCCCTTCAAGAAGGTCACTGGAGAGAAAGCGAATCGAGGCTTCCAGCGCCTCGGGAGTGATCGCGGCCAGACCGGTCGCTGCCTCATCCCTCCCGCAGCCCGCCACCGCCAGGGCTGCCAAAGCCATGAGCGACAGCAGGCTTCTCGTCATCGGCCTCCATCCGACCCCGGCAAGGCCTCCGGCCGATCGACCGCCTGAACGTAGTAGCGGCCATCCTCACTGTCGTACTCCCCCAGCACGACCACTGCGCCGAACGGAATCTCATCCCCGCGCGTCTTGCAGAACACCATGTGCAACGTCTCGTCTTCGTCCATCACTTGGGCGCGCCCCGCCCGATAATCCAAGCTCACCGTACGGCTGACAACACGACCCACACGCCCGCTCAAATCCGCAGCACCCCACCGCACCGCCTTGATCACCGGGAAGTGACGCTCAAGAACGCGGCCCAGCCCGCGCGTCACGAAAGCCGCCAGCAGTAGCGTGAGCACAAGACCCGGCAAGAAACCCGACTCCTGTGCTGTGGGCCAATAGTCGTGCAGAGCCCCGTTCACGGTGAGCCCGATCACCGCGAAGGCGAGCCCGAAGATACGGACCACGGAATGACCCGACACCCGTTGCACACCGAGCCGCTGGCCCAGGGCCACCCCGACTCGGGCCAGCACATCCAGTCGCGTCAGCGAAAGCGCCGCCAGCAGCAGACCGGCCAGATACGGCCAGTTGTACCACCGGAGCAGGAAGAGCAGATAGCTCACGCCCTAGGATCCCGACCGCTACGGCCTTGAGGGTGGGCTCGATGACGTGTGAGATGTGCTGAGAAAAGACGCCAATTTACAAAGGCTTACATGCCTGGAGCTCACGCGAAACCTCAGCGAGCCATCCCTGCCCCCGGCCCGCCTCGACCCGCGGACAGAGGGGAACGGGCGCGCACAACTGCCGCGCCCGTCCACCAGTCGGTTCAGCGCTTCAGCTCCTTTAGAGCCGCGATCGTCGAGCGTACGTGTTCGGCCGACTTGTTCAGAGCAGCCCGCTCGTCGTCCGTCAGCTGCACTTCGACGATCTGTTCGATCCCGCCACGCCCGAGCTTACACGGGACACCCAGATACGTGTCCTTGATGCCGTACTGGCCTTCCATCCACGCGGCGCAGGGGAGAATGCGCTTCTTGTCCTGCACAATCGCCTTCACCATCTGCACGACCGCTGCAGACGGTGCATAGTACGCACTACCCGTCTTCAGGTAGCCGACGATCTCGGCGCCACCCTTACGAGTGCGTTCGATCAGGCCGTCGATCTCCTGCTGATCGAGGAACTGCGTCAGCGGTATACCGCTGATGCACGTGTAACTGGTCAGCGGCACCATCGTATCGCCGTGGCCACCCAACACCAGCGTCTGAATGTCCTCGACGCTGACTTTGAGCCGCTCGGCGATGAAGGTCCGGAAGCGAGCCGTGTCCAGGACGCCAGCCATGCCGAACACACGATTGGCGGGGAACTTCGTCGTCTCCTTCGTCACGTAGCACATTACGTCCAAGGGATTCGAGACGACGATGACGATCGCCTTTGGGCAGGCTTTGCGGACGCCCTCGGCCACACTGCGGACAATGTCCGCGTTGGTCGCCAGCAGGTCATCCCGGCTCATCCCTGGCTTGCGCGGAACACCGGCGGTGATGACGACTAGCTCGCTGTCCTTTGCCTCAGCGTAGGAGTTCGTCCCGATCACCTGCGTATCGAAGCCGTCGACCGGGCCGGACTCGAACATGTCCAGCGCCTTGCCCTGAGGAATGCCTTCGAGAATGTCGACGACAACGACCTGACGGGCGAGCCCCTCTTTCGCCAGCTGGATGGCCAGGGTCTCGCCCACGTGACCTGCGCCCACAACAGTGATCTTTTCTAGCATAGCGGACTCCCGATCCCCCGCGACGGCCCGGGACGGCCAGTAGGCTCACCGGCCGCCCGCCGAGCGCTTGCGGGCTTTAGCGTGTGAATGGGGCTAGCTCTGTTAAAAGACTTCGCGGCATGCAACGTATAGTCGTGGCCACGGCCAGGCAAGAGAATCGAGGTCTCTCTCGAGGGGTCGGCGCCCCAAGGATCAGCCGGCCGTGGGCGGGTTTGGAATGGTTCCATCCAGCCACACCTCCTCGCCATCGGCGTAGCGCTCCCGCTTCCAGATGGGCACCTCCCGCTTCAGCCGCTCGATCACCTCTCTCGAGGCCTTGAACGCGGCGTCACGGTGCGGTGCGGCGACCGCGATAGCGACGCTGATCTCTCCGACGGCGAGCTCTCCGATGCGGTGGACCACCGCTATGTCGCCGATCTCGAACTGCGCCGAGACATCCTTGCAGATGCCCGTGAGCTTCTGGCTGGCCATCTCTGCGTAGGCCTCGTACCTGAGGCCGGTCACAGGGCGGCCTCCGTCATGGTCTCTCACCACTCCGCTGAACAGCAGAACCGCGCCGTCGGCGTCGCGCCGAACGTGCTGCATCATCTCCAAGATGTCGATCGGGGCAGCCGTGATCACGCAGTACATTCAGCCTCCCGCGACGGGCGGTATGAATGCGATCTCATCTCCATCGGCAAGCACGGTGTCGCCGGGGGCGTACTCGTGGTTGACCGCTACGACAAGCGCAAGAGGCAAAGCATCCGCGCCCGGCCGCGTGCGCACCACTGCGATGAGCTCGGCCAACCTGGCGCCCGGGGGGAGCTCGAGCTCCAGTTCCCCCGTTCCCAGGATCTCTCGGTAGACCGCGAAGAACAGGCACTTCACTCGTAACACGCCGATCACACACCTCACAGAGATCCCGAATCCTAGCTGCGGCTGCGCCGGCTCTGCAAGCAGCAGGCCGCCGCGGCGTCGGCCTCAGGACCCCGAGGGCGCGCTCTCGAGTTGCAGGAGGAACTGCCCTATGGAGGGGTGGTAGCGGAGGGTCGAGCAGCGAACCCGCGTCCGCTCGCCATCCCGCCTGGCTGAGATCGCCAGGTGGCCGCGGAACGTGTGAAAGCGGGCGTAGCCCTCGCCCTCCTCGACCAGCGAGCCCGAGTAGCCCGAGCTCGCGTCGCTGAAATATCTCTTCGCTAGATCGATTACTTCTTCTGGTGACAGGGGAACCAGAGCCTCTCTCGTCATCTGTTCCTACCTCTGCGCAAGACGACCAGCGGCCGCTGCAGGTCCGGCGGGGGAAGACGGGCGGCGCGACCTCTACTCGCTTCGCCCGTGAGTGCTCGCCTCACTTGCAACTTGGGCCCGGAAGTTCTTCGACGGCTTGAACACCGGAACGGAGCGTGCCTCCACCCGTACCGGATCACCGGTCCGTGGGTTGCGCGCGACGCGCGATCGTCTGTTGCGCACCTTGAAGGTACCGAACCCGCGGATCTCGATGTGATGCCCATCCGCCAGCGCTTGCCGGACGGCATTCAAGAAGCCATCCACGACCGCAGCGCAGTCCTTCTTCGTGATCCCGGGCCCGATCGCCTGCGCGACCTGTTCGACCAGATCGGCTTTGGTCATCCCTTCCTCCAGCAATCGATAGAACGAGAACGCCCGAACCGTACTACCAGCTACGCCGCCTCACGCGTCCAGCTAGCGGTAGCGGAGTAGATACATCAGCCGCGGCCCCCGATCCAGCCCGCTTTCAGACCAGACATCGCTCAGGGACGCCGCGGCGCCGCCCCACCTCGATGCCCAACGGGCCAACGAAGTCAGAAGGTCGAGCCATGTCACACGGCGTTCCTCACGCATGACCGTTCGCGGCTCCGGCCCAAGGCCCGCCATGTTGCCCGCCATTGCGATGGCATCGACCAAATCACCTTCCGAGTCCACCAGGCCGTACTCAACGGCCAGTCGGCCCGACAGCAAGCGGCCATCCGCGATGCTGAGCACGGAATCGCGTGACATGCCACGCTCGTCCGCGATCACCTCGAGGAACTGGCCGTATACGTCGTCAACCACCTCCTGCAACAGCGCCCGCTCGGCCTCGGTCAGCTCGCGGTACGGCGAACCGAGGTCCTTGTGCTCGCTGCTCTTGATCACCTCGAAGCGCACGCCCACCTTCTGCAGGAGCTCCTGCGCGTTCGGGAACTCCATAAGTACGCCGATCGAGCCGATCAGCGAGCCCGGCATTGCCAGGATAGTGTCCGCGCCCAGAGCGGCGTAGTAGGCGCCCGAGGCGCCGACCGACCCGATGACCGCAACCACCGGGTACCCCTCCTCGCGCACCCTGGACAGGCGGCGATAGACCGTCTGTGACGGCGCGACCTCCCCGCCCGGCGAATCGACCCAGAGCACGAACCCCTTCACCGAACTGTCGTCCCGGTAGTCCCGCAGATCCCTCAGCACCCGGTGGTTCTCGGTGATCAGCCCCCGCAGCGGCAGCACAGCGATCCGATCGCGCCCCAGCACGGCCGCGCCGTCGCCCGGGGCGGCGGTATAGACGATCAGCAGCAACCCGGTCGCGAACAGGAGCACGACTCCAGCGACGATCAGGACTACCCACCAGCCTCGGGGACCCTTCTTGCGAGCTTCCATTTGCCTGAGGCCGAGCACTCCGACGTGCCGTCAAGAACTATCGAAAACGGGGAGGAGATGGGCGCCTAAGTTAAAGTGTCAGAACGACTAAGTCAAGGTCGGCACCGACGCTTTTCTCAGCAGCGCCACGAACTCGTGGAACAGGTACCGGCTGTCGTGCGGCCCCGGCGCCGACTCCGGGTGGTACTGGACAGCCAGCAGCGGAAGCTCCCGGTGCCGTAGGCCCTCCAGCGTACCGTCATTGAGGTTGATATGCGTGGCCACGAGGTCCGGGGCTCCCGGGACGCTGTCACCGTCGGCACGCACCGCAAAACCGTGGTTCTGCGAGGTGATCTCGACCCGCCGGGTAGCCAGGTTGTGCACCGGGTGATTCCCGCCCCGATGGCCGTAGAGCAACTTGAAGGTCTCAGCGCCGAAACCCCGGGCGACCAGCTGGTGGCCCAGGCAGATGCCGAAGACGGGAACCTCCGCACCCGCCAGCGCGCCGATCAGCTCTCCCACCCCGGGCACCACGCCCGGGTCGCCGGGTCCGTTCGAGAGGAACACCCCGTGTGGCCGCTCGGCGAGAACCTGTTCCACCGGGGTCGTCGAGGGAACCACCGTGAGCTCGCAACCCAGCTCAGACAGCAGCCGCAGGCTTCGCCGCTTGACGCCAAAGTCGTATACGGCCACCCGGAACCGGGGGGTCCCCGCGGCCGGTACCGAGTACGGCTCGCCCGTGGTCACGACCCGCGTCAGATCGAGCCCGGTCATCGCTGGGTGATCGAGGACACGCCGGAGGATCTCGTCAACTCCCAGCTCGTCGCGCGCAATCGCCGCACGCATCGCGCCCTCCGAGCGGATATGACGCGTGAGTTTGCGCGTGTCTACGCCCTCGATGCAGCAGATGTCGTGCCGTGCCAGGTAATCGACCAGCCCCGTCTCCGCCCGCCAGCTGCTGTAGCACGGGCTGAGCTCGCGCACCACCAGCCCCGCAACCCAGGGCCGCGCCGCCTCGTTGTCGGCCGCGGTGACCCCGTAGTTGCCAATCAGCGGGGCGGTCATCGTCACGATCTGACCCGCATACGAAGGATCGGTCAGGATCTCCTGGTAGCCCGCCAGGCTGGTGTTGAACACGACCTCGCCCAGTGCCACCTGATCATCGCGGCCTGCCAAACAGCCTCGGAACACGGTCCCGTCTTCCAGCACCAACAGCCCGCTTCGCCTCTCCGACCGCGTTGCGTTAGGTTGGGAAGACATGCGAACCTCAGACTCCAGTCATCTGGTCTATATCCACGCGGACGAGTCCTGTCTCGGGGTTCAGTTCAGCGGCCAGCCGCGACCGGGCGGGGCCGCCGGCATCATCGAGCGATTCGACGAGCGCCGTGGCTGGTACCGGCGCGACTACTTCGTTTCCGACCCGGACACCACCAACCAGCGCATGGCCATCCGCAGCGCCCTCGAGGGGCTGAGGGCGCTGAAGCAGCCCTGCCGCGTCGTCTTCCACTCCGACAGCAACTATCTGATTCAAGCGATGACGACCTGGATCTTCGACTGGGCGAGGCGTGGTTGGCGGCGCAAAGGCGGCCCGATCGAGAACCTCCAGCTGTGGGCCCGGCTCGTGACGGTGGCCGCGCGCCATCAGATCCAGTGGCGCTGGGTACGCGGCCACGCCGGTGACCCCAAGAACGAGTACGTCAACTCGCTCGCCGTGCAGGCGGCGCGCCACCAGAAAACCTCCAGAGGCCTCGTCGAGTCGGGGTTCGACACCTGGCTCGAAGCCCAGCAAGAGACCGGCCGCTTCCTCGATTTCTATGATCTACCGCCCGAGATCGAGTTCATGCCCCACCCGAAACCTCCCGAGCCGCCGACCCTGCCTTGACACGAGAACGGCCCGGTCGCCCGGGCCGCCGCTTGGCCATGCTCCTCAGTCGCCGCCTCCCGGCGGCGTCTCGCCCTCCTCGCTTCCCTCGGACGGGGGAGGTGGCTCACCGAGCTGGAGACCCTCCGGCGCCGCCTGCTGCTCTCGCTCGAGCAGCGGCGTCGGCGCCTCCTGTGCCGGCGGTGCGAACTGCCCCTCGAGCACCGAGGTGGGCGCGCGCGTGCGCGCCGAGAGGATCGCCAGCAGGAGAGCGAGCCCCATGAACAGCCCGCCCGTCACCCAGCTCGCCTTGGTCAGCAAAGTCGCCGCCTGCCGGCCGCCGAGGAACGTATCCGTCGACGATGAGGCGCCCCCGAACTCTGCGGCGAGACCGCCGCCCTTGCCCGACTGCAGTAGCACAACCAGGCAAAGCAACACCGCGTCCAACAAGAGCAGCATGAGGACGAAATTGTACACCGCTAGCCCTTCCGTTCTACACTGGTCTCCAGCGCCGCTTGTCGTCCCTGGAACCGCCGAAGTATAGACACCCTGCGGGGCCTGTCAACGCCAGGCCGCCTGGCAGATCTGGGCGAAATCACTGGGACTCAGGCTCGCACCCCCGACCAGCACGCCATCGATCTCAGGCGCCGCCAGCAGCTCCTCGATATTCTCCGGCTTGACGCTGCCCCCGTAGATGATCGGGATCGCCCCCGCCGTCGCTGCGCCGACCCGCTCGGTCAACAGGGCGCGGATCAGCGCGTGCACCTCGTTCGCGTCCTCCGCGCTCGCCGTGCGCCCGGTGCCGATCGCCCAGACCGGCTCGTAGGCCACGACGACCCCCTTGGTCTGGTCAGCCTGCAGTCGGCTGAGCCCGATCTCCAGCTGTCGGCTCACCACCGACTCCACTTCCCCACGATCGCGCTCCTCCAGTAGCTCGCCCACGCAAAAGACGGGTGTGAGACCCTCCGCCGCGATGGCGGCCACCTTGCGCGAGACGTCTGCGTCCGTGTCGCCGAAGACATGCCGCCGCTCCGAGTGGCCCGCGATCACGAATGCTGCCCCGGCATCCTTCGCCAGAGGTGCGGATATCGAGCCCGTGAACGCGCCGGACG
>Ga0209636_10003959_pt1 | contig 15139 bp, 15 predicted proteins | sample DeeMarSWOR152_54_FD_187464 | JGI IMG/M metagenome (GOLD analysis project Ga0209636, IMG submission 187464) | Marine sediment microbial communities from White Oak River estuary, North Carolina - WOR-1-52-54 (SPAdes) (version 2) | ecosystem: Environmental > Aquatic > Marine > Intertidal zone >...
GAGCATGCATAGGCTTACCATGAAGGAGAGTATAAAAATCTTTTGTTCTGGCGGTACATTTGTAGAATGGAAGAATAATTTCGTCATGTAATTTCGTTAAATACCCCTATTATGAGACTGACACTACTTTATCCAGAATCGATCTCACTTCTGCAGGGAGGTGAAAGAATGAGAGGTTAATCATCTTTTGAGAAAAGCATCCACAGCTGCTTCCAAGAGGATTTTTAGCTTTTTTTGCGGCTCTTCAGAATAAAAACGAGGGTTCCATGTTAATTCCGCCATAGAATCACTGATGGTGAACATGGCTCCCATTTCCACATTTCTGTAGCGGGCAACAGCAAATAAAGCAGATGCTTCCATATCTACTGTTACTACTCCTTCTTTTTGATAGTGCTTTAACTCTGCAATCGTTTCTCTATAAGGAGCATCCGTAGTCCAGCTTGTTCCTACAATATACTTTTGGTGGCGAGTTTCTAGAGATCTCTTTAATTTTTCAGTCATTTTTTCAGAAGCATACGCATATTTTGAAGGCTTCACATAATGATAAGAGGTTCCTTCATCCCGTACAGCCTTTTCGCACACCACAATATCGCCAATATTGACTTCTTTTTGTAACGTTCCTGCGATTCCGATGGAAACGAATTTCTTCACTCCATATGCAATGAGATCCTCTAGAATGTATACTGCAGCAGAAGCACCAAGACCAAAGTTTCCAATAGCAGCTACCTTATTCCCAGTGTCATGGAGGAGATACATTTCCCCAAGAAACCCACCTATTTTTGTGGTTTCATACTTATCTAAAATGTATTTCCTTAATGTACTGCTCAAATACCAGAAAATTACTCCCTCTGGAGAGCCATATTCGGGAGTAAGCCCTATCTCTACTTTGTAGTTCCAGTAATCCTCTGGAGAGAAAAACGAGGGTTCTGGATATTTATTCTGGAAGTTTGGAAATCTCATAATAACTGTGAAAATGATCATTATATAAATATTTGGTTTATATTTCTTTTCTAATGTAATGAATTGCAAAAGAATTTTTCTCTATTTCCCAGAATTCAAGAATTGGATTTCAAGATTTTTATACAGAAAGAAGGAAGATGTCACATCCCTTACAGGAAGCCAATAATATGGTGAGGAAAAAACACTTTTATTACCAATCATCTTCCAGTTATCTGACAGTAACCTAATAGACTGCATCCAGAAAACTGCAAATTTTATGAAGAACTGGAGAAATTCAAAGGGAGAACCTCTCTTATCCTTGTCCATTTCTTTGAGTTCTTCATTCTAATATTGAATGAAATCCATTAATAGAGTAAATTTCCCACTTTTCATCAATTTCCTGCTGTATTCTCTCTGATTTCAATCCATGTTATAAGGGTTCATATAATCCAACATATTCACCGAAAGATTTATATATAAATATTAACGTTGTAACTATAAACAGAATAGGAGGTGAACTTCATGGCATTTGAAAAGCGTTTAGAAGCATGGCTGAAGTGCTTCAGTTGCATGGAACGAAAGGCTGAAGAGCTCAAGAAAGAGCACCCCAAAGTTGCAGAACTCTGGCTTACAAAACTTGAGCAGTGCAAATCCTGCAAGGATGAATACTATGCAGATGCAGAGAGATACAGCAATATGACCCCCACAGAGGTATGGGCCAACACTCTCAGAAGGTGCACTACCTGTCTCTTAGATGACCTGGAGAAGATTGCTAAATCCCCTGAAGAAGCAAAAGTATATGCAGAGCTCACCAAGAATTGCATGTCCTGTTTGTACAAAGAGATGCCTGAGGTGCGTGAGTTCGAGACAGTAAAAGCATAGTTCTATTTCTTTTTTCTTTTTTTCTACATAATAAGTGTTTTGGGGTTGAAGGCTGTCTCATAATTTAATTTCTAGTCCTTCATTCTTCACTTTGTTTGTGCCTCGTTTTTCTTTATTTATCTCTTATCATTCTTTTTTAGTTCTTTCTTTTTCTACTTCCTTGGTGTTTTTTCTTAAATTATTGCTGTGCATTAGTTTGGAAGTAAAATCAGTGTGCTGTGAAGGAGAACTTCTTTTGATAAGAGCATTAGATAGAGATTTTCTTATTCTTCTCGTTCCTTTTTCCTCATCCTTCTCCTCTTGTTCCATAAACCTTAAATATGAGCATCTGTGATAGAAATAAGGAATCCAGTAGAGATCTACTGAAAGACGCAATAAATCTACTTCAGTGAACATGAAAAAGTTTCAGTCCAGATAAATAAAAGGTATAGTGACCATTGAAGAAGGAAACAAGATATTGTCAAGCTGATATCTCAGCACAGGGGATTCTTTCTGTAAGCCGCTGTCTATGCTTCAAAAAGTCGGGTTCCTACAAAAATGAAAGTAAAAATGAAAGGAGATGTGGTTAAAATGAATAAATTATCCCCTGGAGCACTGAGAAAAGAAATTGATCCTGAAACAATGCACTGTAGAACCACTGAGGAGTTATCACCACTGGAAGGAATCATTGGCCAGGAGAGGGCTGTAAGAGCGCTCAAGTTCGGTTTAGACATAAAGGAGCATGGATTTAACATTTATGTGGCTGGTCCCCCTGGAACAGGAAAGGAGACAGCAGTCAAAGATTTTCTCGAAGAACTGGCCAAGAAAAGACCAGTACCTTCAGACTGGTGTTATGTAAACAACGTTGAAACCCCATATGAACCAAAGGCCATAGAACTACCTCCAGGCAAAGGAAAACAGTTCCAAGAGGATATAGCCACCCTCATTGCTGAGGTGCGGCGAGTACTCCCTGAAACTTTCCAGAGCGAGGAATATGGTGCCAAGAGAGAAGAAACAATAAAGAAAATTGAAGAAGAAAGAAATGAACTTCTTTCCAACCTGACCAAGAAAGCCCAGGAGCAAGGATTTATCCTCCAGACTTCCCCCGTGGGATTACTGACAATTCCTGTTATGGATGGGAACCCCCTCAGTGATGAAGAGTTCATGAAGTTAGGCCCTGAAAGGAAGGAAGAAATCCAGAAGAAACGAGAAGAGCTAACCAAAGAGCTGCGGAACACCATGAGAAAATTACAGGGACTGCAAAAGAAAATGAATGAAGCAATCAAAAACCTAAACCAGGAGGTGGCATTGTACGCGATTGGTCATTTGATAGAAGGAGTAAAAGAGACGTATGAACAGATTTCTGACATCATCATGTACTTGGAACAGGTGCAGAACGATATTGTGGACAACATTGAGCAGTTCATTCAGAAACCTGAAAAGCCCTCTCTACCTATCCCTGCTCCCTGGCTGGAAGAGCTTCCTTTCCGAAAGTATGAGGTCAATCTAATTACTGATAATTCTGAACTGGAGGGAAGCCCAGTAATTATTGAGCAAAATCCGACGTATCAGAATTTATTTGGAAGGATAGAGAAAGAGGCCCAATTTGGAGTTTTAACCACTGATTTTACCATGATTCGTGGGGGTTCTCTCCATAAGGCTAATGGTGGATATTTGGTCCTCCCCGTGGAGGAGTTACTCAGAAATATGTTTTCCTGGGATGGATTGAAGCGAGATTTGATGAACCAACGCATTACTATTGAAGAGGCAGCAGAGCGGCTAGGGTACATGACCACCAAAGGATTGCGGCCGCAACCAATTCCTTTGGATATAAAGGTGGTACTCCTGGGGAATCCGCTAGTGTACCACATACTGTATAGTGCAGATCCCCATTTTAAAGAGCTTTTCAAGGTAAAGGCAGACTTTGATACAGTTATGGATCGCACAGAAGAGAATATCAAAAAATATGCCTCCTTTATTTGTACATTGTGTCAAAAAGAGGATTTAAAACACTTGGATGCCTCAGCTATTGCCAAGGTGATTGCCTACGGTTCGCGGCTGGTTGCTGATCAGGAGAAGTTGTCCACCAGATTTGCCGACGTAGCTGATATTATCAGGGAAGCCAATTTCTATGCAGTTCAAGAAGGTACCAAATACGTGAGGAGCAACCACATCGAAAAGGCAATTGAGGAGAAGGTGTACCGCTCCAATTTGATCCAGGAGAGGATTAAGGAAATGATTGAGCGGGGCGTGATTCTCATTGATACAGAAGGAAAGACACCTGGTCAAGTCAATGGATTATCAGTGATCAGTCTGGGTGATTTTTCCTTTGGACGGCCCTCCCGATTAACTGCGTCAGTGGGATTGGGGCGAGAAGGAATTATCGATATTGAAAGAGAAGCACAATTAGGAGGACGCATTCATGCTAAGGGGGTCATGATTTTGAGTGGTTATTTGAACCAGAAGTATGCTCAGGACAAGCCATTGAGTTTGAATGCTCGGCTGGTTTTTGAACAGAGCTACGAGGGAGTAGAAGGAGATTCTGCGTCCAGTACAGAGCTGTATGCCATATTGTCTGCGCTTTCAGGGTTGCCCGTAAATCAGAACATTGCAGTCACTGGATCAGTCAACCAAAAAGGTGAAGTGCAGGCTATTGGGGGAGTCAATGAGAAAATTGAAGGGTTCTTCGAAGTATGTAGAACCAATGGGTTATCAGGTAACCAGGGAGTGATTATCCCGGAAAGTAATGTACAGAATCTAATGTTAAAAGAAGAAGTGGTGGAAGCTGTAGAAGCAAAAAAGTTCCATATCTATCCGGTGAAGACCATTGATGAAGGAATTGAGATACTTAGTGGAGTAAAAGCAGGTGAACGAAAAGATGATGGAACATTTGAAGAAGACACTGTCAATTACTTGGTGGATAACAGGCTGAGGGAAATGGCAGAAAAGCTGAGAGAGTTTCCGGAATTTGTAGGAGGAAAAAGATAACAGTTTTTCATCATTAAGCTGGAATTGTGCACCTTTGAAACCTGAAAAATGGCATAGAGAACATGGTTAAGAGGGAGGGATCAGAATGGATAATGTACCTTGGTATGAAAACGATGATCTATGGGAAACAACGACCCCCTTTTTCTTCAGTGAAGAACGGTGGGCTGGCACACCCAAAGAAGTGGACCAGATTATTCAATTGTTGGATCTCAGTGAGGGGGATGCGATTCTCGATTTGTGCTGTGGTCCGGGGAGGCATTCTTTGGAGCTGGCTCGCCGCCACTTTCGGGTCACTGGAGTGGATAGGACTACATCTTACCTGGAAGAGGCACAGAATCGAGCTGAAAGTGAAGGGTTACCTGTTGAATTCATACATGAAGATATGAGGCGTTTCTGTAGGTCAGAAGCCTTTGATGGTGCATTACTACTATTTTCCTCGTTTGGTTACTTTGAAGATCCAGCTGATAATCGTCAAGTCCTCTGTAATGTGTACTGCTCTCTGAAAAAAGGAGGAAGATTGATAATGGATCTAATGGGAAAAGAGGTAATTTCCCGGGTTTTCCAGGAGCGTGATTGGAGAGAGCGGGATGGAATCATTAACCTGGCAGAGCGTAGAGTCAGTAAAGGCTGGAGCAAAATGGAAAATCGATGGATCATCATCAATGGTAAAACTAGAAAGGAGTTCAAGTTCTCTCACTGGATTTATTCAGCAAAAGAACTCTCTAATTTGCTAAAAGAGTGTGGGTTCTCGTTCTTAGAAGTGTATGGCGATTTTGAAGGAAATCTCTATGATCATACAGCCAAGCGGTTAGTGGTGGTAGCGCAGAAATGACTTTACCGAAGGCACAATACAGAGCAGTCCAGTAGTTCAGCAAAGGTATATATGCTGGTTACCACTTTTCACCTGATAAAGGTGTAACAATGGAATCGAAAAAAGAGGCACTCAAACACTATGAGGACGAAATTGAAAACGCACTCCTCTCCCTGGAGCTGTCAGGACAGCTGAACAAAGCTCTGGCAGTCTACTGCACTGTGGAAAAAGGTATAGAAGCTGTCGAGAGTTCACCAGGAGATCCATTCTATGTTGAAAAACAGAGAGTACTTGCTTACTGTTTGATGCGACAGGTCAATATTCTCCTTCAACAAGGGCAGCTTGAAGAAGCTTTAGCATTGTCTGAACGGGAGCTAACTGCAGCCTGTGCCTCTGGTGATGAGGTTACTTTGGGAAGGGGCTTGATGTCTCATGGGAGCACGTGTATTGTAAATGGGAATACAAAAGAAGGCATGACCTTCATTGAAAAAGCACGTCCTTATTTTGAAAGAGGCACCACTTACGATCATGCTCAGGGGCTTGGGTGGTACTGGATTCTAAAGGCTGATCTCCAGAATGCAGAGATGATCCCTGGTAACCCCTCTGATGTTATCCATGCATGTGATACAGCGCTTGACATATTGATGCCTATTAAAAACTGGCCCGGTGTGGCCCGAGCATATGCTGCCCGTGCACACGCGTATGAAAAACTGGGAAACCACGAGAAAGCAGCTGCTGACCGTAATGCACAATCTGAATATGAAAAAATTGCATCTGAAGAAGGAATAGGCAGCCCATGAAAGATGAAGAAGAGATTATTCAGCAAATCAGAGAAGAATTAATCAAAAATGCAGACGAGGAATACCACACACGCATAAAGAGATTCTCTAGAGAGGAGATTGCCCAGCATAAGATTAGGTATTATGGATTGAGAACACCTTTTACGAGGAAGATCTCTTCAACGTATTTTAAAAATATCAAGAAAGAATGCAAAGAAAAAATATTTGAATTGTGTGAAATTCTACTACAATCTGGATACAGTGAAGAGCGGAGCATTGCTTTTGATTGGGCTTTCAGGGTTAAGAAACAGTATACTCTATCTGATTTTCAGCGATTTGAATCATGGTTAAAGACTTATGTGACAGGCTGGGGTTCTTGTGATGATTTCTGCACCCATGCCTTTGGTGAATTTGTGTACCAGTTTTCTGAGGTCATTCCTCGAGTGAAGAAATGGACTCAATCTGACAACCGATGGTTGAGACGAGCTGCTGCAGTGATTTTCATTTATTCAATCCGCAGAGATACGTCAATTGAACAGGGATTCAAAATAGCAGATTTACTATTACTGGATCAAGACGATATGGTGCAAAAGGGGTATGGATGGATGTTAAAAGAGATCAGCAACTTGTACCCACAGCGAGTATTTGAATATGTAATGGCCCGAAAAGATAGAATGCCCAGAACGTCACTACGGTACGCGATTGAGAAGTTATCACCAGAATTAAAGAAAAGAGCTATGGCACGAGAATAAAGCAATCAGTAAACATCTGGTGTTACCACCACACATCCTGCAGCCCCAGAACATACCCAATAACATTCATTAAAACATGGGCAAGAGGAGTCAATACAAAAATGAATAGTATAGTCCATCCACTCAGAGAATAAAAATGGTTCAACACATAGGGACCAATTCCGTAGTACAGCGCTAAAGCTCCCAGAATAAAATCCAGTTGATCAAAGGGTGGAAATGGGTTCCCACTTTTGATGTTTAATCTTCTCTTGAAAAAGGATTTTACAATATCGCCCAGCATGGCCCCACTTCCCATCAATAATCCAAAAATGAGAGGATTAACAGTATAATTCACAAAACTCTGCACAACAGCCACACATACTGCTGAGAAAATGGCCACACAGACTCCTCGTATTGTCTTTCCTTTTCCCAATAAAGGCCTTCCATCAACAAAGTTCCTCCCACCATCGATGGGTCTTCCTCCCCCAAAGGTGCAGGCCAACATGTTCCCTAACCATGCAGGAAGAATGAACCACACAGCATTATACATTTCCTCCAGTATCATTGCTATGACTTTTTGAATTTGCATTTAAGGTTTACGGTTCACTAATTGTACAGTTATCTGTTCTTCATTTCACTTTGATCCAATCAGTATCTATTTCTCTTTTTTTGATCATGATTTTTTGGACATATAAAAAACTTGAGTCACTACGTGAGTTGTTACCCAGTCTTCTCCACATAATCAGGTGAAAAGAATGAGAAGTGATTACTTCACATTTAGAATAGACATCTGTGATCAGACTGTATCCGAATCTGGAAGCTGCAGGCATTGAGACGATATTGGCCAATCCTTCTAAACAGGAAGTAATTGCTGGGAGTGAGACAACCCCGCCGAAGTGCTTGCTGAGTACTTCTCCTTGTAAAATGCTGTTCAAACCAATATCAAGAAAGAGGTGATACACCCCTTCACAACGTGGGTTTTTCATAGAAGATGAATACAGCTACCAGAAAGCATTAAAAGATCCATTATTGTACAATCTCATGGAGAAGTACAGACTGCAGGGACTAACGTGCGCAGACTGCGCCCTCAACCTGGAGAAAAAATTATCTGAAATGGACTCAGTTACAGCAGTTCGGGTCAATGTTGCTACCAGCACTTTAACCATTGAGTGTGAGGATATTGATCAAGTGAAAGAGAAAATCAAAGAAATAGAACATGGAGTTACCTTTGTTGAATCAAATTCTCTTGATTTGCGCAGAAATCTTTTGATCATCATTATTTCATCATGTATTTTTGTGACTGGTCTTCTTTTCAGGCAATATCTCCATGATTTTCCCTTTTCCTGGCCAGAATATGCAGTATTTCTTTCTGCATATTTATTGGCGGGAAAAAAAGTGCTTCAAAATGCGGTGACTCATTCTATTGGCGGCCGCATCTTTGACGAGAATTTCTTAATGACCATTGCCACAGGAGGAGCTATCCTCCTCCACGAATTACCTGAAGCAGTAGGGGTGATGATCTTTTTTTCAGTGGGTGAATACCTGGAAACCTTGTCTGTTCACCGTTCCCACAAATCCATTGAAGCACTGCTAAAATTGCGACCTGATTATGCTCACCTAAAAATTGATGATACCACCCAGGAAGTGGACCCTCACCAGGTGAGAATTGGAGACCATGTTCTAGTAAAGCCAGGAGAACGAGTCCCTTTAGATGGGAAAGTTATAGAAGGGACAACTATGGTGGATACCTCTGCTTTGACTGGAGAGAGTGTTCCCACACGAGTTGAACCTGGAGATACTGTACTGGCAGGGTACATTACCAAAACAGGTGCACTCACTGTAAAAGTGACCAAAGCATTTGCAGAATCATCAATGTCCAGAATTTTAGCCCTGGTGGAATATGCAGCTTCCCGGAAAGGAGAATCCCAAAAATTCATCACCACATTTGCCCGGGTATATACTCCTCTTGTGGTGGCTGCAGCATTCAGTGTGGCAGTGATACCTCCCCTCATTTTGAATACTGGATTTAACACCTGGGTGTACCGGGCATTGGTGCTGCTGGTGATATCCTGTCCCTGTGCGCTGGTCCTGTCCATACCTGTGGCCTACTTTGGCGGTGTAGGAAAAGCATCCAGAGAAGGAATTCTGGTAAAAGGAGCCAATTTCTTAGATGCACTCACTGAATTGAAGGCAGTGGTATTTGACAAGACTGGCACCTTAACCAGAGGAGTTTTTGAGGTTGCCCAGGTGGTGGCTATGAATGGATTTACTGAACGTGAAGTCCTTACCTACGCAGCTCTGAGCGAAATCCGTTCCAATCACCCTATTGCCAAGTCCATTGTAACTGCATCTGGGAAAAGCATTGAGAGTGATCAATCGCACATTACTGCATATGAAGAAGTACCTGCCCGGGGAGTACGGGCCACCATTGATGAGAAAACAATTTTTGTGGGAAATGACCGGCAGCTGCACGAAGAAATGATCGCCCATGACACCTGTTATATAGAGGGAACAGTGGCCCACGTCACAGTGGATGGTGTGTATGCAGGATATATTGTGATCAGCGATGAGGTGAAACCTGATGCTGGGAAAACAATTGACGCATTAAGAAAGAGGGGAATTTCAGTAGTTATGCTCACTGGAGACAGTGCAGATACTGCAGTGTGTGTGGCTCAAGACCTGAATATTTTACGGTTTTATGCTGAATTACTTCCTGAGGATAAAGTGGAAAAACTGGAAGAAATAAAAAAAGAGATAGGCAATGGAACGATTGCGTTTGTGGGAGATGGAGTCAATGATGCGCCTGTGATTGCTCGAGCAGACATAGGGATAGCCATGGGTGCTTTGGGGTCTGATGCTGCTGTGGAGACTGCAGATGTGGTCATTATGACAGATAATCTGTACAAGGTGGTCAAAGCAGTTACCATTGCTCAGAAAACCAGGAACATAACCTGGGAGAACATCCTTTTTGTCCTGGCTGTAAAGGGAGGATTTATTGGGTTGGGAGTTTTAGGGATGGCAACAATGTGGCAGGCAGTATTTGCAGATGTAGGAGTAGCACTCATGGCAGTATTCAATGCTACCAGGATTTTTCGGGGATGAAACAATTGGGCCCGTAGTCTTTATCTTCCTCAAAACTCATTTTATCTGATTTCTGAATGAGGCCTGATGATTGCAGCCCGTGAGCCAGAATGGCACCCAAAAAAAGAGAAAAGGGAGGGTGAAAGACGGTCCATATCACACCACCACAGCTTCATATATATAGTTTTTCCCTATCAAAAATGCTACAAATGGGGGATTTATACAATGGGTTACTGAGTATTGATTTCTGCTACTCTTTCAGAAAAAGATGGATCAATAACAATATACAATTTCAGACACGTTGCTTCCTTGATGTCCAGTTCCATATTTGTGTAATATCTACCCTTCCCCAGGGGGAAAAATCCAATGCATATTGTTAAACCCTTTCCTGTTGAGATCGTTTAAAAGAAGGTCCATGGTATTATGGTTGCTATTCCTCCTATTTTAGCATTCGTTGGCTCACTTCTGTGAGCTCTGTGCATCACTTATTGTTTTGTACTGCTCTGGAGAGCTTTTTCTCTCTTTGCATTCCTGTACCGATCATAAAGAGCGGACAGAAACATCAGGACCAGTCCAATGAAGATAGCTGTCAAAATCAGCTCAATATACCAGGGAATCGATCCTTTAAAGATAAATCGAAGAATCGTCAATATAATTGAAACATTGATGATCAGTGCACCAAAAATAAGGAATGCAAACCCAATCTTACCCAGGATATTCATGGTCTCACCCGTACGATGTCAGGTTCAAAAAAATCGATAGAAGATGTGGGTAATGCCAAAGTCTCTACAGAGTACCATTTTCTAGACAGAAGATGCAGTTGAGATATCATGTGCCGGTTCATATGGTTATTTCTCCTTGGTTATTCCTTTTAACTCTTTCTCTAAGAGAGATGCATTCTGCAACCTGGAGATGTTCACATGGGTGGACACAACATTGGCCCTCTTTCACAACACTGTCTTTTTCTGCAAATAGCAAAATAAAAAAAGTATAAAAAAAATAAATAAAATATCAAAAAAAAGAAAAGAGAAATTATTCTTTCTTGCTTTCGACTATGCCCAGTATTCTGTCCATGATCTCTGGAGCCCTTTCTTTTAGTCCGAACCCAAAGATAACAGCAATAGCTACACCCAGACCAATACCGATACCCCATGCTAAGGGTTCTAAGAACAAGTACACTATGGTCAAATCAAGTCTCAATTGTGTCAGAGCCAAGATAGCAATCACAAAGTACAGGAACATCCTCAACAACGAAATGACTGGTTTTACCAACCGTACCTCCGCTGATGCAGTGATATTCTCCACAAAATCAGCCAGAAAGTCAATCACCACAAAGCCTACCACCAGCACCAGAATGAAAGCCACAATATTGGGGATGTAGGAGACCACTTTCTCCATGAATTCGGTGACAAATTCAATATCCAAGACATTGGTGGCAGCCATGATAGCGACCAGGTATACGAACCAGCGGATCACCAGATCAAAGAAGTGAGCGACAGAAATTCCAGAACGTTCAATACCTTTTCCGAAGACTGTATTTTTGATTGCATCATCAAAGCCCATCTTGTCCAGAAACTTGGATATGTACTTTCCCAACAGTCTGCCAACGATCCACCCAATGATCAAAATGATGATGGCTCCTATCAGTTTGGGCAGAAAATCCACTGTTCTCTCTACCATGTCTGTTATGTACTCACTTACACCCTGCATTTTTTTCACCTCTCTATTTCTTTTATTCTTAAGTTTAAATATTTTTCTTTGTAGCAACTGGTATTTGCTGACTGAAAGAACTTGATTGCTGAATACTGGTAAAAAGACTTCAAGGATTGAACCATTGATTCTCAAATTCTTTCTCATATATTACTGAGAGACTATTTGCGGGAAGACGTTTCTGATCTTTAATTCTTTTTTACGCTTCAATTGTCATTTCTTTTGTCTCTTCCATTTTCAGTGATATGAAAAATCCCATAACTGCAAATAAAGAAGCAGTCAAAAACGTGTTCTTAGGTCCAAAAAAGTCTGCCAGATTTCCTCCCACAATTCCTCCTGCAAAATTTCCAAATCCGATAGATGAATTGAGTATGCCAATTCCTCTCCCTCTTTCTTTGTTAGATGTCAGATCAGAAACAGCAGAGGTGGATGCAGTTATAAAAAGGGCATAAAAGGGAAGAACCCACAAAAGAATCTTCACGTATAAATTCTCCAGCAACCCAATACCCAGCCACATACCCATGTACAGTAAGGGAGTTATCAGTAATAATGGTTTCCTTCCCCAGTTATCGCATGCTTTTCCCACTGCATCTGCCACTAGGAGGAAGGTTAAACTGGTGAGTGAGGTGACATACCCGATGAATTCCTTTGAAACTCCTAAATTACTCAAATACACGTTAAATAGAGAAGAGAGCATAGACCCACCAGTCATCAAGACGAAGGCGTACAAACATAATAAAAGTATTCTTTTTGATTCTCCGAAGATAAGGAATTCCTTGAATTTTCTGGTGTCTTTTTCTCGGGGGAGATCTTTCACAAAGAAGAATGAAATGCAAAAGAGCACTGAGAGACAGCCTGTGACTGCAAAGAAGAATCCAAATCCTACATGTGCTGCATGTCCTGATATGATTGCTCCTATGGTCCATCCAAGGCCAGTGGCCACATTGTACTTACCGAGAGCTCTCCCTTTTGAGGAGGGAAAGTATTCTGTAATAATGGCAGGTACCAAAATGTAGGAGGAATAGAAAAAGGTTTGAATGCACCGTAAAACGATCAACCAGACAATGGTGGCCTGAGCAAAGAGGAAGTACATGAGTGACGCAATAATATTGGTTGCAATGATGACTGATTTTCGTTTTCCCAGCCGGTCTGATATGGATCCCCATCCAAAGGTCATTATAACCAGGATAATAGATGGTAGAGAAAATATGTACCCTGCAGAGGCGAACTTGCCGCTTATTTCATACGCATATATGGGGAGAAAGGCAAAGAGCATCCCTTGGGTTGTAGAGAGTACCAGTGAGGAGAAAAGGATCTTCAGGTAATTGTCCATGGGGGTTACTCTTTTGATCTGTTAAAAGGATATCGTTGTACATTGTATAGGCTGTTGTAATGTGAAGAGAGATTCTTGATGCTTCTGTCAAACTCTACAGAAAGAACTTCATTCCTCTGGTGACTGCCCAGCTGCCCATGACCGCATTCTACCTGGGGACCAGCCTCTATACTTTGATTGCTTGAAAAATGGGTTCAGTCTTGAGATGAAAAAGCTGCCTGTGGTTCAAGTGGGGGTTCCCTACTTCTTCCTTCTTCCGCAAGATATATATTCTCAAAAGCACACCTGCAAAAGGTGGGAACATGAAATACCAAGTCAAAGGGACAACGCTCCAGGTTGCTGTAATCCGGCTTGAGCCTGGTGAATCTGTGTATACTGAAAGCGGCGGTATGGCCTGGATGACCTCCAACATAGATATGGAAACTAACGTCAGGGGTGGAGTCTTGAAGGGATTAGGCAGGAAACTTGCTGGCGAATCCATGTTTATGACCACCTATACGTGTAATAGTGGTACAGGGTTGATAGCGTTCACCAATGAATCCCCCGGTAATATCATTCCTCTGAATTTAGGTGCGGGAGAGACTATTATCGTGCAGAAGGATGCTTTCATGTGTGCAGAATCTTCAGTAACCCTAGAAATGCATTTCAGAAAAAAGCTAGGAGCAGGGTTATTTGGCGGGGAAGGATTCATCTTGCAGAAGCTGACTGGTCCAGGAACTGCATTTTTAGAAATGGCAGGTGAGATAACCAAATACACGCTGGAAGGAGAGCACATGTTGAAGGTGGACCCTGGGCATATTGGAGCATTTGAACCCACAGTAGACTTTGACATTGCTCGAGTAAAAGGAGTAAGAAACATCTTTTTCAGCGGAGAAGGACTATTTCTGGCCACCTTAAAAGGTCCAGGTACAGTGTGGCTTCAGTCTATGCCGCTGGCCAATTTGGCACGGAAACTGAGCAGATACATGGCAGGGAAATAGGGGTTAACCCATTTTCTGTACAATCTAAGGCAGATACAGCGCCACAGGGTAGCTTCCCATCTGGCAGTTCAATCATGCAATTCCCTCAAATGCTTATAGTATCACCTTCCTGATTTTTATTATTCCTTCCTGTTATACAGCACGTATGGATGCCTTACAAATGTTATGCATAACATTTTTGTGCCTTACACCTTTTCTGTAAAATAAACTCATAAATACAATTATTTATTCATATTCACCATTATGATAACTTTTTTTGTCGAAATGCTTATATATAAACCTTTAAATCACTGTACAGGCGAAGAAAGCCTTAATCAATACAAGGAGGTATCGAGAATGAAAAATGTAACTGTAAGGAATCTCAACATTCAGGTTCCCAAGAGAATGAAGATCATGAGGACCGGCACTGACAGCACGGTCAATCACACTGCCCAGGCAAACACTGTTAATATAGGGCGCCTGGCTATTGATAATGAACTGGCCCGTATAAAGTACTGCGTGTAGGCTCCTCATGCTCATCCTTTCTCCTTTCTCTTTTTTTTGTTTTGATTTACTTAACTGCTGTATTCACGGCTGCAGTTTTATCAGGTAATTTCTTCTTGAATTCTCTTTCAAGGATGGACATCATAATACAGTTGCAATACTTTCCATCTATCAAATATTTTTCCCGTATTACTCCATCCTGGACAAATCCAACTTTTTTGTATGCTTTTATTGCTCTTTCATTAATATCAATTACCCCCAAGTACACCATGTTGAGGTTCAGCCGGTTAAATCCATAATTGAGAAGTGCTTTTATAGTTTCTGTTCCATATCCTCTGGACCAATAGGCTTCTTCTCCAATAATAATTGCCAGCTCTGCTCTCCTGTGGACAGTGTCTATGTTGATTAATCCTGCAGTCCCAATGAGTTTGTCATCTGCTTTG
>Ga0209636_10003960_pt1 | contig 15134 bp, 8 predicted proteins | sample DeeMarSWOR152_54_FD_187464 | JGI IMG/M metagenome (GOLD analysis project Ga0209636, IMG submission 187464) | Marine sediment microbial communities from White Oak River estuary, North Carolina - WOR-1-52-54 (SPAdes) (version 2) | ecosystem: Environmental > Aquatic > Marine > Intertidal zone >...
GAAAGATATTGGGGAACGCACCGGAGAAGATGAAAGAAGTTGCGAATAAAGAGTGGTTTTCATCTCGATTAGACGATTTAGGCATCCCTCATCCTCTCACCTATACAGGCGGAGAAATAGCAGAAGGAGAAGAAAAAGCGAAGCACTTTCACTATCCCGTGGTAGCAAAACCCGCTTACGGTGGAGGAGGAACCGCTAATTTCTTTTGTAATGATGAAAAAGAGTTAGTTCGATGGGCTAAACAACTACCCGATTTCTTATATCAGGAATATATAAAAGGAGAGCATACCTCTGTATCGCTCATTTCGTCCAAGCGAGAGGCAATTTCGGTAAGTGTGAATGAACAGTTAATAGGCTTGGATTCTCTTTGCGCTCCCGGACCTTTTGTCTATTGCGGGAACATATCGCCTTTTGTGACAAAAATTTCAGAACAGATGTGTGAGGTTGCAGAAGAATTGGCGATGAAGTTAGAATTGATAGGCTCTAACGGTATTGATTTTGTTGTTACTGACGATAAACTCTTCGTAATAGAAGTGAATCCACGCTTTCAAGGGAGTATGGACACCGTTGAGCTTTCTACTGGTTTGAATTTAGTAGATGCGCATGTGAAAGCGGTTAAAGGGGATTTACTCACGGAAAGAGTAGAAGCTAAAAGATATGCTGCAAAAGCGATTGTGTTTGCAAAGCAAGAAGGAGTGGTGATGATAAATTTCGATCCGAGTGGGATAGTTGATATTCCTGAAAAAGGTAGAATTGTGAAGCTGGGAGAGCCCATAGCTACGGGAATAGGGATTGGAGATAGTAGAGAAAGTGCTTTTGCTGAGGCGATGGAAAAAGTTGTACGTATAAAAGCAGGTGTAAGATAATTTTGCCCAACTTGTCGCCTGACTTCCTCGCTTTAAAGTGCTTCTTCTCCTCTGAGTGATGTTCTTTACCCTTTTCATCAAAATTAAAAAATAAAAAGGGAAGATAAAAAAATCCCCCAAAAATAATATTTTTGCTTTTAACTTCACTACTTCCTCTTCTTCCTCAGCACCAGGTATGCCACTGCGAGCAGTCCGGCAATAGCGAATACCGCTTCGAAGCCCTGTATGCGTTTCTTGGGTGTTGGCGTTGGTGTTGGTGTTGGCGTCGCAACTGGTGTAGGTGGTGTTGGTGTTGGCGTTACTGTTACCATTACCATAGGCGTTGGTGTAGGCGTTGGTGGTTTTAATGCTAAGCATGCAGCGCATTCCGGATTTGGATCGCATGGGTCGTTCGGGTCGGTTCCTGCAAACATCTCGTCTATGTCGCTGATGCCATCGCCGTCGGAGTCACGAGGTGGTGCTCCTCCTCCTCCTCCGCCGCCTCCTCCTGATCTACCGCCATAGGATACTGAAACTGTGAACGATCTCGATGCAGGTGTTGCTTCATTGCCAGCTTGATCTCTTGCTTTCACCATGAATGTGTAGCCGCCGTTTGATAGGTCATTATATCTCACGCTTGTCACAGATGTCCAAGCAGACCAAGAGCCATCCAACTTGTATGAATACTCCAATTGAGCAGATGGTGTCAGATTGTCTTCACCGCTCCAACTGAATGTTACATCGTTATAGTTAATTGTTCCAGATGGACCTGCTGTTATTGTGATTGTTGGTGGTGTTACATCTGCTCCACCTGCAAAACCTGTGCCTGTCAGGTCATTGATACTTGGAGTTGTTGTGTTACTTATGAAAGCCCAAATATAGCCATTGTAACCATCCTGGTCAGTTGTATTCACGCCTGTATTGAAACATACATCCCAATCTGTCCCGTTCCACCAGTACATTCTGAGCGAGTTCTCATCCATGCCGTTAAGTTCTGCGGCAGTGTAGAACAGCTTGATTGTCATATTGGTGACGTTTGTTGTGTCATTGACACGCACATCAATGTATTTTTGGATATTGCCGCTAAAGCTTGTTCCGGGGTTTGCTGTATAGTTACCAACAGTAACGCTAATATTTGCAGTTGTATTGATTGAAACATTTGTATCTGCTATTGCGGTAGCATTGATCTCAACAGTGCCATTAACTGTATATGTTTGAGAAGGTCCAACGGTGGTAGTTGTGTTTACATAAGCGATTTTACTTGCGTTTCCAGTTGAATTTACGATTACACTTACATTGAATGTTTCGCCAGTTATTACAACGGTTGCGTTCGTCACGTTCAGTAATATATTTGTAATGTTGCTCGGTGCAAGATTCGTTATGGTGCATCTGCTTAAGTTAGCAACGGTTGCGTTGTCAGGATTGTCAACTCTTAGCGTGTAGTTGTCAGCGATATTTCCAGTGTTTTTCACTGTGAGGTTGTAGGTTGCATTTAAACCTGCCACTGTGGGCTTCGCAGCGGTCTTTGCCCCCTCTACGGTTAGGTTAACTCCATATTCTGTCGTAATCAATGTCTGAGCGCCAGTATCATTCCAGTTGTCTGAAGTATCGTTTGCGTATATTCTCCATCCAATGGTCAAGCCTTCCGTACTGTTCAGTGTCTTTGTCACATTTGACCAGTTCGCTGTCCCTGCCATGCTCATGAATGAGTCATTTACCCATGTGCCATTGGTATTGTTCGTTGCGAATATATAGCCACTCAATGCCACATTGTCAGTCCAGTATGCGGAGAAAAGCGTTGCCAGTCCCGCAATAGCGTTATTTACCGATATATTCGAGTATTTCGGTTTTTCAGTATCAGGTGTCGTAATCAATGTCTGAACACCAGTGTCGTTCCAGTTGTTTGACGTGTCGTTTGCGTATATTCTCCATCCAATGGTTAAGCCTTCCGTGCTGTTCAGCGTCTTGGTCACATTTGACCAGTTCGCAGCTCCTGTCATGCTCATGAATGAGTCATTTACCCATGTGCCATTGGTGTTGTTCGTTGCAAATATATATCCGCTCAATGCCACATTGTCAGTCCAGTATGCGGAGAAAAGCGTTGGCAGTCCCGCAATAGTGTTATTCACTGATACATTCGAGTATTTCGGCGGAACGAGCGCCTCAAATGCATCGAGTGCGTCCGCCCTGCCGTAGCCAAAAACGTTGTCGTATCCCGCACTGCCCAAATCAATTGCCGAAGCGTACAACGTGCTACGGATTTCATCACCCGTCTTAGTGGGATGTGCCCCCCAAAGCTGGGCTGCAATGGCAGCAATGTGTGGTGCTGCCGCGCTGGTTCCAGAAAACCTATAATTGCTACCGTCCCAATAGCCAAAACCGCCAGCACCAGTTATTAGCACTCCATCGATTCCGCAGAGGTCAGGTTTGGGCCGGCTTACCGGCGAAGGATGACTGATTGTTACAGGGCCTTGAGAGGAGAAAACCTCAATATCGTCGTTGCCTGGATCGTTGGCAGCAATCGCTCCCACCGCAATGGCGTTGGGCACAGCGGCATGACCAAAGATTGAATCAACGGGATCGATATTGTTGGCGTAAACCGTTGCACCGTTTTCCGGATAAATGAAAACTTCAAGTATTTTCGTTGCAGCTGCACCCTCGTAGTTGGAGACTACAATGACACATTCAACAAGGGAGTCCCCTATGTTGAGGGGACTAATATACTCGAGGGGATCGTCATTACCATCCTGGGTGTTTATGCTACTAAGCAGTACTTCTCCTGTGTAGTAGTTGCATAGATAAAGATCATAGTCGTTACCCGAAGCACTAAAGGCATCATTCCATTGAAGGATGATTGTCGCTGAGCCTCCAGGGTCAAGATCAATAAACCAGACTTTGTCGTGGAAATCATAACCGTCATTAGAATAATCGCCCTGATAATGTCCTTGACCATCATTGCCGGCAGCTGAAGCATAGACGATGTCGTTACTGGCAAGCACAGAGGTTAGGTGTGAAGCGACTATGCCGTCTTCAAAAAAGGGTTCCAATAACCAGCCAATATCATCGCAGATGACATCGCACCCGGCGGTCACAAGCGCATCAATAGCGGAGTTAAAAGCGACCACATTGGTTCCTGAATCGTGGAAATAGAGGTCGGCATCTGGTACCATGTCGTGAACAATTTCGAGCATGGCAGTTCCCTCATCACCGCCTCGCGTGTTACTCAGTACGGTCAAGCCAGCAGGTAGATCGCCAGAACTTTGAGCATCTGTCCAGTGGTCTACACCATCCGAGATAATTCCAACCTTAACACCTGAGCCGTTTTGAGAGTAGGCTGTGCGCACATCACAAGTGCGATGAATTGCATCTCCTTCAGTGGTAACTGAGCCTGCCCTCACCAACGGCGGCATAACCGTCCGGATAGTTCGCACTATCTCCTGAGAAGCCAAAATTTCCAAATTTTTTACTTCCACCCACGCAACAGCAAGGTGATTTTCCTCGTCCCTGTCGGTAATTTCCCACACATAAGGCTCAATGGTTTGCGTTCCTGCGAATGGCTTGAGGTAGACATAGACGTAAACCAAATCACCTGCCACTCTGCCGTCACTCGCGGGAGAGACAGAACTTGCTGGGCGAAACTGCCCTAAATTTTTCATCTGCATTTCAAGAATTTCTCTGTTTTGTCCCGGTGGGAGAAAACTACTGTTGACTAATTGAAGAAGATCGGTGCTGAGTTTCTTTTGTGCATCTGGGAGGTTTGATTTAACATTTTCGATTTGCAAGATACCTTTTGCTTTAGAAGCAGAGGATATGTCTGCGGTTACTATTGTATTCGATGATTCTGATGCTATACCTGGTATTGCGGCTGTAAACACAGAAACTGTTATTATCACTACGAGCAATATCCCTATTCCTATCGCTTTCTTATTTCTGCTTTTCATTTTTTCTTTTTTATCGAGGCTGTCCCGCAATTGCTTTTGACACCAAAAATTTTGCTTCTTTTTGGATTCAAAGCCCTATTTGCCTCTCTTTTTCTCCCGATTTTGAATTGTTGGACAGCCTCTATCGCCTGAAAAAATGTTTACTATATGGGGGTATTTAAAGATAACTGTGAAGGATGCTTATTTTGAAATTTTTCCGTTTTGAAATTTTTTCACGATCAAAATCATTCGCATTTTTCACTTCGCAATTTTAGCCAGACCTTTCTCAATCAACTCCTCATTCAATGTTTTCTTCGAGTCCTTCAGATAAATCTTTGCAAGCCATCTTCTCCATTTACCTCGCTTCTCTGTTTCTATAATCATCTCGTTTCCGTTCTCGTTTAATCTCCTCTCAACGTATTCCTTTGCCTCCATTCCCTTCTTATATTCTTCACTATCCTTTGGAACTCTGTATATTTCAGGCGTGTCTACGCCCTCTAAACGCACTCTTTCTCGCAGCTCCACGTAGAAGCCAAGGTCTATAAGCACATCTATTGTATCTCCATCCACCACTCGGTCGAGCTTTGCCCTGTATCGGTAGCTTGGTTTTGGTTCCATTTAATCACCTTCAAAACTTTTTATTTTTTTGCTTTTGCTTTATTGCGCTTTTTACTTACTTCTTCCTTCTAAGCACCAGATATGCCACTGCGAGCAGTCCGGCAATAGCGAATACCGCTTCGAAGCCTGGTTCTTCCGGTGTTGGCATTGGAGTGGGTGTTGGTGTTACTACTGGTGGTAAAGTAGGTGCTACTACTGGTGTAGGCGTTGGTTTTGGCGAAGGTGTCGGATTGGGTGGCCTTAATGTCAAATATGCAGCGCAATCTGGATTTGGATCGCATGGGTCTTTCCAGTCTGTTCCTGCAAGCATCTCGTCTACGTCGCTTACTCCATCGCCATCAGAGTCACGAGGTGCGGCTCTTCCGCCGCGAGGTCTTCGTGGTGGTGAAGGTGGTGTTGGTATTATGTCTGTTGCTGTCTTTGCACCATCATTAACCCAAGTAGAGTTGACGTTTCCAACGAGGTCAACAGTGCGAGTGCTGATGTTGTAGGTAGTGTTAGGAGTAAGCCCGGTGGCGTTATAATAAGTGGTGGTGTTCGATACATTCATTTTCCCGGTTCCGTTAATGTAAATCATCGTGTGGTTGAAATCAGAATATGGCTGTGTATATGGTAGAGTGGGGTTATCCCAAGTCCAGTTTATCCACGTAGTTCCATTTGCCATTTCATTCAGGTTTGTAATAGATGGAGGGGGGATACCATCTACGCCAACCGTGATATTAACAGAGAAGTTACAATTTCCAGAGACATCATAAGCGGTGATCGTGAGGTTTTGCAATTCCGCAGTATTCCCACGGTCTGCGATAGTAGACGTGTTAATCCAGTAATCAGTGCCTGCTTGTTTCTCAAGAATCGCCTCGTTTATCGTTGAATTTATCTTGGACACGTTCACTGTTGCGTTCTTAACACCAGATTGCGTATCGATGATAGAGGCATTGAAAGTGACTGCGGTGTTGTTTGCAACCCACTGGTTAAGCGTGATAGCCGTAACAGAAGGAGCATTCTCATCTATTCCAACGGTTATGTTTACCGTGTTGTTGCAATTAGAGACGTTATCATAAGCAGTGATCGTGAGGTTCTTCAGCCCGCCGGTATCTCCAACGTCTGCAATTATTGATTCGTTTATCCAGTAATCAGTTCCTGCTTGCTTCGTCAGAACAGCTTCGTTTATCGTGCTGTTTATCAAAGAAACATTAACGGTTGAATTCTTAATGCCAGAAAGAGAGTCTGTTATCGTTGCATTCAAAACAACAGTGCTACCATTCGCTACCCATATGTTATTCGTGTTAGAAATTACCGAAGGCTCCACCTCATCCTTCACCACCGAATTATTCTGATACGAAATATTATAATTCGACATATTATCATACATCTCCACCGACACGTTGTACCACCCATCCGCAGCGGTTGAATTGAGATTGAAACTCACATTCACGAGCTTATTTTCCCCTCCTGCGGGATATTCATCAAATGAGGAGTTAATCACATCACTGCTGTTGTATATCTTAACCGTGTAGTTCTTTGGATTAAGTTCGGTGTACGTAAAGTTCACATAAAACTGCTCCCTTCCTTTCTTATGCACTGGAGAGCCTTCTGTTGGCCTGTCTATTGTGATCACTGGCGGTATGTTGTCCTCCTCGCCCTCCACAATATAAAAACTTGAAGGGTCATTCTGGTTGTTATAGCTGGTGTTAATCCAATCCCCGCTCCTTGCCGTTGCTGAAACCCTGCCCTCGTCTATTGTGCCGTTGAATGCAATTAAATCCCCAATCCAAAGATTATTTGTATTTGTTGAAATCACAGTTGAATAATCGCCGGTTGTCTTCTGAATACCGTCTACATATAACTTCATCTCATCTGCTCCACCAGCGTCTTTGTCATAAGTCAGAGCAATATGATTCCATCCAGAAGAAATTACCCCTGAAATTGACTGGTTGTTTATCGAGGCAAAAGCAGTTGTTGTGTTTGCACCAATTCCATAAGCTCCTGCCTTTGAGATTCCTGCTGCGGTTTCATTGCCCACACTCGCACTCGGCTCAGGCGAAGTGTATTTTCTAACACGAATATTATCATAATATGCTTGAGTCCCATGCATCATTAATGCGATTTTCCCGTTGTCATATTGAGTATAATTATACTCGTGTGTTATGCCGTTAAAGTGAGCTCTTATTGTATCCACACCTGCATTATCGAAAACATCAACTCTAAGGTCATACCAAGTATCTCTATTGATAGTAACATCACTCCACTCCTGCGGGTGAGTGGAATAACCTCCACCTATCCATTGTCTGATCCAGATGCTATCATCTGGTCTATCATCTAAGATTACAGCGTAGTGATTATTTGTATCCTGAAATCTGAATAAAACCCCCACAAACCCTCCGGTTGAACCTCCTGAGGATATATTTATTTTTGTCTCGATGGTGTAATTCCCCCAACTGGAATCTCCATTAGATGTCCTCATATAGGTAAGATCAGCACCTTGATAATATGTATTGTCTACAACATACCAATTGCCGTTATGCTCTGTCCATCCGTTGTCATTCCCATCCTCAAAATCATCAAAGAACTCAAAGGTATTCGTTCCATTGCTTGCAGAACTGGCAGAAGGGTTGCTGTAGTACATGTAGATTGTGCCAGTGCCAGAAGTGGCAACTTCAACCCAAATTGTTGAGGTGCCAGAAGTATTCCAAGTTTCTATCCAATAATCCAGAGAAGCACCGTCTGTTTGATAGAATCTTAAATCCTCTCCATTCGCTTTTGCTTTGGAATAATCAAAATTAGAGGTGGTTAATTCAATCTTAACCTGATAATTTGCCTGCGAAGTTGCGGGACTTAAAGTGATTGGGTTTTGGTATTTCCATCCATTAGTCATAGGTTTCACCCACACCTCAATCGTAATCGCATCAGTGATATCCAAACTCGTGTCGTTGCCGCAATTAACATAATCATTTGTGCCGTCAAAAACCTGTGCCCCGTCAATCTGACCCGAAGCGGTATTGGCTGGTCTTCCTACTGCCAACTTGGTTCCTGTATTTGAATTAGAAGTAGCATCTGGCAATAAAGCCGTGCTATTTCCCAACAAATGCCACACACCCTTGTAATTGGTATCCCAAACACCAGTTGGATTCTGCTGATTGCTCGCAGTGGAATTGTTGTAATACATATAGAGCACGGTGTCGGGGGTGTTGCTCAAAGAAGTGACATTCACCCATGCGATTAACTTGCCCGTAGAACTGTCGTATAACTCTATCTCATGCGCGAGCTTATTCGTGCCATCAGAGGAAGTAAATAAAATATCATCGCCGTCATCCTGAGCTTTCGCTGCTAACTCCATATCGGAAGTTAAATTTATAAGAACCGGGAAATTGGACTGCGTGCCGTTCACCTTTGTGTGGTCAATGGTTATCTTCTTGCGGTATGTCCAGTTTGTGTCATACCATCCCGCCGCATCGTTTTGTGCATACTCAACATCTTCACCAAACCTGAATTCTAAGGTGTGTTTACCCGCCTTTAATACCTTAACCCCAAAATAACCTATTTCAGAACAATTCCAATCGGCGTAGAAAACCGAATCTCCATTATATTTAGGGGTTGCATTTACAACCCCATCTCCACATCTCAACTCTAAAAATTGTATATCAATACCAAAATAAGTGTTGTTTACCGGTGTTACGGTGAGGTTTGCTTGTCCTGTTGTGTTAAATGCAACAGTCCAATTTCCACCGACAGAAGGATAAGATTGGTGGTTGAGAATGTTTATTGCTGGTTCTGGTGCGATTTGTTCTGGTATTAAAGTTGAAGTTGGCACTGAAGAAGAAAATGAAAATATGGCAGCAAGTATAATAATACTTACATATGCGCTTGCTTTTGATACCGTCTTCTTTTTTATCGTTCTCAATTCCCTTACCACCCACTTAATCAAACCTACGAGTTTTGAAAATATATAAAGTTTTCTATTCCTGGCAATTTTGCTTAAATCGAGCAATCCATGAATTCTCGCAATATCAAAGAATCTCTTTACGTCTTTCATGGTGAGTTGAGTTTTTAAAAAGTTTAACTTATCGAGACTACTTTTTCTTTTCTATGCAATGGACATATGCAAAAGCAGGGGTGGATATAAAAAAGGAGCAGGGCGTTGTAAAAGCGCTATCAGCGGAGATAAAAAGGATAAAAGAGTTAAAAGGTTTTTCTGGTCTTTTAGAACTCCCTTTTGATATGCAACATCTACTCGCTATTTCCACTGATGGCGTTGGCTCGAAAGTGCTGATTGCAGCTAAGCTAAACAAATGGGATACCATCGGTATAGACTGCATTGCGATGAATGTAAACGATGTTTACTGCGTAGGAGCAACACCTATTGCTTTTGTTGATTATCTTGCGATGGAAAAGCCGGATGAGAGGATTGCATCGGAAGTAGGCAAGGGACTGGAAGAAGGAGCGGAAATCGCTGATATTTATATCGTGGGCGGTGAAACGGCGATACTACCAGAAGTAGTAAACGATTTAGACCTTTCTGGAACTTGTGTTGGCTATGTGAGGAAAGATAAGGTGATAAGAGGCGAACTCATAGAAGTAGGCGACCTGGTTCTGGGCATGAAAAGTTCGGGAATTCACAGCAATGGGCTAACACTTGCGAGGAAAGTAATAGAAGGCGCAGGGCTGAGTTATAATGCCCCCTTTGAATATAAGCCAGAGAGAAGCATAGGAGAAGAGTTGCTAACGCCAACGAGAATCTATACAGAGGTTTTAGAGCTCTTGAAACGGTGCGAAATGCACGGCTTAGCGCATATAACCGGCAGTGGCTTTTTAAAATTGAGAAGAATCACTGACCTTGGCTTCGATATCTACGACCCTCTCGAGCCTAACCCCATCTTCAAGTTCGTTCAGGAGTTCGGTAATATAACAGATGAAGAGATGTATAAGACGTTCAACATGGGTATGGGATTTGCTGTTGTAATTCCAAAGAGCGAGGAGCATGAAGCAACTCGAATAACTGGAGGTAAAATCGTGGGTGAAGTCGTGGAGAAGGAGAAAGGGATAAAAGTTGGGAATGTGAAGGTATTGTAGCAATTGCAAAAAGCAAAATTAACTTTAATAAAAGTATCATAAAATAAGGAAGGTGTTTTTCAGAGATGAAAGTTGAAGAGAGGTGAAGTGAAGGATGACAAAAAAGATTGTTATCGTTGGTGGAGGCATCGCCGGAATATACGTGCTGAGGAACTTACTTGCAAGGAAGGACGAAGTGGAGGAGGGGATGGACTTCACGGTATTAAAGCGAGAGAAAAGTGGCTGGGTATCCACTTGCGGATTGCCTTTTGCTTTGCGTGGCTGGTATGAGATAGATAGAACAGAGATAAACAAGCCGCAGTTTTTCCTCGATCAGGGCGTTGATTTCAGAACAGAGACAGAAGTAACGAAACTAAATTTAGAGGAGAGTAGTGTGGCACTTAAAACAGGCGAGGTGCTAAAATATGATTTTCTCGTTATAGCGACAGGGAGAAAACAATTCGTGAAAGAAACGAAACTCGAAGGTGTTTACACTTTTAATAACGAGGAGGATGCGGAAAAGATAGAAGCTGCTTTAAATAAGGGGGCGAAAAACGCTTATATTCGTGGTCGTGGTATTATAGGATTGCAAGCGGCAGCCGCTTTCTCAACGCGAGGATTAAAGACAACGGTTCATGGTGGACCACCTTCTTTGCTGCCTTCCAGCTTAGACCCTGACATGGGCGACCTGGTCAAAGAACGGATGGAGAAAGATGGCATAAGATTTATTCTCGATAGAAGAGAGATAACCGCCATAAAAGGACATGAGGGGAGAGCGAAATCGGTGGTGATAGGAGAAAGGGAAGAGGAGAAAGAGGAGATTCCAGCAGATATAGTTATAATCGGCAAATGGATGATCCCAGAGGTAGACCTCGCGAGGGAAGTGGGTGTGGGTATAGGAGAAAGTGGAGGAATAGTCACGGACAGAGGAATGCACGTTAAAAAAGGAAGAGGGCATATAATTAATGTATATGCAGTTGGTGACTGTACGGAAGTTGTAGACGCCATCACACATCGTCCGAGACTGAATCAACTTGCATCTACTGCCGTCACTCAAGCTACGGTTATAGCTGATAACATTCTAAGCGACATTAGTGAGCAACCAGGTTTATATTCCCCTTGCGAATATTGTTTTGGACCAACAGTAGCGGATGTTGGAGGTGTCTTGATAGGTTCTATCGGTGTTACATCTGAAGCGGCAAGCCGCGCAGGGATAAAAACAATAAGCGGTAAGGCAACGAAACTCGTAAAGGCACGATACTTCCCCGGAGCGACGCCTCTCACCCTGAAATTGATCTTCGATGCATATACCAAGAAATTGATAGGAGCGCAGATGGTCGGCGAAGCCACTGTTGCTGAGCGTGTAAACGAGTTGGGAGTTGCTATACGTGCTGGTATGACCGCAGAAGAGATGAGAAATATGGAGAGATGCTATGACCCTTCGCAGGCTTTGCTGATAGATGTGACGATAGATGCTGCGGAAAAGGCTTTGGGTATTACGCCGGTGTATTAGGGCATCCTTTTGCTCTTTTATTTTTTCATTTCAATTCTTTTTCTTTCTCTACTTTATTTTTCCAACTTCGTCGAATTTTTGCTTGTTTCCGTGAATGGAGCTGTCATATTAAATATTTTCAAGAGGAAAAACAACCGAAAAGCTTTTATATTGTCACTTTATATGGAGGAAAATTAAATAGTAGGAGGTGAAAAAATGACCGAAGAAAAAGGACTTATAAGATATGTTTGGCCCATAATAGCGATTTTGGCACTGGTTTTGATTGGTATGGCTTTGATCTGGATGTCTATGTCAACAGATATAGTGGATTATCTATTGGAAATGTCTGGTTCATCGGTGACCGTGGAAAGCTTGGATGAAGAGGCTGTTGCAGCCTTTAGCTTTATCTGGGGTGGTGTATGTATGAATGGAGTTTGGTTTGGCATCTTTGGGTTATTCTGTGCGTGGGGAATTAAAAGGAAAGAAAGTTTTGCGTGGAAGCTCGGTGTTCTCTGGGGTGTATTGGTGATAGCATATGGAATCATTATAGCAGTGAACGAATTATTCGTTCTAGGATGGTCCACGGTATGTCCAACCGTTCTTATGAATCTCATAGTTGGTGTGATTGCCCTGGGGTGTCTCTTTGCCGTGAGAAAGGAATTCTCCTAATCTACAAAATATCCCCAATCAGCCGCTTCGCCCACTTCAATTTTTTTCTCTTTCTCTCACTTACGTTTTTATCCTCGAAATCAAAACCTATAAGTTCTATTCTTTTCGCACCAAATTCCTTCGCCAGAAACACACATCTATCGCCATCTGTGAACCCGCCGAAATTGTGCACTGAGGGGCTCACTGGCTTGCTCTGCGTTGTGCATATCACGTTCTCATTTAATGAAGGCAATACCTTTTTCAGCATCTCTATGTTGTCCCCATGAGCATGCACAACAATTATCGAGCCAAGTCTGTTTGCATAGATTATATCAGCAATATTCCCATCGAGGTCGGTAACTACAATATCAGGTATTATAGCATTGCGTAGAAGAACGGAAGTAGCTCCATCTGCTGCTATTACAACATATTTACGAGGAAAAGAAGGAATATCGTTATTGAGTTCTTTTTCTCGTATATCGTTCTCCAAACAGGGTGCATTGCCACAGATTATTGCAGTTTTTCCTTTTATCAGGCTTTCTATCACCCTTTTCACGTCCTTCCCTTTATTACCTTTGCGACTAATTATCCCTGATGCTATCCTTGCCGCTTCCTCGTCTTTTTCCCTTTTAAACCCAAAATCTTTCAATATCTCCTCGTAAATCGGTTCCCATGCTCTATACTTCATGCTTTTTCTTAGTTAGTAAGAAAAAGTTTATCAAAGGAAAAAGTCTTTTAAAAGAAAAAAGTTTAAGAAACAAATCTTATTACAATGAATAAAAACAGAACAGATGAGCGCAGAAGAAAGTGAAACAGAGCATAAACCACAAGGGAAAGGTAAGGTGCTGCAAGTAATTTTTGGCTGTGGAAGAGTTGGCTATGCAGTGGCAAAAGAGTTGAAAGCGCGAGGGATAGAAGTGGTCATAGTGGATACAGATGAGAAGAAGATAGAATTGCTGAGGGAGGAGGATTTCATTGCTTTCGTTGGTGACATAAGCGATCCAGAGGTGATCACTAAGGTAATAAGTGAGGGTGAGCCAGAAGCGGTTTTTATTTTGAGTAATGGCAGCGAAGTGAACAAAAAAGCGGTGAAAAATGTAAAAGAGACGTTACCTCAGACCCGTTTAGTAGTGCGAGCGATTGAACCCGCAGATAAAGAAGATTTAAAGGAATTAGGCGTTGACGTGGTTTTATCCATCCGTGATATAACAGCAAGAGCGGCGATAGAGTATCTGGAGAAAGTAGAGGCTCAGAGGAAAGCGAAAGAATTGACCGCGATGATAGCAGAGATAAAGGAAAAAAGAAAAGGAAAAGGGAAGTTAGGAATTATTGTCCACGACAGCCCGGATTCTGATGCAATAGCTTCTGCTCTTGCACTAAAGCAGATAGCAAGGCACGTGGATGTATCAGCAGATATATTGTATCGAGGAGAAATAGGGCATCATATAAATCGAGCTTTTGTAAACATCTTAGGGATAGAGATGAGGAGAATAGAGCGTGAGGATGAATTAAAGGATTATGATAAGTTGGCGCTTATAGATGCTACCGTTCCCGGTGCAAACAATCTTCTGCCCCCGGAGGGTAATGTGGACATCATCATAGACCATCATGTGGCGAATAATAAGGAAAAAGTGTATGCAGATTTTTTTGATGTTCGAACAGATAATGGTGCGACTTCAACGATAATGACGAGGTATCTGCAAGAACTGGATATACCGGTGGATAAAGTGTTAGCAACCGCTCTTTTGCAAGGAATAAGAACAGATACGAGTAGTTTTAAGCGTGAGACGCACCCATCGGATTTTTTCGCCGCTGCTTTCCTACACGTAAAGGCGGATAAAGACCTTTTAGAGCAAATAGAAACGCCGCCTATGTCAACAGAAATGCTAAACGTAGTAGGTGATGCGATAGTGCACAAAAAGATAAAGGGGAGTTATTTGATAACAAATGTGGGAGCGGTGGCGAACCGAGATGCTATCCCTCAGGCTGCGGATTATTTGCTTAACCTCGAAGGAATCACAACCGCTATTGTGATAGGGCTGTGCGAGGAGATGATATGTGTTTCAGGGAGGAGTAAGGACATAAGGGTGAATATAGGTGATGCGTTTGTCAGTGCATTTGGAGAAATAGGTTCTGCGGGTGGACACGCAACGATGGCTGCGGCACAGTTACCTCTTGGCATTTTCAGGGGTATAAAGGATAAAGATACGCTCATGCAACTCGCAGAAGATGCGGTAACAAAACGTTTTTTATCTGTTATGAAGGAGGAGAAGAGCGAATAAAAGTTTTTTGCGAGCAAAAAAGTTTATTTTTTCAGTCCCTTAAATCTTCACTATCTGTGCATGAGGCACACCAGCCACGAAAATCACATTGGCTTCTTCGATAAAATTATTGTCCAAGGCACATTTTATCGCTCTTTTACCTACCAAATTCGCGATGGTTGCGTGCTTCAAAGAACTCACCACTTCTCTTTCGGTTGCTTCTTCACCTTTATAAAAACTTTCGGTAATCTTGAGGAGAAGTTCCCTATCTTCAAAGCTTTTCCCTATCAACTCCGTATCG
>Ga0209636_10003962_pt1 | contig 15132 bp, 9 predicted proteins | sample DeeMarSWOR152_54_FD_187464 | JGI IMG/M metagenome (GOLD analysis project Ga0209636, IMG submission 187464) | Marine sediment microbial communities from White Oak River estuary, North Carolina - WOR-1-52-54 (SPAdes) (version 2) | ecosystem: Environmental > Aquatic > Marine > Intertidal zone >...
CCGGTGGGATCCATTGCTTTGTGCGCTCTTCTCCGACCATCGTTGGCAATACGATTGTGGGGAATACGAGCTCCTGGAAAGGTGGCGGGATCAAGTGCCGTTACCACTCGTGTCCAGTAATAACGGGCAACACCATTACCCGCAACGTGGCCGATGAAGGTGGTGCGATATATGCCACGTATTGCTCATCCCCGGCCGTACTCAATTCGATCCTCTGGGCAGACAGCGCCGACGTGGGCCCGGAAATCTATCTGGAGCATTACTATTGGTCTGTGAGTGCGATCAGGGTCGACTATTCCGATGTCTCAGGTGGGTCATTGGGAGTGTACGTAGCCCCTGGGTGCACCTTGAACTGGGGGGAAGGTAATATCGACGCGGACCCGATGTTTGTCACGGGGGGTCGGAACGACTGTCGCCTGCTCTGGGGATCACCCTGCGTCGATGCCGGCCACCTCGATTCTCTTGACCCGGATGGCACGCGGAGGGACATGGGTGCGTACTTTTTCGACCAGGCGAAGACGCTCGTGGCGTATGCATCCCCCGAGGTTCATACTCTGCATCCAGGACAGACCGTGCAGATGCTGTGCACGTTGGTCAACTGCCATGGCGACCCGCAGCCTGCTCGAGGCATCGTTGAGTTGACCCTGCCCGACGGAGAGCCGTGGCCCGGGAATCCGCTCGAGGGGCCTGGGTACGGTGTTATGCCGCCCGGGTTCAACTGGCAGTACGTTCGGGAGTACACGGTGCCCGGGCCGTGGCCGCTCGGCACCACCGGGTTAACCTGGAAGGTCGGGATGCCCGGCAACCTCTTCGACAGTGAGCGCATCTTGTTTACGGTGGCGGAGCCGTAGATACGCGAGCAGCGGCTCCCTGGTCGGGGTACGGCTCGTCGTCAGTGCGTGGCGATAGTGAGAATCCCCCGGAGGTGGGCCATCGTCCGGCCTCGACCCGCTGGAGCGGGAGCACTACCTGGAGATACCACCACAGCCGCAACCTGGCTCCTAACAGTGACGCCTTCGGCTGTAAGGTCGGCGTCCATAACACGCCTGTCAGGGAGAAACGATATGGGGCTCAGGATCTACCAGGTCGACGCCTTCACAGACAAACCGTTCAAGGGCAACCCGGCTGCGGTCTGCATACTGCCCGAGGCCCGGGACGAGACGTGGATGCGGAATGTTGCGCGGGAGATGAACCTATCCGAGACGGCCTTTCTGGTCAGGCAGGAGGACGGGTTTGACTTGCGCTGGTTCACTCCTGCTGTGGAAGTCGAGCTCTGCGGGCACGCGACCCTGGCGAGCGCTCACATTCTGTGGGAGATCGGCCTGCTCGGACCAAGGGAGCGAGCTCGATTCCATACGCAGAGCGGGTTACTCACTGCGGAGCGGAGGGGAGACGAGATCGAGCTCAGCTTTCCCGCAACTCCGCCGAGCCCGACGGACATTCCGCCTGGACTCCCGGAGGCGTTTGGCATCACACCGAAGTCCTTTGGCAAAAGCACTTACGACTATCTTGTTGAGGTAGAATCTGAAGAAGCAGTCCGGAGCCTGGCACCGGATTTCGGCAAACTGAAGACGCTGGAGATACGGGGTGTCATGGTCACCAGCGAGGCCAGCTCCGCCGCGTACGACTTCGTGTCGCGGTTCTTCGCCCCGCGGGCCGGAATCGACGAGGATCCGGTGACGGGATCGGCCCACTGTTGTCTTGGCCCATTCTGGGCCGAGCGGTTGGGGAAGAATGAGTTGGTCGGGTACCAGGCATCCGCACGCGGCGGGATCGTGCGGGTCCGCGTTGCGGGCGACCGTGTCCATCTGGGAGGAAGAGCCGTCACGGTTCTGCGCGCCGATCTGCTCGATGCATAGGATGCATCATGAGACGAGCGCGGGAGGATACAAAGGGAGCATAGAGAGGGGGAGAGCAAGTGACAAAGCGATTGGCGATTCTGATGTGTGGAGCACTCGTCGCAGCAGCAGGCACGAGTGCCACGGCGACGGTTCTGCATGTACCGGGGGAGTATCCCACGATCCAGGCAGGGATCGACGCCGCAGTTGGGGGTGACACGGTGCTGGTTGCTGATGGGATCTACACCGGCGAGGGGAACCGCGATCTGGATTTCGGTGGGGTGAACATGGTCGTGATGTCGGAGAACGGGCCGGAAGTGACGATTATTGACTGTGAGGCCGACTCACTCGATCCCCATCGGGGGTTCTATTTCCACTCTGGAGAGGACTCCACATCGGCAGTGAAGGGCTTCTCGATTCGCAACGGCTGTGGTGCCGATGGACTCTTCCCGCAGGACAATGGTGGGGGCATACTCTGCTATTCCTCTTCTCCCACGATCAAGGGGAACAGGATCACGGCGAATGCGGCCGAGTCGAATGGCGGGGGGATTTACTGTTATGCCTCTTCTGCGACCATCAAGGGGAACACGATCTCCGGGAATATGGTCGGGTGGAATGGCGGCGGGATCTTCTGTTATGACTGTTCAGGGATCATTGAGGGCAACGCGGTCACGGGGAATACGGCCGGCTGGGGCGGTGGGATTCATAGCCAATGGTGTTCCCCGACCATCAAGGGCAACACAATCGAAGCGAACACAGCCATAGTTTCTGGTGGTGGGATATGGTGCTCGGATTCTCCCACTACTGTCACTATCGAAGCCAACGCGATCGCCGGAAATACGGCCGTCTGGGGGGCGGGAATCTGTTCGAGCGAAGCTTGTCCGAGCGTCGTGGGCAACATCATCAGCGACAATGCCGCGGGCGAGGACGGAGGGGGAATATACTGTCACTATTCCGCTTCGTTGATGAGGCGAAACACAGTCACGGGAAACACGGCCAAAGGCTGGGGTGGTGGAATCTACCTCGGCGAATCCTCGGCTACGGCCCTCAATTGCGTTCTGTGGGGAGACAGTGCCGGGATCGACCACGAGATATGTTTGGCGGGTACAAGCTCGATCGCCATCACCTACTCGGACATAGAAGGCGGTTGGGAGGGCGTGGGCAATATCGACGCAGATCCGATGTTTGTACTGGCCGACAAACAAGACTACCGCCTCCTTTGGGAATCCCCGTGCATTGACGCTGGGCACCCGGATTCCCTGGACCCAGACGGTACACGCAGCGACATGGGGGCGCACTTCTTCGATCAGGACGACTACATGACGCTGTACCTGACGCCGGACGCGACCGAGATCGTCCCAGGTGGCCAGTTCGGATTGACCTTCACCCTCATCAATCGCTGGGCACAGCCAGAGACCTTGTGGATGCGTACGCGAGTCACGCTACCCAACGGTAACACCTCGACTAGCACGCAGGGACCGTATTCTCTGCCACCCGATTTCACCGTGCAGCGTCACACGGCTCGGAACCTGCCATTCGGAGTGCCGCTCGGTCTGTATGGGTACCGGGTTCGCATCGGCGTACCGCCCTCGACACTCTATGATGAGGACAGCTTCACGTTCACGCTGGTTGAACCGTAGTCGAGACAACTGGCTGGAATCACATTGGGGCATGGTGATCACCGCTGGGGTCCAACGGAGAGAAATATCATGACACGGTTCACGACTTTGCTGGGTGCTGCCCTGACTCTCTTGCTATGTGCGGGAGTCTCGGCAACGGTTCTCCACGTGCCGGGCGAGTATCCGACTATCCAGGCAGGGATCGATGCCGCAGTTGAGGGTGACACGGTGCTGGTGGCTGATGGGACGTATACGGGTGACGGGAACCGGGACATCGACTTTCTGGGCAAGGCGATTGTTGTGATCTCCGAGAATGGGCCTGAGGTGACAGTTGTCGATTGTGAGGGAGATTCACTGGATCCGCACCGAGGATTCTTCTTCCATAGCGGGGAGGACTTGAGTTCGGTGCTCCGGGGATTTACGGTTCAGAACGGATTTGCCTACCGCGGCGGCGGAATGCGATGCGACTACGCCTCTCCCACGATCGCAGGCAACTGGATCACCAGGAATACGGCGTCGGGTGGCTTGAGTGGGTGGGGCGGCGGAATCCACTGCTACTCGTCTTCTCCCAGGATCGAAGGCAACATGATTACGGGGAACATGGCGTCGGGTCCGTGGGGGGGAGCGGGCGGCGGAGTCTACTGCGACTATGCCTCTCCTATGATCGTGGGGAATACGATTGCTGGGAATACGGCTAGTGCTAGTGGTTCGGCTCGCGGTGGCGGCGGCGGAATATGTTGCCTGTACGCGTCCTTTCCAACACTCGCATGGAACAGGATCAGTGGAAATGAGGCCTATTATGGCGGTGGAATCTACTGCTACGAGTCCGGTCCAGTGATCGTGGGAAACACGATCAGCGGGAATGTAGGGGAGCTCGCGGGCGGTGGAATGTACTTTCCGTGGGGATCTTCTTCTCTGATCGGTGGCAACACGATCAGCGGGAATGAGGCTCGGATCGGGGGCGGGATATTATGTCATGCGTCTTCTCTTACGATCAACGGAAATACCATGACCAGAAACGCCGTCACCCTCGGGGAGGGCGGCGCGATTCATTGCTACTCGTGTTCCCTGTCTATCATTAACTCCATCCTCTGGGGCGACTCGCCATCCCAGATCGAAGTCGATGGAGATACATTACTAGTCGTTGCCTATTGCGACGTCGAAGGAGGCTGGTCGGGTGAGGGCAATATTGACGCAGATCCGATGTTTGTGCTGGCCGAGAAGGGAGACTACCGATTGCTGTGGGGGTCGCCATGCATCGACGCCGGGCATCCAGACTCGTTGGACGCGGATGGGACGCGGAGGGACATGGGGGCGGAGTTCTTCGACCAGGAGGATTACATGACGCTGTACTTGACACCCGATACGACTGAAGTGTCCCCGGGAGCAATGCTAGGCGTGACCTACACGGCAATCAACCGGTGGCCACAGGCGGAGCCGTTCTGGGTTCAGACAGAGGCGACCCTGCCGAATGGCAGCCCGTTCACTATCATCGGGCCCGACCAATACACCCTGCCGGCGAATACTACGGTGCAGCGTCACCTGCATCACATGGTGCCTGGGGCTGCGCCTCTCGGCGCGTATGGGTATGGGTCCCGGATCGGGATGCCACCCTCGATGGTCTACGACGAGGACAGTTTCGGTTTCGCGATCGTGCCCCCGCCGGTGGAGTAGACGAGGACGAGGAAGAACCGCATTGGGGATCTGGAGGGAACGGACGAGGGAGGAAGCGATGTGCAGAAGAGAAGACGGATGGATGTGGTGCGCGGTGCTGTGTCTCGCGCTGGTGATGGTCGCGGGCTTATGGGGCGTGGTATATGCGGGCAGAACAGATCCCGCATTGCAGGAAACGGTGAAGGCGGCAGCCGATGATGGGCATATCTCGATCAGCGTGATCATGAGGGAGAGAATCGACTACGAAGGCCTGCACGCTCTAGCGACTGGTCTCCCCAAGACAGAGGGAAGGCGTGTGATTCGGGAGGAGGCGACGGCCTTCGCGAGAGAAAGCCAGTCGCGGCTGCGCACGCTCGTGCAGGAGGCTGCCGCGTTGGGACGCGCTCGAGACATCCGATATCTGCATGCAGTCAATGTGGTCCGTCTACTCGCTCAGTCCTCACTGGTGAGGGAGATTGCCGCGCTGCCTGAGGTGGAGACGATCATGTACAACACGCGTGGGTACGCTTTGACCGGCCTCCAGGAGAGACCTGAATCAGTTGATTCTATCGAGCCGTTTGCTCCGCGCTCCCATCAGTCGGACACGGCGTGGGGTGTGCAGTGGATCGGAGCTGACGATGTGTGGGAACTCGGGTACAGAGGTCAGGGCGTTCTCGTTGCGATCATCGACACCGGAATCTGGTACTACCACAGTGATCTTTCCGGCAACATGTGGACGAATCTCGGGGAGATACCGAACAACGGAATTGACGACGATGAGAATGGGTACATCGACGACTACTACGGGTTCAATTTCGATGCGCACACATCCGATCCGATCGATGAGAACGGGCATGGCACACATGTCTCCGGCACAGTAGCAGGGGATGGGACAGGCGGCGTGCTGACGGGAGTTGCACCAGAGGCTCACCTGATGGCGATTCGCGTGTTGGATGAGGTGGGATGGGGCGAAGAGGCAAATGTCTGGGAGGCGATCGAGTACGCGGTCGACATGGGGGCGGATATCCTGCATGGGTCGATCGGTTGGTACCACCTCATTCATCTTCCTGACCGGGCGGCATGGCGGGATGTCTGCAGCTATGCCCTGGCTGCAGATGTCATACTGTCGTTCTCTGGCGGCGGCGGGCGCCCCTCCTATTGGCCTCCGGACGTGATTACGACGCCCGGCGACGTGCCACCTCCCTGGCTCCATCCCGGCCAGACGCTCGAGGGCGGCCTCAACTCGATGATGACGGTGGGAGCGACCGGTTACTACAATGACGACTACGCGTACTTCAGCTCCAACGGACCGGTCAGTTGGCAGTCGGTTCCACCCTGGTATGACTATCCATACGCTCCGGGCATGGGTCTGATCGATCCCGATATCTGCGCACCGGGAGTGAATATCAACTCCACGATCATGGGAGGAGGATACAGCGGCGAAACCTGGAGCGGCACATCCATGGCAGCTCCGCACAATTCCGGGCTAATCGCCTTGTTGCTCTCCTGCAACTCGGCTCTCACGCCTCCAGAGATCGATTCGATAATCGAGATGACAGCGCTCGACAGAGGTCCGGCAGGGAAGGACAACGACTATGGAGCGGGGCGGATTCAGGCCCTCGAGGCAATCGGCACCATGGTACCGAGGACCTGGCACGTGCCGAGCCCTGAGTGTCCTACTATTCAGGCAGGGGTCGACTCGGCGGCGGCCGGAGATACGGTGCTAGTCGCCGATGGTCTGTACACCGGTTACGGGAACCGGGATATCGACTTCGGTGGTAAGGCGATCGTTGTCATGTCGGAGAACGGCCCGGAGGTGACCATCATCGACTGTCAGGGGAGCTCGCTCGATCCCCATCGCGGGTTTCGATTCTATAGTGGGGAGGAGGCCACCGCGGTCGTGCGCGGGTTCACGATTCAGAATGGGTATGTGACGGGGGGATGGCCCCTGACGTGCGGCGGCGCGATTCACTGCGTCGGTTCTTCACCCACGATTGCCGGGAATATCATCCGGGAGAACACTGCGGAGATCGACGGCGGTGGGATAGCCGCTGAGGAGGAATCTTTCCCGATCATTGTGGAGAACATGATCACCGACAACCATGCCGTCTGGGGTGGGGGTATCGCTTTCTGGGAAGACAGCGATGGCATCGTGATCAGCAATACGGTGTCCGAGAATGAAGCCACATACGGCGGCGGCATTTCGTGCTTGGGGTATTGCGCTCCGATGATAGTGGGCAATACGATCGGCGAGAATGCCGGCACCTACGGAGGGGGCATCTCCTGCTGGGGCGAAAGCCCAGCTACCCTCGTGAGGAACACCATCACCGGGAATACGGCTGCGGAAGGCGGTGCCATCTCCTGCCACGACTCCTATTTGAATGTCACCAATTCCATCCTCTGGGGTGACAACGCAGGAATTGGCCCTGAAGTCGTCCTCCGCCAGAGCGGAGCGATCGGCATCAGCTTCACTGACGTGGAGGGCGGCTCATCGGCAGTCCATGTCGATCCTGGCTGCTTCCTCGCGTGGGGCGAAGGGAACATCGACACCAGTCCCTGGTTCGTCTGGCCGAGCTTCGATGATTATCGGCTGCTCTGGCCATCCCCATGCATCGACGCAGGCCATCCTGATTCGCTCGATCCTGATGGCACCAGGTGCGACATGGGAGCACACTCCCTCGATCAGTCGAAAACCCTCGTCATCTATGCCTCAGTCCAGGCACTGACGGTAGCTCCGGGACAGACCGGGAGTGTCGTATACACGATCATGAACTGCCATGACGAGCCCCAGCCGACCTGGTGGATCGCTCTCCTCAGGCGGCCCAACGGCCAGCCGTGGCCCGGGAACCCGCTCGAAGGGCCGCACTACCTCGAGATGAAGCCTGATTCCTACTTTCAGGCCGTGAGGTCGTATACGGTGCCTCTCCAGTGTCTGCTCGGGACCTGGGGCTTCAGGACTATGGTGGGTCATCCCGGAAACGTCTTCGACCAGGACGGCTTCAAGTTCACGGTGGTGCTGCCAGTGAAGAAGTGATCAATCGCGATCACAGCTGCTCGGTCATCCCTGCGAGCACGGGCGGGCCCTGAGGAAAGAGCAGGATTCGGGGCAATAGAGCGAAGGGGGGAGCGAACGTGAGAGTAGTGATGGTAGTGCTGGGTGTCTCCTTGACTGTCGTTGCGTGCGGAAGCGCCTGGGCCACGGTTCTCCGCGTGCCGGACGACTAGCCGACGATTCAGGCCGGGATCAACGCTGCCTTGGAGGGCGATACGGTGCTAGTCGCCAATGGCACCTACACGGGTGACGGGAACCGTGACATCGATTTCGGGGAAGGGCCATAACAGTCATGTCTGAAGAGGGGCCCGGTGTGACCATTATCGATTGTGAAGGGAGTGCGGGAGATCCTCACCGAGGATTCTATTTCCATAGTGGCGAGCACTCGACCTGGGTGCTGCATGGATTCACGATCAGAAATGGGTATTGGTACCTCACGAATTGGGATAGATACGGTGGTGGGATATTCTGCAGCGGTTCTTCTCCCATCATAGAGGGCAATGTGATCACAGGGAATACGGCGAATGTCGGCGGCGGCATCGCCGGCCGGTACGCTTCCTCGCCAACCATCCGAGGCAACACGATCACGGGGAATCACGCCGACTTTCGCGGTGGTGGTGGCATCTATTGGTACTTCTACTGCTAGCCGACGATCTCGCACAACGCTATCACCGAGAATACAACCAGCTCCAGGGGAGGGGGTATACAGTTCTGGTACACTTGTTATGGGCAAATCGTTGACAACACCATCACCGGGAACACGGCTGAAGAGGACGGCGGCGGAATCGACTGCTACAACGGGGGCTCTCCGCAGATCCAGGGCAACACGATCACTGAGAACGTTGCCGGCGAGCGCGGGGGAGGAGTCGCATGCTGGAACACCTCGTGCCCACCTCTGAAAGACAACACAATCACAGACAACACGGCCAACACTTATGGAGGCGGGATCTACTGCTATCACTCCTCCCCGCCGATCTCTGGAAACACGATCACTGGAAATGCGAGTACCTACAAGGGAGGGGGCATAACGTTCCGGTTGGACTGTTCAGGGCCGGTCGTAGACGACACCATCATAGAGGATACCGCGGACGTCGCCGGCGGGGGAATCTTCTGCGCCCTCGGATCCTCTACGCCGATCGAGCTCAACGCAGTTGCTGGGAATACGGCTGGAGAGAACGGCGGAGGAGTCTATTGCCTTCGATCATCTCCAGCGACCGAAGCCAATACCATCACGGGGAATACAGCCGGGGAGTGTGCTGGTGGGATCTTCTGTGAAGATGAATCCTCGCCAACCGTCATCAACTTGGTCCTCTGGGGGGACAGCGGGGATTCTGGACCGGAAATCTACTTGGCTGCGTCATGTTCGCTGACTGTTAGCTACTCCGATGTCGAGGGAGGCTCGGCAGCAGTGTATGTCGGGCCGGGAGGCATGTTGCAGTGGGACGAGGGCAACATCGACGCTGATCCGAGGTTCGTGAAGTCGGAGTGGCGGGACTATCGTCTGTTGTGGGGCTCACCCTGCATCGATTCTGGGCATCCGGACTCGCTCGATCCTGGCGGTACACGCAGCGATATGGGTGCCTTCTTCTTCGATCAGTCGAAGAGTCTTGTCACGTATGTGACACCTGAGACGCTCTCTCTCCTACTGGGTGATAGCCTGCATGTTCTCTACACATTGGTCAACTGCAACGATGAGCCGCAGCCGTGTAGAGGCATTGTGAAACTGACTCTACCTGATGGCGAGCCATGGCCCGGGAATCCGCTCGAGGGACCCGGCTATGGGATCATACATCGACATTACAGCTGGCAGTACGTTCGAGAGTATCAGGTACGCGACATGTGCCCTCTCGGCACGTGGGAACTGGCTTGGAAGGTGGGGATGCCCGGTAACGTCTTCGATCAGGACGGGTTTAAGTTCACAGTCGTGGAGCCTTAGCGGCACGGGCAGTCGCTGCGATAGGGGAGGGGGTGCCGGGAATCTGCCTCGCCTGGTGAGCGCCCATCGGATGATGTCTCCGGACATACCTCGCCACGGGCTGATCAAGGGTGAGGCATGTCTTTCTGTACCCAACGGTCGGCGGGGAGGTGTGTTCATGGAGCTCGATCTGCTGGAGCGCTTCGAGGCGCACCTGCGGCTTCAGGACGATCTAAGCGACAATACAGTCAGGGCATACGGGGGCGACATGAGACAATACTTCAGGTATCTCGAGGCCCATAGCACGGGGCCCGTCCGCGCCGAGCGGCACGATGTGGTGGGGTTCCTCGGGTCTCTCCGGCAGGCCGGCACGACGGCGAGCACCCGCAAGCTCTCGGCGGTGAGGCGGCTCTACCGGTATCTCGCGGAGAGGGGGGAGGCGGTGTGCGATCCTACCGAGGTCGTGAGAGCCCCGCACAGACAGGGACGCCTCCCGATGGTGCCGAGCGTCAAGGAGGTCGAGCGCATGCTCGAGAAGCCGCGAATCCGGACGGCGACGGGGCTCGGGGATCGCGCACTTCTGCATGCGGTCTACTCGACCGGGCTCCGCGGCACCAAGGTGGTCCGACTCGACCTGAAGCACGTCGACGTTGGCGGGCAGTGGGTCCGGTTCCGGGCGAAGGGCGGGAACGAGCGGGTGGTCCCCTTCGGCGGCGAGCTCACCCGGTGGCTCGGCCTCTACCTGGACCGCGCGCGTCCGGAGCTCGCGACCGCGGACTGGGGCGGAGCGTTCTTCCTCAACTGCAGAGGGGGGGCTCAGTCGAAAGGGATGCTGGAGAATCGTCCGCGAGTACGCCGAGCGCGCGAGCATCGACAAGCGGGTCTCGCCGCACACGCTCCGTCACTCGTTCGCAATGCATCTGTTGGAAGGGGGTGCTGATCTTCGAGTCGTTCAGGAACTGCTCGGTCACGTCGATATCTCGACGACCGAGATCTACACGCACTTCGATCTGAGGCATCTCAATCGAAGTGCATCGAACCTACCACCCCAGAGGGTGACGCCGCCCGGGCGAGTGGTCGGCGTCCGCGAATCGCGCCACAGGAAGAGGGTTCCGGGATGGTCCGCGATCTTCCTCTCGCTCGGACGAGTTTTTTCTTGACAGGTGCCGGTTCGGTGCGCTATCCTTTCAGTGGGTAGTACCGCGCAGACAGTAGAACACAGTAGAACCCAGCGGAACCTTTGGCTTCTGTGAGGGTATGACGCATTGAGTTCTTTCTCAATACGATGTAAGCCTCGGTGGATCCAGTCTCCGGGAGATTCCGCACGAGGTTTGGAGGGCGGCCTCTCGCCCGGAGATCGCCTTTGATCTATGAGCGCAGCCCGCCAGCACTGCATGCTCGGATGGTGAGGGGCTCCGCCTCTCTACTGTTTGCGCGGTAGCATCCGAGCAGCAGTTGTTGGCGGACATTGTATTGGGAGTGAACTCGGTATGTCGAAGAGCATACAGGCATGGCTGGGGTGAGGACATCAGCCGCGATTCCCACGGCCGAGGGATGGCCGTTCTTTTCTTGTCGTCGTTGATCATCGCCGCCATTCGACCATCGCAGGCTATCCTCAGCCCATCGTGAGGATGTTATGCGGAAACCAGATATACAGTAGTCAGGACACAAGAAGAACGGGAGCAGCCAAGATGTCAATGAAGAAGGCGAGGACAGCCCGCTGGCTTGATCTGGCAGCCCTGGTCCTCTTTCTCTATGGCGTTGGAGTCCTCTTGTTTGGTTGCGGTATGGTGGTGGGAAACAGACACCTTTTTCCCTATCCGTGGCTGGTTGCTGCAAAAAGACGCATATGGGGTGGTCCAGAGCGAATTCATCACCTCAGTCCCGCCCGGTACAAATTCGCAGGGGCGCGGGTTCACGATGCGGACGCAATGGCGCCCGGCGTCACCCTGCTCACCGGCTACTGGCGCGAGTTCGACTGGAGGGCGGGCATCCGCCTCATCGATTCGACGGGCAAGACGCTGCACCACTGGAAGGCCGACCCTGCAGAGATCTGGCCAAAGTCGCCCCACTCCGACCACGTGGCGGGAACGAAGAACTCGTCCACGAACTACATACATGGCTCCTTCCTGTTCGAAAACGGGGATGTTCTGTTCAACATCGCGCACTTGGGACTGGTTCGCATGAACGCGCAGGGCGATGTTGTGTGGAAGCTCCCTTATCGCGTGCATCACTCCATAAGCCGTGACGAGTCCGGGAATTTCTGGGTTCCCGGCACGAAATGGATCGAAAACAATCCTCAGGGACGCGAGCGACTCGCTCTGTTCCCTGGCCTGCGGCCGCCGGTAAATGATGATTTCGCGGTACAGGTGTCGCCGAGTGGAGAGATTCTGCGTGAAATCAGCATCTTGAAGGTGTTGTACGATAGTGGGTATCGCAAGTACATATGGCAGCTAAGGAACGGAGGACCGGGAGACCAAGGCGATATCCTGCATATCAACGATATCGAACCGCTGCCGTCGGCCATCGCCGATGAGTACCCGCTGTTCAACGCAAATGATCTTATCGTGTCCTCTAGGGTGCTGAGTGCGATCTTCGTGATCGATATCGAAACGGAAACAGTCAAATGGCTTTCGAGGGCGTTTGTGAGGCAACACGATCCCGATTTCATTGGAGGTGGCTACGTCCTCGTATTTGACAACAAAACCGACGGATCGGACGACGGCAAATTTATGGGCGGGAGCGAGATCGTAATCGTGAAGCCGGGAGAAGATCAACGCCACGTCGTCTATCCGGCGACCGACAAGCAAGGTTTCTATACGCGCCATGGCGGAAAAGTCCAGGAACTCGACAACGGCAATTTGCTGATTACGGAAGCCCGGGGGGGCCGCGTGTTCGAAATCGACCGGGCGGGCAATACGGTTTGGGAGTGGGTGGCCGAGCTCTACGATGACAAAAACGTGCCCGAAGTGCTAGAAGGAACACGATACGCCATCACACCAGAACAGGTTGCGGCCTGGAGTTCGAGGCAATAGCTACTCGAAGAGTCCGTCGAAATAACTAGGTGTTTGCTATGCGTCCAAGCTGTCGCACAGGCCGTCGTCGCCTATCTTGGACCCGGCGGCGCGGTATCTGCAGTCGGCGGCGTGCTGGCCGTGATTGCGGGCATAATCGTCGCCATACTAGGGTTCCTGTGGTATCCGATTAGGCGTCTGATGCGCAGAAGGCGGAAGACGAGTCGGCGGGAGGAGGACCACACAGGCGCATGATGCCATGGATCGGAGTCGCGTTTCTTGTTCTTGGATTCGTCTTTCTGGTGCATGCCTTTGGACTCATCGAGAGGTCCAAAGACGTGGTTGCTATCTCTCGTGACTCACTGGCGGTGGTACGCGATCCAAATCTGGATGACGAGGCTAAAGAGGTGACGCTCCAGCGGAACGCCATCAAGCTTCTGCGGCTGTCCCTCATCCTGGTCGGCGGCGGGGCCGCGGCGGTCTTCCTGCCGTTCGGGGTGGTTTGGCTGTGTAGTGTTTTGGAGATCGTCTCACTGAAGTCGGTTCTGGCGCTTGCGTTCTCCCCAACCGTGCTCATCGTCGCCGGGGTGCTGGCGATACTGATGCTATTTGCCGGGGCCAACCGAAGCGGTCAAGACGCCGGGTATTCGTTCATGGATCGCTTTCTACATCGTATGGCGTTCAGGACCGTTCCCGCCCAGATCATCATGGCCGACATGGAAGACGCCGTATTTGCGAGACAGCTCGCCGGATGCAAGGCAGAGCGGCCCGTCTTTGTTACGGCCCTGCCTCGCGCGGGCACAACCCTGCTGCTCGAATGCTGCTCGTCTTTGCCCGATCTGGCCGCCCACTGCTACCGCGACATGCCGTACGTGTTGATCCCGTGTCTGTGGAACCGTTTCGCGTCGGCCTTTCAACGTAGCGCCGAAAAGAGGCCGCGCTTTCATGGCGACGGGATACTGATCGATTTGGACAGCCCGGAAGCGCTGGAGGAGGTGCTTTGGAAGGCATTCTGGCGGCGGCATTACAGCAGCGATCGCATCGAACCTTGGCAGGATGAGGAACACCCCGAGTTTGAGGAGTTCTTCCGCAACCACATGCGCAAGATCATTTCACTCCGTCGAGGAAACAAGGAGCCGACGGCACGCTACGTCTCCAAGAACAACCTCAACATCGCGCGAACCCGGTGGCTGCGTCAACACTTCCCACACGCCACCATTATCGTCCCGTTTCGGGAGCCGCTGCAACACGCGGCCTCTTTGCTGAAGCAGCACCGGAATTTTCTTCAGCTGCATCAGGAGGATTCGTTCGCCTGCGAATACATGCGGGCCATCGGCCACTTCGATTTCGGGCGGAATTTGCGTCCCGTCGACTTCGATAATTGGCTGGATAGCCGGATGTCTCAGGACGTGGAGGAGCTGGCCTTCTGGCTGGAGTACTGGGTCGCCGGCTACCGCCATCTGGTAGAATCGGAGGCGGACCTCCTGCATTTTCTCCATTTTGAAGCGCTGTGCGAGGACCCCGAAAGGGGATTGCGTGCGATAGCCGATGCCATCGCTACGGGCCACCCTGAAATGCTCCTTCTTGCTGCGACTACAATTCGCCGCGTTGAACCGCACGAAGTGAATGTCGACAAGGTACCTTCTTCTCTCCTCCACGAGGCAAATGATCTTTATGCCGCACTTAGACAGCTTGCACTTACCTGATCAGGCTGCCGAGTCGTCCAAGAGAAGCGGCATTCAAGAGATGTCCCAACAAGCGCGTCCAGACGGACGCGGGCAAAGTCTTGTTGTCCCTTCCCCATGGGTGTCTTTTTCCAGACTTCCGGCTGGAGCGGGTAGAGCAGCGATGGTCGGAGAAAGACTATCCAACCAAGGCATCCAGCGGACACGCTAGACCGCGCCGCTGATGCCGGTCGTTGGGACACAAGAAGAACGGAGGCAGCCAAGATGTCAATGAAGAAGGCGAGGACAGCCCGCTGGCTTGATCTGGCAGCCCTGGTCCTCTTTCTCTATGGCGTTGGAGTCCTCTTGTTTGGTTG
>Ga0209636_10003963_pt1 | contig 15132 bp, 11 predicted proteins | sample DeeMarSWOR152_54_FD_187464 | JGI IMG/M metagenome (GOLD analysis project Ga0209636, IMG submission 187464) | Marine sediment microbial communities from White Oak River estuary, North Carolina - WOR-1-52-54 (SPAdes) (version 2) | ecosystem: Environmental > Aquatic > Marine > Intertidal zone >...
TGCGCTGATTTTAGGCGTTGATAGATTTCTGGACATGTGTCGGACCACAACTAACATTGTGGGAGACATGGCCTGTTCGGTGGTCATCAAAGAATCAGAAACAAGAAAGAAATGAAATCTTTAGCATACTGGAGGCGATTGGCTAGGCTGTTCTACCATTTCCGGAAGAAGTCTAGTCAACTGCCCTACCTTCCTGTGCGCCTGTGGATCGAGCTCACCAGCCATTGCAACCTTCAGTGCCTCATGTGTCCCAATAAAAAACTCAAGAAAGAAGATAAAGGTTTTATGGATTTCGGCCTTTATCGAAAAATTATCGATGAAGCCGCCGCATTTGCTTTCGATGTTAATTTAGCCCATCGAGGCGAATCTCTTCTCTACCCAGATATCATTAAAGCCATAAGATATGCCAAAGGGCACAGCCTCTTCACTAGGCTCCATACCAATGGCTCTCTCTTAACATCAGAGCTTGCCTCTTCCATAATTGATTCAGACCTGGATCGTCTTTCCTTCTCCTTTGACGGCTATAATAAAGAAAATTATGAAAAAATCAGGATCAAGGGCAATTTTGACCAGATCGTTGCCAATATTATCCAACTTCTGGAAATGAAAAAATCTCTCCAGCGTAAAAAACCGCGAGTCGCCATAGAGGTGATCGATTTCACTCCCGAAGAAACAAAAAAGAATGTCCGAGCTAAGAATGAATTCTTGAGCCGGTTTAAAGGCCTTCCTCTGGATGAGCTGGTGGTCAAAGAACTTCATAACTGGGCTGGCGAGACGAGCGCGGAAAAACCTTCTTCTGTACGAACAATCTGCACCTTCCCTTGGAATGCGCTCATCATTTTCTGGGACGGAAGCGTTCTTCCCTGCAGCCAGGACTTTTTCGGATATTATGTTCTAGGTAATGTCAAAAACTCCTCCCTGAAAGAAATCTGGAACAACGAAAAAATGATTTCAATGAGGAAGAAGCTGGCTGCGAAAGATGTAGCTGACATAGCGACTTGTGTCCGTTGTGACCGACTAAGAAGGAAAAATATCTTTGGCGTACCGAAGGAATACCTCTGGAAATTCATCTCCAAGAGGATGCCTTAACAATATACTCAGGAAGCATCAGCAAAGAAAATGGGGACGGTTCTATTTTTTATTAAAAAAATATAGAACCGTCCCCTATCCTAAATTCAGACCTTCTTAACTCCTCCCTTACCCTTTCGATCTTTTATTTTTTTAGCAGGAATGCCGACCGCGATTGAATATTCCCGGAGAGACTCAGTAACAACCGAACCTGCTCCCACAACGCTTCCTTTTCCAATGGTGACACCATCCAAGACAATAACTCCTCCCCCGAGCCATACATCTTCATCGATTTTTATCCCCCCTTTGGTGATAGAAGGCTGAAACATAATAGGAATCGAAATATCTTCATAGGTGTGATTACCCCCAGCCACAAGATAGCACTGCCCGGCTAAGAAACAATATTTGCCCATCTTTATCTCGGTCTCTGAAAGGAGAAGGCAGTTGGCTGAAAGATTACAGTAATCATCTAAGAATATGGACCCCTCTTTGCAGCTGAGAATCGTGTTTCTTCCTATGTAGCCGTTCTTTCCGATTCGAATGCCCTCTTTTCTCTCGCCTTTTGCATCCAGGACAACATTATCATCGATAAAAGTACTATCCCCGAGGCTGATTTTATGAGGATGACGAAGAGTGATGTTTCGACCAAAATGCACTCCTTTTCCCACTCCCTTGAAGAGAGAAGGGTAGAACAACTTGCGGAGGAAGAATCCCAAAGCTCCAGGAAGCCAGGAGAATAATAAAATAATGATTTCAAATTTGACGAAGTTGAAAAAGCTCTTTGTTCCCCAGAAAAAAGATGAATATTTCTCGAGAGAGGATTTCTCCTCATTGATCAGTTCTTTCTGGATACTCCCTCGAAATTTTTTATTCATTATCAGTATGATAGGCCAAATCGCCAGAACATTCAATTCCCTTTGTCTTTGTAGATTTGATTAAAGCATAAACTCGAAGCACCATGACAATTCAGGCGCTCCAAGAGACAGGCTTGAGTTTATTAAAAGTAAAACAGGAGACCAAGGGAAACCTGAAGTTGAGAAAGATTAATCCTCATGTCAAGTGTTTTCGACTTCGGGCTTAAATAAAAGAATTTTGTGTCTAAAAGCAAAGAGAATTTCCGCGCGATTTTATACTCAAAATTTCCTGCAGCTCCGAACAATAAAGAGGAAATTTTCTCTTCCAGAAAGGTTTTAGCCGTAACATTAATGTCAGCACTTGTAAAAGGAGATCTTTCTTCAAGACCGATGTCTTCCAGGATACTGAGCTCTCCGAACGAAAATCCAATAATTGGGCCTACCCAAATCTCAAATTTCTTTTTTTCCATGATTGAAAAAAGCGGAGAAAAAGAAATATTGAAGACAGAACCCTTCAGGTTATCCTCGAAGACATAGTCTCGAGGACTATCCGCAATAACAGGATGAGGCAGGGCCATTTGAAAGCTTCCGTCGTTCTTAAACGACAGATAACTGAGACTCAGATTTGCCTTGAAGAGGCTATCTTTTATCCAAAAAAACCGGCCGAAATTCAAGTCAAATAGTAAGTTGGTCTTTAATTTATAACTTTCATTCAAACTGGCTTGTTCGCCGTAGAGAGAGAAAGAGCTTTGGTTCTCAAAGGAAGGATTGATGGGGAATCCAATTCCCATTTTTCCCTGGACAGAATAGTAGTGATCGAGAATCCTTGGGACCTTGGGAACAATTTCTACAACGACAACCCTAGGAACTTCTTTAGGAATTCTTTCCGGTCTTATTCCTACCTCTTTCACCTCAAGAGGCTTCTCTTCCTTCGGAATCAGTTCTTCAAACCAAAAGGATACCTTTATCCCGCCTTCTATAGAAGTCACTTTATGGTTAGGAGTTCTTTCACCCAGATCGAAAACAATTCGAGCAACCTCAGGCTGAAATAAGCCGACTCTAATCCTCATGACTCCAACGACACCGATATCAACATAAGGGCCAACTGAAATCTTCTGGATTGGAAACAAATCAATCGCTATCCTCGAGGGACCGCTCAGGCCAAAAATTTCATAATGAAATTCTCCCTCCACTTCAACAATGAATTCTATTCTATCTGCATCGACAACCTGAAAATTTATCTCCTTTAATTCCGGTACTGATTCAGCTTCTAATTCCATTACTGATTCAGCTTCTAATTCCTCTTGAGGATAAGCTGTCAATATCTTCGAGATAAAAACGAGAATTATAATAACTGCCAGAAATTTAATAGAATTTTTCAAAGCTACCTCCTTTTTGCTCTTTACCAGCTTAGAACATCAACCTTCTCGCACATATAATTCTTGGAACGGAATTTAAAGACCGAGAAAAAATGATGAATGAACAAAAAAAGACATTATCCTGATGTTCATTAATCAATTCCGAATATAGCGATTGGCCCTTCTGTATCATGGGTAGAAACAGGCCTTATGCCGAGTGTAATCCTTTGTTCACTGCCAGTAAAAGTAAATGAAGCTGAGAAAGTATTTTTATTTAGAGATAGGAGCAACTCCCAAGGCCCACCATTTTCTTTTTTATACAGGTTATAACCTTTGACTCTACTTTGTTCATTTTCAGGGTTCGGCTCCCAACTCAAATCATAGATAATCTGAGGCGTCTCTTTTAGACTATTAATCGAAATATTCATATTTAAATTGATTGGCGGGTGAAGAACTAGAATCGGATAAAGGGAACTCATCCAAATCTCTTTATTGCTTCCTGTAACTGACGATGACCAACATAAAACGACATTTCCCCCCTCATCAGCTGCAATTCCTGGTTTCTTAGGATCGCCCCTAGAATACGGCATAACTCTAGTCTGATTCCACTCTCCACCTACATTATTCCTGTATCTAACGCCTCTGCCACTGGAACCTGGCCCTATTTGCCAAGCCACGTGCAGGTATCCCTCACTGTCGACTGCTATCTTGGCGTGATGTTGAAGGGAATCTCCAGCAACCTTTTGAGTTGGATTATTGGCCTCATTTATGGTACAAACCCATACTTCTCCAGTAGGACTTCCAGCAGTTTCATTGATAAAAGCAACAACCGGCACGTTATCAGGTCCCACATCGATATCAGGATGAAATGCGCTGTGCCCTCGCGTGGTCATTACCTTGCGAGTTGACCACTGAGTGTTTTTCTTTCGTGTGTTGTAATAAACCCTATAGGGTCCTTGGACCTTTTCCAACCAGATCGCCCAAATTCGCCCATCATCTCCTGCAGCGATAGCAACGTGCTCTGACCGACGTCCCGAGGCAGATAACCTAACTTGATCTTCCCACCGGTTATTAATTTTCGAACGAGAATAAGATTTATTGTCACGCCGAGTATACCAGATTGTATAAGCATTTCCGTCATCATCAGCAGCTACCCTTGCTGCATGGGCTTCTCTTCCAACCTTAAAAGGAGATGACCATTTTTTCGTTTGAGGATTATATTCTACGAAATAGAACCAGTTTTCCTGGGACCAGACAACAAACACTCCTCCTGTTTTGCTGGTACAGATATCAGGCCTATTCGCCTCAAGATGTTTTGATTTCTTTAAATTCACTGGTCCATTCCAATCTTGACCATCATAAGACATATAGAATATGTCAGAGCCAGGTGCGTACTTATAGTCTTCTTCCCAAACTATATGAATCTTACCATCTGAACCGAATGCGACCTGACCCCATTCTGAAGAATCAGTTGGTGAATTAGAGACATTAATGGGGGTGGACATTGTCTGTCCGAAATGAACACCGCATAATAGAATTATGAAAAATAACAGAGAAAAAAATCTCTTCATAGCTCTACTCCTGTTCTTGATGATTCGTTTTCATCTTAATCTAATATTCTATAACAATCTTAATTAATGTCAACAAAGAATTCCGTAGTGAGGCCAAAGTTGAAATGTCACCTTTTATTTTCAAAATCTTGGTCGCCGTCTTTGTTATTTTGCGTGCCTCTTCATGAATGAATGATTGGAAATTGAGAGACAAATATGATATACGATTAGATTCAGAAATGAACGGATACAGAAATAAAGTTTTGATTTTGATTATCTTATCCTTAACCCTAACTTTAAAAATAAGTGGAAAGGCTTCAATTCTACGCGATTTAACTGCAGAGCCAACATTTAACCATCGAGGAGATTTGATATATTTCTATAGAAATATCGACGATAAAATTCGTTTGGAGACCTTAAAATTTCAAACAGAAGAATCCTCTACAAAGACCATTCCTCTGGGAGAAAAGGCCTTTTCTCCTGTAATCAAGAAAGATAGAAAAGGACAAATTTGGGTAGCCTGGGAAGAATGGGAATACGACCATTCCAGAATCTATTTAGGCCGACTTGAAGAAGACAAAATAATTCATTCCCGGCTCATTTGGGGAGGAGAAGGATTTAATCTATCTCCTTATTTATCATTTGACATGGATGACAATCCCTGGATTGTCTGGGTTAACTATAAAGATAGCCAATATAAAGTTTTTGTCCATGAAATTATTAAAAAAAATACATGGGTAATAAATTCTCCTTTTGTTTCATCCGCTTTTACTCCTCAAATTACCACCGATCTCAACAATCACGTCTGGGTTTTTTGGAGTGGAAAAGATAAGGGCGAAGAAGAAATATTCTATAGGGTGTTTGACAAGTATAATTGGTTGCCTTTAAGTAAGATTGCTCGTGAAAAAAAGCTTCCCCAAATAAACCCGTCAATCACCTTAGATCAAAAAGGATTTATCTGGTTGACTTGGTCTGGATATGATGGGAAGGATTATGAAATATACTGCAAATTTTGGAATGGAGGAAAGTGGTCAAGGATCATAAACATTACCAATAATCATCAAAGAGATGATGTTTACCCTTCCATATCCGTTACTTCAAATAATATTCTAATCGTCGCCTGGACCCAGTCAGGAAAAGAAGGAAGCCATATCTATATTAAATTTTTAGAAAATGATTCCTGGAGTGAAAAGATAAAAATTTCTTATAGTAGAGGTCAAAATATTTTCCCAAGAATTGATGTCAAAGAAGAAAAAATCGGGATTACCTGGCAATTTCAGAATGAAATAAAAGCAAAAATTATCTCTTTTTATCAGTTGAAAGAAAGAGAATTGCTTGATGAATCTCCTTCTGAAACTCATATCATCTATAATCCCTACTTGAATGAAGATAAGTATATCGGTTTCGGAGACAGTATCACTTATGGGTATATTCATTATAAAAAAGCTCCTGAAAAGGGCTATCTTCCGCGCTTGGAAATTCTTCTAGATCAAAATTTTGGAGACACAGAAGTCGTGAACGAAGGAAAACCTGGGGAGATCACTCAAAATGGTTTAGGTCGAATCCGTAGCGTCATAAGAACTCATTTGGCCAGGTATCTCTTATTGATGGAAGGGACAAATGATGTTGCTTTTAAAAGGATATCAGTGGACACAATAGTGTTTAATCTTGAACAAATGGTCAAGAGATGTATCGAATTTGGAGTCTTTCCCGCAATAGCGACGATTATTCCTCGAAACGATTGGAAATGGCACAGTAAATTCTTCAGAGATAGAATATTTTATCTGAACGAAAAAATACGCGAGCTAGCCAGCAACTTCCCGATTCCTTTAGTCGATCATTTTAATCTCTTTTATTACTACCCCGAAGAAAAAGGAGGATGGGAATCTCTCTTATCCGATTATAATCACCCTAGCGAAGAAGGATATCAACTGATGGCAGAAGAATGGTTTGAAGAAATAAAAAACTTTCCTTTTCCTCCCATTGATTTCCAAGTTAAAAGAGCATATGACGAAATACTATTTTACAAAGAATTGGGAAATGATATCTCATGGGAGGATAATCCAAAAATCCATGACAGGAATAGAATTGAAGCTTATATAATCTACAGGAAAAAGATAGAAGAAGCGAATGACCAATTCAAAATTCTTCAAATTGTTTATGATAAACTGAATTATTTTGATAAAGACATCGTTCCCTCAGCTCAATGCATGTATGTCGTCTCCACTTTGAGAACAGACGAAGTGGAAGGGCCATGTACTGAACCAAAACAAGATCATTAGAAAAGGCAAATTTGAGACATTTATTTAAGCTCCTCGCGCTGCTTATTCTTTTTTTCTCTTTTGTAGAGGGATTGACAGCATATTCAGAACATCAATCTCTTGCAGGAACAAAACAGATTCATCATCAAAGATGGCTCACTAGTAAGCACGAAGAAGTAATTTTTGAAAAAACGAAAAATACTTACATCGAGATATTTACAGGAGTTTACAATATAAGAGACGATAGATTTAAACAAATTTACAAGGGACTAGGATTTATCTATGGCTTTGGACTTTCAAAAAAACTATTTAATTTGAATCAACACAATTTCTACCTGTCTTTGGATTTTAAATTTTATTCTAAGAAAGGAAAATCTACCATTACAGAGCAAGACACAAAGTTGATCCTTAAACCGATTTCCTTGGGTGGAACTTATATGTTCGTCACTGATGGAATAATCCCTTTTGCAGACATCGGAGTGGATTACTATCCTTATGAAGAAAAAAGCATTCTTCATTCCACATCCGGAACTGTATGGGGATTTCATTTAAAAGGCGGAATACTTATTCCTTTGAATATATTAAGATCATTAAAAGGAAAAATATATTTCAGATACTCCGAAGCAGAAACAGTTGAAAATGATTTTGAAGTCAATCTTGGAGGGATTGAATACGGAATAGGAATTGTATACGAATTTAATTTATTTTAATTCTTAACTAAAAACGCTTCCTTAACATCTTTAAATCAATTCCAGCTGGGCTTATTAAATGCCTCTAACCGGAATAAAATTGAGCGATCCTTTTTTCCTGAATTTGGGAATTGCTCTGGTGATTGATAAGAATTTATCAGATTTGAGTACGAAATAATGAAGTGATAAGAGTATTCTTTCCTGAATTAACGATTAAAACACGAACACTAAACCCAATCCGTATTCAAAGCCACCCAACTGGATTTCAAGGTCATTCTCTTCAGTTTTGGCTCTGGTATATTTAATTCTAAAATTTAACCAAACCGGCACTTGATCTGAAAACTGAACGTAGGAACCGATTCGGATATGGAAACCCTTGGTATAGTTGACGATCGATTGAATAGAGTTAGTTTCCATGTAAAAATAGTAATCTATGCCTAATCCTGCATAAGGACAGAACATCTTAAAGGGCCGGCTGTAGCGAACACCGAGAGAAATTGGAACCAGGAGAAAATGCGTTTTTTCCTTGGTGTAGGTGAGTTCGCCTGATTTGTAAAATCCCTTCATCTCGAAAAAGAAATCGATATCATGGATAATGAAGACCGACAGACCTATTCCTTCAATCATACCTCCGCGTTGATAGACCTCTTGGAACCGCGGCTCGCTTATGCTGTAACCTCCGATACTCAACTCAAGGGTTCCCTGCCGCTCAAAAGCCAATGAAGCCGAAGAAAACACAGAAATTAAAATGGTCAGTCCGAAGATGATAATCCTGATTTTTGTCTTAAAACTCATAATTTTCTTCAACACATTTTCTCCTTAATCCTTAATTCTTCTATAGAATCTTCCTGTATCCTTTATCTCCAAGTTTTTTTATTCGAATTATCGTTAAGTAGGGCTCCAGCAGTGCTCTCAATTATAGGGCTTTCGTGTCCCTCACTATCTACAGAAGTTACGGTATAAACGTATGTATCATCCTCCTCAACATCTTTATCTCGAAAAGTAAAAACGTCAGCATTGACTTCCCCGATGCATCTATAAGCAAAGCTTGGTTCACCCAATCTTTTTTTATAAATTCGATAGTAAACAATTTCAGCAATTTCGTCATTCTTAGGATTTCTCTCCCAATAAACCTCGTTGATATATCGGGTGAAAAATAGGCTTTCGTCAACAAATGTTTCATACCGAATATTCAAAGGCTGAAATAGCCGAAGGACTTCAACCTCCTTGACTTCAATGCCCACGGCTCCTTGATCGTCCACAACCGATAGAGTAATAGGAAATGTTCCCCAGCTCTGGTATATATAGTTGATTTTCTTTCCCGAACCAACCCCGCCGTCTCCAAAATCCCAATCATACCGAGCGATCGTTCCATCAGAATCATAAGATGCAGAGGCATCGAATGATACCTTTAAGGGAAACAATCCAATATGGGGGGAGAAAGAAAATCGAGCTACAGGAGGAATATTGGTACTAGGAGAAGCTCCCTGAAGAGAATTAAAATAAATATCATCCTTGGCATTCCAAACAAAATAAACCCCCTCCCCATCAGGACTTACAGCGACATCCCCCACTGTGGAACCACCTGACTGAGGAACAGCTGATTCTCCTGACCATTCCCCGTATTGAAGAATGTTATAATATATTCCTACTCCATTCCCAGTAGGTCCCATTTGCCAGCAGACAAATATATTATCATTTCTTTCACATAAAGAAGGGTAATGGATCGATTTTATTCTTGAGATGCTTTTTGGATAACTGAACTTCTCTCCTTTCCAAGAAGAGTAACGCACCTCCTTGGGTCCGCCTCGATAAGTGGTCCAGACTACATGAGGATCATTATATGAATCTACTTCAAGAGCTGGACTAGATTGATCTGTACCAAGTTCATAAACTTTTTTCCTAGAACTCCATGATGCATTAAGGCCTGGATTTCGTCTCGAATACATTATTCTATAAGGGCCGCCAACTTTTTCATGCCAACAAGCGTAAACAACATTATTCCCTACTGCAATATCTGGGCTCCCTGATCTCTTCGACCCATAGCTAATTTTCTCAGCACTCTCCCATACTCCGTTAACTTTTGATTTAGAATAGACACGGCCATACTGTGTCGACCACACCGTATAAATATTTCCTCCAGAACTTACAGCAATTTTTGTATGCCAATATTTGTTGCTTCCGGAGGCAAGCTGAATAGAAGAACCCCATTTGCCATTGGTACAAATCCTTAATCTAACACTACTACTAGTGCTCCATAAAACATACAGGCGGCCAGAGCCATCAACATCAATGCTGCAGCTAGATTTATGAACGCGTCCCGAGCTGCTTAATTTTAGAGGTTCGCTCCATCCAGTCCCATCTGGATTAGCGCTGGAATAAAAAACATCACCTCTCTCCGCTGAATATTTATCGACCCAGACTACATGAATATATCCGTCTGGATCAACAGTGATACGGGGAGAAATAGATTCCCAACCGGGAGAATTTGAAATATTTATCTTTTCACCACAAAATATGCAAAACGGCCATGTAAGAAAAACAGCTAACAGAATTATTCTTATTTTTGTCATCTCTAGAACCTGGATAAAAGTATCGAGAAAGTCAAATCTTTACTCTCCAAATCAATTTCTATATAGACTATGAAAGCCTTTTCCATTCTCAAGAACTTAAAATTCAGTTCTTTCTACCTACTCTTTTTATTCTATAAAAAAAACCTTTATTATCAATAACCTTTTTAGATGAATTGGGGGGTGATATTTCTCACTCCGGTACTCCAATTTTTCAGCTGTATTTTATATTTAATCAACTCTTATAAAACGATTTATGAAATTATCAAGGATACTACAGATAAGAAGGAGAGTTTTTAGGAAAATCTTTGTTAGGAACATTCATCTGCATCGCCTCACGTAATATTGGAAGTGAAGATATCTCAGAGAATTTTGTATCTTTATTCTTCGCTTTCAACCTTACGGCGAGATTTTATTTCTTCTATCGTATATATCTTTGTTCTATGGGTAACAAAGTATATCCGAGAAATGATCTCAGCCAATAAGCCGGTCATGATGAACTGAAAACCCAATATCATCAAAAAAACAGCTAAGACCAGATTTCCTATATTTTCCCTTATCGACCATCCAAAAAAATAAAATCCAATAGTGAGGATAAGGGCAATGGCGAATCCAATCCCCCCGAAGCCCAAACCTACCAATCCAAAAAGCTGCAAAGGTCTGTCTATGAAACTGATGATAAATTTAACTGTCAGCAGGTCGAATAAAACTCTTCTTATTCTGGACAGGCTGTATTTTGATTTTCCTTTTTTTCGGACAATGTTTCTTATCGGAACTTCTGCGATTCTGACTCCTGTTCGGCTGATAAGCGCCGGAATAAAACGATGAAGTTCACCATAGAGTTGGAGTCCCTTGATGGCCCTCTTTTGGTAGACTTTAAAAGTCGTGCCAAAATCGTGAATCTTCACTCCAGAGAGAAACCGCATGATCCGATTGGCAATCATCGAGGGAAGCCTTCTGAATAGAAAGTGATCCTTTCTTTCCTTCCGCCAGCCGCTGACAATATCGTATCCTTCCTCTAATTTGGAGAGCAACTTGGGGATATCTTCAGGGTCATGCTGCAAGTCTCCATCCATAGAAATGATAATTTCTCCTTGAGCGATATCGAATCCTGCCTGTAAAGCGGCCGTCTGTCCAAAATTCTTTTTCAATTTGATGACCTGAACGTTCTCATCATTTTTGTATAACGCGGTCAAGATTTGATAGGTATTATCAAGGCTTCCGTCGTCAATAAAAATCAACTCATAGGTCGTGTTTAACTTTTTCAGGACTTTGATCAGGATTTGATAGAGTTCTTTGATATTCTCTTCCTCGTTAAAGAATGGAATGACCATTGAAATTTGTGGATGCTTTTTCTTTTCTTCCATGGCCCTATAATTGATTAAAATTTATCAAACCTATCTCTTTATCGCTTATTATCTTCTTTATATCCTGATCCAGCAAGGCTTTTAATTCTTTCTCTCGGTATCTATTGATGTAAAAGGAGCCGATTTCTTTCTCCAAATCCATTAATTCCTGAGTCACGAAGCCGGGGTGAACCATGATCTCAGTCACGCCGTCCTTAAGATTGGATAAGATTTTTTTTATCCTTGGTGAAGTCATCTGCCCACTCCTGCCTATACCATAGCTTCTATCAGGCTTTAAAATACCGTCTTCTATGATTTTTTCTTTCATGCTCAAACAGGACAAAGAGGCAAAAATGGTTTTGGCCGATTGAAGCAAACGGGGAGTAATACAGTATTCATTTATGTATCTTATTCTCTTTATATTATATTCCTTGCCTAACTTCAAAACAATTTTGAGCAGAGAAGGAAGACAGTGAATATGCTTTTCACTGTCAAAATGGCTGATTTGAATCTTGTTTTTTAAAATTTTCTCGATTTGGGCTCTGAATTCTAATTCTATTTCTTGCTTGTTTATCTTCTTTGACCACAATTTTCTCAAAATGATAAATATATTCGAGAAGAAATTTTTATCTTTATCGAGCAAGCTACTTACCCTGTTGACTGGAGAGAGGGGTCGGCCACGGACAATATTGAGATGTATGCCCACACCCAATTTTACATTTTTCTTGGCCAGCTCCACTGCATGGGCAAATCCAGGCATGTTCGCCATTAGACTCGTACTCGTAAGAATCCCCTTTTGGTGGGCAAGGATAATTCCTTCATTGACTCCCTTGCTTAAACCGAAGTCATCTGCATTGATTATGACCTTTTTCATGATTTACTGAAAAGGGAAATGGCATTAGAGACAGCAATTTTTATATCTCTAAAACTCCTTATTTTAAGCAGCCTCTTTATCAGATAGGAGGGACGAAGATAGAACTCCTTGACTGCTTTTCTCCTCAATCTCCATACATCTTCTTTCGACAATTTCTCCGTTTCAATGATCGGGAAATCTGTGCTGTCAAAATTTTCTATTCCTGAAGAGACCCATTTCTTCTCTAAGGCCTCCTTCCTCAAACTCGTACCCAGGTCTGGTGTTGCAATGGCGAAAGATGCAATATCGATGTCCAGCTGCTTCGCCAAATCTATCGTCCGCAAGATGGACTCTTTATCTTCTCCCGGAAGCCCGATAATAAAATATCCCAGAATCTTGATTTTATACTTATTCAACAAATCAACGGCCTCTTTGATCTGCTCAACGCTTATCATTTTTGAATATTTCTTCAAAATATAATCATCGCCGCTCTCAATGCCTATTGAAACTGTATGACATCCGGCTTGCTTCATGAATTTAATTTTCTCTGTGTTCAAGGACTTGATATCAGCATTGCAGCTCCAGGTAAACTGAAGGTTGTTCTGGATGATTTTTTGGCATAGCTCAACCACTCTTTTTGTATTTATGGTGAAAGTGGGATCTTGGAATAATATTTCTTTAACTCCCAGCTTCGAAAGGTATTTCAATTCCTCGATGACATTATCCACCTCTCTGATTCGGTAACCGTAGGCTCCAGCTGTACAAAAGCCGCAATGATAAGGACAGCCAAGAGAGGTGACGACGACTGTAAACGGAAATCTCTTAGCGATGGGAATTCGGTATTTGGGAAAATCAAAGAGCTCATGCCTTGGAACCGGCACTTCGAACCTGGTTGAAAATTTCTCTTGGCTTTCTATGAAATGGCCATTTTTTCTGTACACCAGTCCCTTTAAAGGGGAATTGTCTTCTCCTTTGAGGTAAGAAACAATATCCTGCTCTGTGAAATCTGTGGAAACGGCGTCTATGAAATCGTATTTCTTCAAGACTTCCAGGCCAATAAATTTCATGATTCCTGCACTGGCTACGATTTTGGTCTTTCTTTTTCTTTTCACTTTATCCATCAAGGCCAGATCCGAACTCATGGTTGAGGTGCCAGTGGTAAAAATGACAGCTTTAAAATCAGAATTCACCATGATATCCAAGCACTCCTCTTCCGGCAGACGATTAACAATGGCATCCATTACCTGAACCTCAAATTCCTGATTCAGTATTCCACTGAAGACAATTAAATCTTGAGGGGGCCAATAGTAATCGGCTTTGGAGGAAAAGCTGCAGTAATAATCTCGGATGTATAATTTATCACCGGGAGGATTCAAGAGGAGTATTTTTTCTTTTTTCATCGCTCCCATTGCTCTAAAAGCCTGCTTTGGAATATTATCATACATATTTTTTAGCGTAGTTCAAAGCTAATTCTGGCTTTTGCCGGGCGGCTTTTTGAATTCCAGCTCAGTAAAAACCTAATTTTTTGCTTCTTGACAATAGAATGGGGTTTGATTAGATTTTTAAACTAGGGGATTGTCGACTACGAGTGAAAAAGAAAAATGTATTCCTGATCGTCTTCTTGGCCATCATTTGTATCCTGAGTCTTCTCATTAGATTAAAGAACCTGGGATATCTATCCTACTGGGGAGATGAAGGATTCTCTTACCTGGCTGTCAAAGGGATCCTCCAGCACGGCTATCCTCTCTATCCCTCAGGTCATGTCTATTTCAAAGCCATCCTCTATATGTATGTTTTGAGCTTTTTCTCTTTGTTCTTAGGAGTCAATGAATTTACCTTAAGACTGGTCAGTGTTCTCGCCAGCGTCGTCACGCTTCCTGTTCTCTACCTCATAGGTAAGAAATTTTTCAACAAAAAGGTGGCTTTGTTCTCGGTTGTCATCTTGGCTTTTTCAGTCTGGGAAACCGAATACTCCAGGATCGCCGGCTATTATCCCTTTCTCCAGCTTTTTTATCTGCTGAGTCTCTATTTCTTCTACTTGGGATTTTTTGAGGAGAAGCAAAAATATAAATATTGGGCGACAGTTCTCCTCATCTTGACTCCTACGCTTCACCAGATTGGCCTTGCTTTGATTTTTGTCTATCTTTATTTGATTCTCCTGAAAGGAATAAAAAGATTTTTGAGAAAAGACTGTTTGATAAGCTTTGCCGTGGTGAGTATTTTCTACCTTCTGCTCCAAATCAACGAGATATTTTTCTGGAAAGTCGGCTATGTGTACACTCCCAAAGATAATCGATTGATCAGTATTCTCGCCGAGTATTTCAGAGGCTTTAACCTTCACTATTTTCGGGAATTCAAGATAGCCTTTCCCAGCATGAGCTTAATCGTCCTGGTGAGCTTTTTTCTGTTATTAGGATTTCTTTTGATGAATTTGATTAAAAAGAATCTCCTGAAAAATGAAAAAATCAAACCATGGCTCTTTCTCTTTCTCTCTTTTCTTTTTCCTCTATTCTTCATGGGATTCGTCAAATCTCATCTTCAGCCAAGATATGTTTATTTTCTGAGACCGCTCTTCATCTTGCT
>Ga0209636_10003965_pt1 | contig 15127 bp, 15 predicted proteins | sample DeeMarSWOR152_54_FD_187464 | JGI IMG/M metagenome (GOLD analysis project Ga0209636, IMG submission 187464) | Marine sediment microbial communities from White Oak River estuary, North Carolina - WOR-1-52-54 (SPAdes) (version 2) | ecosystem: Environmental > Aquatic > Marine > Intertidal zone >...
GGAGATCCTGGTCAGTGGCCCATTCCATATCCTGTGCATAACCTAACCGCTCCTCCAATGACCTCGCCAATTTAGCGATCTCCACTATCTCTTCATCACTCAGACAGGAAATTGTCTGCCTATCCACGGGCACATCCTCCCAATCGGCCCCTTTTTCCCTATTGACAACACATCGTGTTTTTTTGCCCACATTCCTTTCCGTCACCTTCAATCTCTCTTTATCTACTACAAAATGGTCCACACTCTCAGTTCCACTGACAACCCCCTCTCCTAAGCCCCAGTTGGCTTCGATGATTACTTTGGAGGCATCACCGGTAACCGGATCCACCGTGAAGCCAATGCCCGAAGCCCGGGCGTTGACCATCTTGGGGATCGCAACCCCCAATTCGTCTCCAAGGACCGGAAGACCTTTATTAACCCGAAACGCAATGGCCCGTGTTGTATAGGCGCTCGCCCATACCTTCTTTACCGTGTCGATAACCTCTTCCGCACCCTTCACGTTCAAATAGGTCTCGAACATACCGGGTCTACTCTCCGTGCCGGCAGACCTCACGGAAACCGCAACATCAGGTATTCCTGTCCTCTCGCAGAGTTCATGGTAGGCTGACCTTATCGCTCCTCTCATAGCAGGGGATGGCTCTTTGCCTTCTATGATGCCTCGGAGGGTTTGGCTCATATCCTCAAATACTGTAATCCCTTTGCCTTTGAGATCACCAAGTCCCTTTACGTAACGTGACATCTCTTCAGCTACTCCAGTATCAAGGATAAACCTCCGGTACATGTCGATAGCAATTGCAAATCCCGGCGGCACAGCTAAGCCCATTCGTGTCATCTCCCCGAGGTTGGCGCACTTCTTACCCACAATGTCGTTGTGTTCCTGACCTACCTCTTCGAACCAGAAGATCAGTCTCTCGGAACTCATAGATCCTCCCCGTGCTCAAGTTCTCAAGGAGAAATCCTCCTTAACGACCTGATAGCAATTGTAGGAACACCCTCTCCCTGTCCCCACCCCATTGTGGCAAGCAGAGGAGCAGAGGTAGAAGTTCTTTATCGGGGTCCGGTAATTGGAGAGTTCCGGGGTTGGCCGGAATCGATCCATTTGGGAGATGATCATATCCCCGCAGGCGATGGAACCTTCGTGCATGTTTGGGTGGCTTAATTGAATATCATAAGGGGTTACAATGTGACTGGCGATAATATTATCCCTTGTCATGTTCGGGGCATATATCTGCCACTCCTTGATGATGGCGGCTTCAAACTCATTCCTCAGCTCTTGCCATCTGCTTGCGGAAAAGAATCGTGCAGGTGCTGAGAATTCCTCGATTCCGATGATATGCTTGCCTTCAGGTGCCCGGGAACTGTCCCAGATGCTATCGGGGCCAACAAACAGAAAGAGCCTGTTCGCGATACCCCTGACAAATATCTCAGAGAGGTACTGGTTCGCCATATAATCCGCATTTCTCGGTCCTATGTACATTCTGGGTTGTGGTCCGCAGTCCGGGTTAAAGGAAGCCGCTTTGTATTGAGGCAACTCGTGCATGGCAAGGACTGCCCATACAACATTGTGTCTATCATATCTGATGTTCTCGACTCGCCTGACGATCTTGGGATCGAGGTGCTCTTCACCAATGAGCTGAATTGCTTGAAGGGCGCTCAAGTTGCTCACCACAAGTCTCTTGGCTTCTATCTCCGTTCCATCCTTAAGACGAATCCCATTTGCCTTATCATGCTGAATGAGGAGCTTAACCACCTCGTTGCGGACAAAGAAATCTCCCCCCATCTCCCTGAATGCCTCTTGCAGCGCGTTCGATATACTCTGACTGCCCCCCTTGGCAATGGCCGCAGGCTCCCAGGAAAGGACTAAACCGATGGCGTGGATAAAACCATGCAGCCCGATCACATCGTGGGGGGCACCACCAAAAGAAGTCATGGCTGCCCGTATGAATAATGTCCGCAGCTCTTCGCTTTCAAAAAGGTCATAGGCCAACTGCTGGCTGGTCATGAACTGGTATAATGGATCAATGCCATCCTTCGGATCATCGCACAGTTTCTCCAATGCGTTCTTCTTTCCCCAGGGAACAGGGGGGGTGAAGCGATACATCCCCATTGCGGATTTCCATTTCTTCAGATACCTTCGAAATAATTCCTCGGCGGTATCGGCATCCTTCTGTGAAAATCGGCTAATTTCATTGAGAGTCCTTTGCAAATTCTCATGAGATACCTCTGTCTTACCCGTTAACGGGTCAACCACTTTCAAGGCGGAGTAACCGACTAGGCAGGTATCATTGTCAAAAACCATGGCCTCATTCTCATCGGGGAAAATGTATTCCAATCCCATCTCCCTCAGGTTGAAATCAGCGTAGGCTGGGTGCCCATAAAAACGTGTCCAACTAGAGCTGACGTTTAAAGTAAACCCTGGCACTGGCCCCACTTCACTGGTTACTGCACCTCCTAACTTTGACTGCATTTCAAATATGGCTGTCTTCATCCCGGCCTTTTGCAGGTAACATGCTATGATCAGCCCATGGTGCCCTCCCCCTACGACAATCGCATCGTAACTGGTATCACCCATCTGTTTCCTCCTTATTGTGAATAAATCCAGGGATGGTGATCATATCAGAGCAGAGGCCTCCTCCCATTTCAAATCTCTTTTCAAGAACCAGGATCTTGAACCCTGCTTTAGCAAGGTAACAACCTGGAGTGAGTTCATGCGGACAGCCACCAATGATGATGCCATCATATTGGGGCATGATTCTCTTGCCCGTCCTCAAGATGATTTTCCATAGTTAAAGGTAGTGTGCCCTAAAACTATATTTTTCGTGTTGACAAGTCAATATAATTATTCTTATAGTATCATAAAAAAAATTTATACTAATCAATAAATGATATAGATTTCAAAGGGTTTTTAGGCGAATAATCTTGTGTGTTCAAAGCACAAGAATACTGACTTAATAGTATTGATCCCTTGTCCAAAGAGAATGTGTACATTTACTAAACGTGAATTTTTTTCTCAGGAGGACCTTTGAATCTCAGACAGTTAGAGGCTTTTTATTTAGTTGCGAAGAGGAAGAGTTTTACCCGTGCGGCAGAGGAATTAAATGTGACCCAGCCCGCTGTTTCCATTCAGGTCAAATCCTTAGAAAAGTCATTGAATGTAAAACTGATACAACGGGTGGGGAAAAGGGTGCAACTAAACGAAGCAGGAGAACTGCTCTATCAATATGCTGAGAAGATCTTTTATCTTGTGTCTGATGCCGATGAGAAGATGGGGGATTTCAAGAAATTAATGAGAGGGACTCTGCAAATCGGGGCAACGAAGAACTATGCTCGTTACATCATGCCTTCCTTGCTCTCCGAGTTTCAGAGGCGATACCCAAGGGTCAAAGTCATTCTAGATGAAGGGAATTCCGAGGACATGGCGAGAAGTGTTCTTGAGATGAAGAATGAGCTGGCCTTTATCGCACAGATTAACCTTGATCGAAAAATCAAATCAATCTTTTTCTCGACGGTAGAGTTCGTTCTGGCTGCCTCACCCGAACACAGGTTCTCGCAGAGGAAGAGCATCTCCCTGAGAGAGCTGAATGAAGAACCGGTGATTTTGAGGGAGAAGGGATCTGGCTTAAGAGCCGCCATCCTGAAAAAATTTCACGAATATGGGATCTGGCCATCTGTGATTATTGAGGCAAGTAGTCTGGACTTCATTGTAGGGTATGTAAAACAGAACAAAGGGGTTTCCTTCATGTTTGAACCTGATATCAAAGAAGAACTGGAGAAGGGGATCTTAAAGGTCATCCCTATCGATGAGGGAAACATTATGCTCTTTACTGATATTATATCCTATGATGAGAAATCCCTTTCACCCCCTGCCGAAGCCTTCTTGAAAATGGTGGGGGAATTAGGGGGCCAAATGAAAAGGGAGTTTAAGGCCGAGCTCGCATCACAAATCTTTCCCTTCCCTCATTAAAATCGGTGATGACCTGTTTCAACTCTCGCCAAACAATCTTACCTACCCCTCATTAAAATCATTGGTGCCCTATTTCAACCCTTGCCAAGCAACGGTTTTTGGAAATCCCTACATTTTTTGGACATCCCTGCATTCCCTCAGCCAGAATTGCCAAATGAGAGCCAATCCACGCAAAAGAACATGGGTGAAAATCTGAGACCTCAAGTATTTCCCGCCCAAAGAACAACCTGCCTCATCCAATGTGTGAAATATTTTCATATCACTAGGAAAAAATTATCCAGATTTGATTGGAATTGTTAGTAAGATATTCAATTTTTACCCTAATTTCAATTAAATACAGATGAAATACGTATTGGCATAAGATATGCAAAAAAATCCAAAGAACAACCTATAATGGGGAGATACCATGATTTTTTTCGGAATTTCATTGGCCTTTTTTATGGCTGTGATTGTGGTAGCGGGGTGGGTATTCTATCAAATCCACAGTAATCAAATTTCCTCATAATCGGAGCGGAAAAGTCGAATGGTAATCTTTCCCTCCTATTGGACTTCGTCTCCAGCGGCTTATTGGCTCAGTAACTCGTCATATCTTCAGTCCTAAAAAGACAGGAAAACAACATCTTCCAGGGCATCGGCGTAATCTCCTCCACATTCGAGTTAATCTCATTCCACCTAAGAGATCCCCTTTATACTAAGGGTTTATGCCGGAAATCCTATACTTCCTCCATCCGCCAATGTCTCCTTTTTCTTACCTTTTCGTATCCTTCTCATCGTCCCTGAATATGCAATGTGATATCAGACCTCCATAGAAAAAATGGGACCAATATTCACCTTGCACGCAATATTCGCCTTTTGCTTGAAAAACGTTTGAGCCATAAATTATACTGTTGGTATGGACACCACGACCCACGGCCTAGCAGGGTACATGATCGCGAAGACCGGTTTGAGCAGGGACACGGGGAAATGGGGGACTATTGCCGGGGTCGCGGCCTCGATCTTCCCGGATGTTGACCTCGTGCTGAGTCCTTTCCTCAGTGCAGAATCTACGCTCAAATACCACAGGAACCTGACCAATTCGGTATTTCTGATCATCCCCTTCTCCATAGTCTTTGCATGGTTGTTCGTCAAGATCTCCGGGGTGAGACGATTTTGGACCTTCTTTCTGATATGTGCGGTGGAAATCCTCGCCCATACCTTTCTCGACCTCATCACCTCATACGGGACTATGATACTAAGCCCCTTCTCCGACTACCGGTTCACCCTCGATTGGGTGTTCATTGTCGACCTTTTTCTTGTATCTACCTTTCTCTTCCCCATGATCGCCCTTCACATATGGGAGAGACGTGGGCAAACTCTCGCAAGGGTATCCGTAGTTCTCGCAGCCCTCTACATTTCACTCTGCGCTTTCAATCACTCATGGGCTCTTTCTTTGACAAAAGGCTACGCTCGGCAAAAGGGCCTAACGATCGAAACCGTTTCGTCGTTGCCACAACCGCTCTCCCCCTTCAACTGGGGAAATTATATCATCACGGAGAAGAAGATCTATCAGGGATTCGTTAATCTAATTGGAGCAGAAGATAAATCGACTGGAGAGGGGAACTTCCTGAGCCGCTTTTTATCCCGCTATCAGCCCATCCCTCGACTCCAATACACACAATGGCACAGGTTCGAAAACTCCCCTTGGGTGGAGAAGGCCTTGATGCTGGATGGAGTAAGGACATTCTACTGGTTTGCCCGTTTTCCCGTGGCTAGGGAAAGGGGAATCGTCAATGGAAAGTATCGGGTGGAGTTTTTCGATCTTCGTTTCGGCTCCATTGAAGGCAGAAGGCCGTTTTTATATGTCGTGGATTTCGACGAGGAAGGAAATGTCGCTTTTCAGGGATTCCTTTAAGGAGATAGTCTGATTCCCTCTGAGTAAAGCCAGGCTGAATTTGTACCTGAGGCCGTTGGGGTTTCTGGTGGGAATGTGTGGACGGAAAAAAGGACAGATGGATGGAGGTCATCTCGAGAATGGCTCATTGACAATCATGCTTTGGCGTGGTCTAATTTCGGTATTTACGCGAAGAAAGCGGGGCCGCTTGACCTCCAGGATTCTCGATTGACTTGGCGGTAATGAGCCAATATTTATTTGCGACATAGCCGATTCTAACACTCCTTTCACGGTACCAGAAGCGGCCCATGGTATAATCCTCATGCGCTTTTTGCATAGTTTCTCCGCGCATTTGACGACTTTTCAAATCGTTTCCTCATTCTCCCGCGAAAATAGAATTCCTGAGGGGCGAAGGAGTCTTGAGTGATTTATCTCGACAACGCTGCCACATCCTGGCCTAAACCGGAGGAAACCTGGCAGGCCATGGAGAACTTCGTGCGCCATATCGGCGCCAACCCAGGCCGCTCCGGGCACCGACTCTCTATTGAGGCCGGTCGTATTGTGCTCGAGGCACGGGTGGCTGTTGCCGAACTTTTTGGAATAGAGGACCCGCTGCGCATCGTCTTTACGCGCAACGCCACCGAGGCCTTAAACTTGGCCCTGTACGGTATCCTCCACCCAGGGGATCAAGTCATCACTTCCAGTATGGAACACAACTCGGTAATGCGTCCCCTTCGCGCGCTTGAAAAAACAGGAGTGGAAGTGCAAGTCCTCAACAGCTCCCCCGAGGGGGAATTGGATCCCCAGGAGGTTGAACAGGCCATCAAGGGAAACACAAGGCTCATCGTCCTCAACCATGCTTCGAACGTGGTGGGGACCTTGATTCCCCTTGCTGAGATAGGAGAAATCGCACGCCGCAATGGGGTGACCTTTTGCGTGGACGCCGCCCAGACAGCCGGGGCCTATCCCATTGATGTTGAAGATATGAAGATTGACCTTCTCGCCTTCACCGGCCATAAGTCTCTCTATGGCCCTCAAGGAACTGGAGGGCTTTACATTCGGGAGGGGCTCGAGGAAATTCTCGAACCCCTGATGAGGGGAGGAACCGGTAGTCATTCTGAATTTCAGGAACAGCCTGACTTCTTGCCCGATAGATACGAAAGTGGAACCCCGAATACTGTGGGGCTTGCCGGGCTTGGTGCTGGAGTTGGTTTCATCCTCTCCCACCGTCTTGAGCAAATCCGGGCAAATGAGGAGGCAAAAACGCAACTCCTTATTGGGGGACTTGAATCTATCTCCGGGGTCATCATCTATGGATGTAGGGATTCAAAAAGGCAGATCGCGGTAGTCTCCTTTAATGTGGTCGGCCTTACCCCTTCTGAGGTGGTTATGGAGATGGAGGAGAATTTCCAGCTCCTGTGTCGCCCAGGCCTTCATTGTGCACCTGCTGCTCACCAGACAATAGGCACCTTCTCCCAGGGAACAGTACGGCTGAGCCCTGGATACTTCACCACGGAGGAGGAAATACAGGTAACGCTTGAGGCAGTGGGAAAAATTGCAGCCCGAGTAAAGGAAAGGGATGTAACCCATGTCTGAGGTAATAGATGCTCGTTTGCTCTCATGTCCACAACCAGTCGTTCTGACGAAGAAAACCCTTGAAAAAGTTGCCGTGGGAAAGATCTCCACCATGTACACCCTTGCAGAGACTATGCTTTCGGCTGGCCTTTTAGTTACCGTGTAATCACGGTGGGAGGGAACCATGTCGGGCGAAAGGTCCGTAGAAGGACAAAGTACTTCCTACAGGGTGGTTCTCTTCTATTCTACAAGTGGTGTGCTCATTGCCGAAAAGATTTTCAAAAGGGAGCAAATTGAATATAAGCTCATTCCAGTACCCCGCCACATTAGTTCCGATTGCGGCATCTGCCTGCGTTTCCTCAGAAAAGACAAGGGACGGGTGATGGAAGCCCTCGCCGGGAAAGTGGAATTTCAGGATATTCATTCTTTATAGGGTTATTGATAGAGATAATGAACTGAGCTCCGTTTCGCTCCGTAATTGAAACGTTGGAATACTGGAATATTGGAATAATGGAATGACGGATTTATAAAATGAATGAGATATGGTGTTTCGCTTGAAAAAACCCGCGTTGTGGGTAAGCTAAAAGATATACTGGCCCGATACAGTCCGCCTTGTGAACGAACTAAATACGATCCAAAGAGTTATCTCGTGCAATGCATTATCGAAGCAGAGGTCTTCATCTTGCCGAAAATATGCCAATGAACCCGCGTAAAACCATTTTCAAACCCCTTATCCTCTGGCTGAAAACAGAACGTCCGATAAACTGGCAGCAACGATTTGGAAATGAGGGAATCCTTGAGGTGGAAATTGGCTTTGGATACGGCGAGTTTCTCGTCCGACTGGCCCAAATACACCCAGAACGAAACTTCGTGGGCCTCGAGCTAAAGTGGGCCTCAGTCCAGAAGGCATTACATAATATCGCACAGGCAAACGTGACTAATGTCCATGTAATACAAGCTGATGCGCGAGTAGCCTTTGATCGGCTTTTCATGCCGCAGTCATTGCATCGCGTATACTCGCTTTTCCCGGATCCATGGCCCAAGAAGCGACATGTAAAAAAACGCCTCTTCTCCCATGCTTTTCTCAAGCTGCTTAATAGCCGCCTGGTAGGCGACGGAGAGGCCCGAATTATTACGGATTATCAACCCTACTCGAATTGGATTCTAGAGCAGGTCTCCGGTACGGGCTTCGAGGCGTTTGACAAATCGATACCTCCTCGATACGGCACGAAATATGAGAGCAAATGGCACGAAAGGGGACAGAAGGAATTCTATGAGCTCCAATTGCTCAAACAGGAGGATGTGGAAATATCCTTGAAGGAGGACACACTAGTGAAAAGTTATCACATAGAATATTTCGACCCCAACCGCTTTCAGCCTTCCAACGAAGGGGGCGATATCGTCGTTGAGTTCAAGGAGTTTCTCTATGATTCCAAACGCCAAAAGGGAATGGTGCTGGTGCTCGTGGCAGAGGAGAGCTTGACCCAAAATTTCTGGATTGAGATTGGCCAAGAACAGGAGCTCTGGTATATCCGGCCCGCAAAAGGATGTGGAGTAGTTCCGACCGTGGGCGTTCAGCGGGCATTGGACTTGGTTCGCGAAGCCACCTCCGAGTATGGATAGCTCCCTTTACCTTGCAAAAATCTCTTGGCAATGTTCCCGGCCGAAGTGAAACTCCCCGCCCACAGGGCGGGGCCTGCGGGGCACTTGCCGGCCATACACGAGATTCTCCTGAGTTTTGCAGGAAATAGTTCTGTAACCTATTGATTATAGAGGAACTCAAGGGTTTCCCCCGAGCAGGAATAGTGGAATACTGGAATGGTGGGTACAGAAGAACAAAGAACCTGTTGTTTCGGATTTTGATCACATAATTTCACTATTCCAACAATCCATCATTCCAATTATCCAAAAGACTGCGTGCAGGGACAACGGAATTCACGAAAAATCCGCTAACGCTAAAGCCGTAAAGAGTTGTAACGTACGAAATTATATCGTAATCTTTTAGGAGTCTTGAGCTCATCTGGGCCGAAAGGGAACGGAAACGTATGGAAATGTGGTCGCCCATTGACTTTCCGGGGGCATTTTGGGGGCGCGGATGCTGCGAGCGAGATGGATAGCCCGCCCTGAGATTTACAAAGAACGTTTCCAGGTAAAATAGTCGACGAATTCTCCCATGTTTTCGAAAAGAGATCTCGATCAGATGAAAACCCTTGGGATCACAGAGGAACAGGTCCTCTCTCAGCTAGAAGCCTTCAAAAGACCTCCACCCTATTTGCACATCAAACGCCCCTGTACGATCGGCGATGGCATACATACCATTCCGGAGAAAGAACTTTCTGCCCTTGCCGAACATCACCGTGAAGCTGCAAATAAGGGACGTTGCCTGAAGTTCGTGCCCGCCTCTGGCGCAGCCACCCGCATGTTCGAGCTCCCTCTCTGGTGCTACACCCATGAACCCCACATGAAACGAAATGAGATTGCCAGAAGGGCAGAGGCAGGGGAGGAAAAATGCAAGAATCTCCTCGCTTTCATGGATTGCATCGATCGCTTCGCCTTCTTTGATACCCTCAAGGGAACCATGAGCAACGTTGGCCTCGATATCCATGCCCTGATTGAACGAGGCAGATTTGAGGAGATCTTTGAGCATCTTCTCACCCCTTGCGGGCTCAATTACGCCAACCTGCCCAAAGGAATGCTTGAGTTCCATCGATACCCCGACGAGAGCCGCACGGCCTTTGAGGAACACCTAGTGGAGGCCGCGGAATATGTTCGTAATGCGCAGGGGATCTGTCGGCTCCATCTCACCGTATCCCCGGAACACCGGCAAGGTTTCGAAATGCTTTCAAAAAAGGTGAGGCCCCTTTACGAAGCAAAATACCACGTCAACCTTCAGGTGGATTTCTCCATCCAGAGGGAATCCACCAATACCATTGCCGTGGACCTCGAAAACCGTCCCTTCCGCATAGCGGATGGGAGTCTCCATTTCAGGCCAGGTGGACATGGGGTCATTATCGACAATCTCAACGACCTCAAAGGTGACCTCATCTTCATCAAAAACATTGACAATGTCGTTCCGGACAGGCTTAAGGGTACGACATTCACATGGAAAAAGGCCCTGGCCGGGTATCTGCTTATGATCCAAAAGAGGATCTTTTCATACATGGAGAAGCTCACCGAGGGGATTCATGAAGAGCAGTTTTTCCTTGAAGCCCTGGATTTTGCCAGGACCGAGCTCTTCCTTCAGATTCCAGAAGGCATACGATCGGGATCAACGAGGAGGAAAAGGGAATTCCTCCTGTCCAGGCTAAATCGCCCGTTGAGGGTGTGTGGCCAGGTCAGAAGCCGGGGAGAACCAGGTGGTGGTCCCTTTTGGGTTGAGGGACAGGACGGTACCCTCTCCATGCAGATCGTTGAAAGGGCACAGGTGAATCCCGATTCGGCTGAACAACAGGAGATATGGGGTTCGGCGACCCACTTCAATCCCGTGGACATCATCTGCGGCGTGCGAGATTACAGGGGAAATCCATTTGACCTGAGGCAATATATCGATCGCAATGCGATCGTGATCACGGAGAAATCGAAAGACGGTCACCAACTGAGGGCCCTCGAGCTTCCCGGGCTCTGGAACGGGGCTATGGCCAATTGGAATACCATCTTTGTAGAAGTCCCTCTCATCACGTTCAATCCGGTCAAGACGATAAATGACTTACTCCGGAATGAACACCAACCCCATGAATAAAAACGGCCCTCAAATGAGAGATGCAATACGTAACCGGATGTTGCCCAAATCACCTTTTGAAGCATGGAGGCAAAACATAGAAAAATAAACGTTTTATCTGCACCCTTCACAGTATTAATCCTCTATCGAAATGAACGGGTGGAAAGCGAGGCGGTCCCCATATCCAAGATAGCTGATAATCTGATCTCAATCACATTCCCCTTACACTCCCCTATTCCCTTCGCATCCCTTTTCATGCGTCTTTCCTGTCGTTATCGAGCATTGAACCACGTACGATCAGCAAGAACTACAGAAGTTTCGATCTGGCGTTCAGGGATCGACCAATATTTCCTCAGCAACCGATCCTTTTCCTCTTGAGAAACCAATCGAAAGCCGTGTTTTTCATAGAAACGAATAGCTGAAACAGCATGGGCCCAAGTCCCGATTAAGATTGGGCGAGTTGTACGCTCTCGGAGAGAGGATAGCAATTTACTTCCTATGCCTTGATTCCGTTTGATGGTACGAACATAGGAATGTCTTATGAGGCTCACATCTTTAATGTGCTGAATGCCCATTACGCCAATCAGTTCGCCACTTTCTTCATATCCCCAGAATAGAACGCCCTGATCCATCTCATGTCGAAGCTCCTCTTTAGACATATAGGGTTCCTTCCAACAGTCATGAGGAATAACACCTTTATATGCTTGAGCGGCATCATTGATAACGGTATAGATCATTTCAAAGTCACTGTTCTTACATCTGCGAATCATAACCTTCCTCATGGAAGTACCTATCACTTAATGGAAATTGCGTGTAGGCGACCCATACACGTGCTTGATTATCTCGGCATTCAGGAAACCTGTCCTTTAAGCAAACAGAGGCTAACAGCCTTTCATATGTATTCTCTCGATGATATGATGTAATAGGATGGATGATGCTTTTGCATGTTTGCCGAACGCCTCGCCCTGTGGACGGGGAGCTTCACTTTTTACGAGATCCTCAATATTGGGTGATAAGCTGAAGGGCTGCCCGCTCTAATCGCTCCTGAAAGGGCTTCCCCTCATGGTTCATGGTGCATATGGCAAATCGCGATAGACTTTCCCGCTCAGCTTCAGTAAGCCATCCGTAGGCTTCATTCCATTGATTCCTAAGGGTTTGGGCATTCTTGATTCCCGCTGAAATCATGGCCTCGATAGGCAAAAGGGTCTTGAGGAAAGACGCAAGGGCTATCTTCCTCAGGGGGGGAGAGCCGCAAACCACCTGCCAGATCCGGTATTCCTCTTCGGTATCGGAAATGATGTGTTCAAGAAGGGCTCGTTGGCTGAAACCAAGTCCTTTTACGGCCAGCCATTGAACGACCTCCCGATCTTTGATAGCCACGGAAAGGAAGTAGACGTATTGTTGGATAAGGGATAGATCTAAGCCATAGGAACGTCCAATTTCCTGGAGCCCACTTGAGAATCGAAACGTATAGAACTCTGGGGTGCCATGGTGTAGTCCATGACTGATCTCGTGGTGTATAACACCTTGTATAACGGCCCTGGGGATTCCCTTCAGCCTTTCCTGACAGAAATGGATCCTCGGATAGCCCCTCCATGCATCATGGGTGGCTAAGAAGTCCGCCTCCTCTCCTGTGACGATACCGAGCGCCTCCTTTTCTTCACGGTAAAAGGCCTGTAACTCCTCCAAGGTTTTCCAAATCGTTATGGACAGATAAGGAGATGGAGAGAGAATCTCCGCCCTTTCAAATACCTCATTGGCCCACATGCGAATCTGGGTCAAGAACCCCTCATCTATCCCCTTGGGGGACACTATTTGGAACTGGGTGGCCATATTTCTCTTCTTGTGTGATCGCACCGAAGTGCGCAACCCAGGGTTATGGATCCATCTATTACTCTCCACCTCACTCCTTATCAGCAATCACGATCATACGATTGCTCATGAGCCCATAGTCCCCTCTTTCCCCATGTGAGACAAAGCCTTTTTGGATTGTAATGCCAGCGAAACCGGCTGATCTCAACAATGTTGTGATTTTTTCCGGGCTATAGAGGCGGGTGCAGTAAGTTGCATCCCGGATCACACCTTTGGTTTTGGAGATGCCCATCTCCCTACCATAAATGGTATCCTCATCCAATTCTTTTTGACGGCAGACCACGATCTCCTTATTCGCTTCATGCCAGGATTGAGGGACGAAATTTTTCAATACATATTCCCGATGAGGGAGGTCTAAAAGGAGTGATCCCCGTGGCTTGAGTAATCGGAATGCCTCGTGAAGGATCTTCTCATTTTCACCCTCATCAACAAAATAGCCGAAGGAGCTAGCCATGACGATGATTACCCTGAACCTCTGACTGGAGAGGCCAGTCTCCCGGGCATCCCCCCGTATAAACAGGGTATTCAGGCCATCCCTTTGGGCCATTTCCAATCCGAGATCGATAAGAACCCTGGAGTAATCCAAAACGGTTACGTCCTGAAAGCCCCTTCGGGACAGTTCCAGGGAGTGGCGCCCTTGACCTCCACAGAGATCCAGAATAGGCCAAGACTTCCCAAGCTTAAGGACCTGCTCCAGGAAATCTACCTCCCGGCAGGTCAATTCCTCGTCGCATACTGTGCGGGCATCGGTGACCAGATACATTTCATTGAAAAGCGTCTTCCACCAGTCAGGGTTTACCGTTCCCATGTGCTATTCCCCATGTATCAAGTCCGCGCCAAAGCTGAAAAGGCCGTCGGAGACCATCAGCGCCGGGCTCCCGAGCCAGGGTTGATTGAGGGCCAATTCTTTTTCCTCTTCAGCCACCTTCACCACGTCGTCTAGTTTTCCCGCGCGCCAGAGTTCCTCCAGGGTGATCGCATCGTGCCATAGATTGTGAGCATAGTTTCTCAGGTCTGTGATATGATCAAGGGTCAATAACCGAGGCCTGAGCATGATCATGATTGGGCCTAAAAGATAGGTGAAGCCCATTTCAATTGCCTTGTGGTTAACCTCATCCTGGATCTGTACAAAAGCCTGATAGCCCAATTGATACAATGCATGGTTAATTTTGTCCACTGCCGCTCGGGGAACCATGTCACTCCTCAAAAGAGCGATAGGTTGGATCCCTCCGCCTGAACCCACGTTGGTGGGAACACCACCAAAGCGAGCCAGAAACCCCTGAAGGCCTTCGTCCGTGATAAAACAGCGAAAATCGGTCTGCCACTCCTTAAAAAACAGGGATTGTTCTTCTCTGAGAGGCCAGGTGCTTTGTTCGGACCAGAGACCTAAGGGAACGAGCTGCTGGACGATGTATTCGCCGGTATCCAAGGCTGTCTGAATGTATTTTTTGGGATTTTCGTTCTTATATCCCACGAATATCCCGTGGCCTGAGTACCCATGTGCAGGTTTAAGCACCAGATCATCCCAGTGCTCTTCAGTCCATGCGACCAGGTCTTCAATAGACTCTCCCTCAGGACCAGTAGTGGCACGGGGATAAAATTGCCGGGTCCAGGGCGTATGGTTTATCGTATCCTCACTCAATTGGCTCCGGTACTTTCCGGTGATCCCTTCAAAGAGTCCTTTGGCACCCAGGGGTTCCATCCCACGGGGATTCACCAGAATGCCCTGCCTGATGGCTTCCTTTATCGGCCTAATATCCTCGTTTTGTGCGATCTTGAATAGCCTATTCATGTTGAAATCCATGAAGATAACCGTAACTTCATCTCCCCTGCAGTATACCTTTCCATTTTTTAATGAGAGGTGGCTCGGCCCAGCCAGAGAGGCTTTGACGCCATCTAGTGTGTTCAAGTAGTCCACAAAGTTCTTATTTTCCAGCACCACATCCAGGGTCTCCGTCTCGGCCAGGAGCACGGCTTGCACGGCATTTTTCCCGTGGCAATGTTCATGTGCTCGCAATATCATGCGGGCAAATCCGGGTACGGCATTTATCTGGGGGTGTTCAAAATCGATATCAACTCCCACCTCAATGCCTTCCAAAACAAAATCCCATGCTATCTTTCCTAAAAG
>Ga0209636_10003966_pt1 | contig 15123 bp, 7 predicted proteins | sample DeeMarSWOR152_54_FD_187464 | JGI IMG/M metagenome (GOLD analysis project Ga0209636, IMG submission 187464) | Marine sediment microbial communities from White Oak River estuary, North Carolina - WOR-1-52-54 (SPAdes) (version 2) | ecosystem: Environmental > Aquatic > Marine > Intertidal zone >...
GGCTCATGTACCAATGGAAGATTCGAGGATTTCAAAGCCGCGGCCAGAGTGTTGAAAAAAGCCGGAAAGATTCACCCCGAGGTGAGATTGGTTATTGTCCCTGCCACCAAGGAGGTAGCCATGGAGATGCTTAAAGCAGGGCTTTATGAGATATTCATGAAGGTGGGAGCAATGGTAACCAACCCCGGATGCAGTCTTTGCACTGCGGGACATCACGGTGTTTTGGGCAAAGGGGACGTGCTTTTGTCCACTTCCAATCGGAATTTTTTGGGCAAACTGGGAAAAGGAGCAGAGGTTTATCTTTGCAGTCCAGCTACGGTGGCTGCCTCGGCGGTGGAAGGGAAAATAACGGATCCGAGGAAATACTGGTAAAGACGTTCAAAGTTGAATGTTTAAAGTTCAAAGTTCGAAATTCAGAGATTTATGAAGGTAGAAGGTTTTGAAGATTTAAGAGCTTGGAAAGGTTCACGAGAATTAGTTAAGAAGATTTATTCCTTAACAAAAAGAAGGGATTTCGCCAAAGATTTTACGATAGTTAATCAGATTAGGAAGGCCGTAATATCCGTCATGTCAAATATATCAGAGGGATTTGAGAGGGGATCAAATAAGGAATTTATTCAATTTCTTTATATGGCTAAAGCTTCTTGCGGCGAAGTGAGAACCCAGTTAATAATTGCTTATGACCAAAGTTATATAGATCAGAAAGATTTAACCGAAGTGGGAAACTTAGCCAAATGCGTATCGGGATTGATTGGGGCTTTTATCAATTATTTGAGGAATTCCAAAATTAAAGGCTCAAAATGTAAATCACCAGTGTATAATAAAACTTCAGAACAGACCAGAGGTTTCTACCAAGAAGAGACCCTTGAACCTTAAACTTTAAACCTTAAACGTTTTTCATTGCTTTTTCCAGTTACGTTGTAATGAAAGGAACATTAGTAAACACAGCTACAGTTATCTTGGGAAGTTCGCTGGGACTTTTGATCGGAAGCCGTTTCTCGGAAAAGATAAACACCATAGTGATGCACGCTTTAGGCCTGGCTACCCTTTTAATTGGCTTTAAGATGGCTTTCGAAACTGAGAATATTCTTTTGGTCATAGGGAGTTTGGCAATCGGAGGGGTCATTGGAGAAATTTTAAAATTAGAAGAAGGATTGGAGAGATTCGGCGATTTCGTCAAAAGGAAGGTAAAATCTGAATCGGGGACTTTCGTCCTGGGATTTGTCACCTCCAGCCTGGTCTTCTGCATCGGTCCCATGACCGTTGTGGGCTCCATTCAGGATGGGGCGAGCGGAGATGCGAGCGTTTTGTATGCCAAATCGCTTTTGGACTGTTTTGCTTCAATCGTTTTCGCCTCCAGCCTGGGGGCGGGTGTTTTGTTTTCTTCTCTAACAGTTCTTTTGTTTCAGGGAAGCCTGACCCTCTTAGGGAGTCACCTATCCTTTCTATTAAGGCCCGAGGTTTTGAATGAACTAACTGCCACGGGCGGACTAATCATCGTGGGGATCGGAATCTATCTTTTGGGAATAAAAAAGATAAAAGTCGGAAATTTCCTGCCGGCCCTGGTGGTGGCCGTGATTTTAGCCTTGATTTTTGGGTCTTATCCAAAATAGTTGATAGGAGTGTGTCCGAGGATGTAGTTGCTCGATTTGTGGTTCGACAAGCTCACCATCCTGAGCCTGTCGAAGGATCGAGCCCAATAAATTGGGCAACTACAATCTCCTACCACTTGTTCTTTAAATAAATCAGAGTCAAGAACCATCTTTTGCATCCGACAAAACGTATAGAAGAGAAACTCTAAAAGGGGGAGGTCTTTATGTCGCCATTAACTATGGATACAAAGATTTTGGATTTAAGGCCCAAACATGTTTTAAAAAATCTGGGAAGCAAAAGCAGAGTCTGCCTTTTAAACTCCCATGACATATTCAAAGTATTGATGGATGAAAAAGTTATCATTATGGCGTGCAATGCCAGAATAAAACATGTGATTCCGGGTATAATGCGAGCCGCCGAAGAGTTGGATTCTGTTGTAGCCTTTGAATTAGCTAAATCAGAGGGGAGTGTGAATGGAGGGTATACCGGACAGACTCCTCAAGTCTTTTTCGAGACCGTAGTGGAATATGCGGAAGAGAGCAAATTCTCCAAACCCTTTTTCATTCACGGTGACCACACCACGGTTAAGGACGCCTCGCAAAAGGCTCTCCAGTCCGCCAAGGAGCAGATCGAGGCTGAACTTAAGGCCGGTTATACCTCAATCGCCATCGATGCCTCTTTTAATGAACTGGAGGATAACATAAGAATAACCAGTCAGCTTGCCACTCTCCTTCTCCCCTATGATTTGGGCCTGGAAGTCGAGGTAGGGGAGGTGAAGCGTACAGGAGAAGAAGCCACCCTCACCACGGTAGAAGAGGCAACTGCTTTTATCGATGGATTGGAAGAAAACGGAATTCATCCCGATCTTCTGGCGATAAACAACGGATCTAAACATGGAAATTATCTGGCTGGGGAGAAAATTTTCATAGATTTGGAAAGAACAGGCGAAATCTTTGGTGCCATCAAACCCAAAGGTATTTGTATAGCCCAGCACGGTATCACGGGGACACCACTGAATGTGGTGGGGCAATTTGCCGACTATGGGATTCGCAAAGGGAACGTGGGAACCGAATGGCAAAATATTGCACACCAGTTCATGCCCCAAGATCTGATGGATCAGATGAAGAGATGGGCTCAGGGAAACAAAAAGGACATAAAATTTGCCACCAGGCAGTTCAAAAGGGATATGGATTCCATTCCTGAAAAACATGTCGAACAAATAGAGCAGAAAGCCTACGAGACAGCTTGTTCCTTCATTAATGCTTTCAGAGCCAAAAACTTAGCCAGTTTGGTCAAAGAAAAAGTGCTAAATTAGATAGCAACAAAAGAATTCTTAAAATACGTATTCAAAACGAGGAAAATCTGGCTGAGTGATATTCGAAGAATGCTTCGCATTTGAATCCGTGTGCAGATTTGTTCAACTTCGGTTCAACAAAAAATGCTTGACAAAGCCGATTTTTTCCGTATAATAAGAAACAAAATTGAAAGGAAGCGCCGATAGGAAACAGTTAAAGGGTTTTGTTTTTTAGTTATTAAAAACTTTTCAGTCATTGAAAGAGGCTGAAAAGATGAGTTCAAAAAGAATTTTGAAAAGAAGCACAGTTTCATAAGTTTGGCTTTGCTTTTGAGTCCGAAACCCTTTAACCTATAGGTGTGTCTGCCGAGTTGCGGCGGGGTTTTATATCCAGACTCACTCGGCTTTTTTATTTGTGGTCAAGCATTCAAACAAAGGATGTGTAAAACAGTAGCAAAGAAATTTGTAATCTTGGTGTTTTCATCAGCGTCCTTAGTATCCTTCTTCTATGAGGGAAAAGCCTCTTCTGTTTCGGAATATGATGAAATTCAGGTATTAAAATCAGATCAAGAGGGCATAGTTTTCAAATATTGGGTTCCAGAACCTCTTCTTACAAGAGCGGAGATAAATGGGATCGATTTTCACCAGGTAAACATCGATAAATGTGTTCCCTCCAATGTTCCGGGGGAACCTCAATTGCCGGTGAGGATAGTGGTAATCGGGGTTCCACCGGAGGCTGAGATCAAGGTCGAAATTTCGCAGGAGGAATACCAAGAGCGATCGGGAATAAAGCTAACTTCGCCTCTCAAAATAGAGGAGAGTAAGGAAAGCCGGTTAGGGTATAAAGTGTCATACCAAGAACTGGACAAAGTCTTTATGATTGACCGATTCTTTCCGGAAAAGATAGTCTCTTCAGAACCCCCTATCTTTTTAAGGAATCAAAGAATAGTAAGGCTGAGAATTTATCCGATTCAATATAACCCTCAAAGGAAAATCATTAGATACCATCCACAGCTTACCATCTCAGTTCGTTTTTTAGGTGGAAGAAAAGAAACTCAAAGCCCCCCAAAAGATCTTTTTGAAAAAATCTATCAGAATGTTTTGTTAAACTATGAGGAATCCAAAATCTGGAGAAAGACAGAGAAGCGGCGGTTTTTTTTCAAACCCGGGGCGGTTTATCCGTCTGGCTATTCTGAAAATTGGTATAAGATAGTGGTGAGGGAAAACGGAATTTACAAAATCGACCGGAGTATGTTAATTCAAGCCGGGGCACCGGTGAGTGAGGTGGACCCCACAACTTTTCGGATATTCACCAGCGGCGGAAAGGCATTGCCCTTGGATAATCCTAACTCCTTTTTGGAGCTAAAGGAGCTTTCAATTCTCGTCTCTGGAGAGGAGGATGGCATCTTCGATTCGGATGATTTCATCCTCTTTTTTGGGTGGTCGGTAAATGATTGGGATTATGACTCCACCGGAGGACAAGCCAGCTTTTACACCAACCCCTTTACCTATGATCATATCTTTTGGCTCACCTTTAATGAAGATATTTCCTTCCCCCAACCTCCCCAAAGAATGGAAATCAAAGATGGTGGTTTGAAGGAGCAAGTTCCCATCATCGCTGATAAGTTCAAGGCTCGAGTGCATGTGGAACAGGACAAGGAACATGAAAATTACCGAGATTGGTATTGGTTGAAGACCGATTCTGTTCGGATGTTTGTGAGCCTGCCCGGGGCACTTCCAGAAGATACCAATTTGCTTAAAGTAAACAGCAAATGGGGGGGGGAAGCTGATGTCTGGGTCAATCAGGAGCCAGCACAGATAATCGATTCACTTTCCTCTTCCATCATCAGGGTTTTCTCCACCTCTGCCTTCCATGGTGGCATAGTAGATACTCTGGACTTCTCCTTTTCGGCTACGGCTCTTTTAGATTATTACGAGGTAGAATATTGGCGAAGGTTTGAGTGCCACGACAGACAGCTTTTCTTTGAGAGTCTGGAAGCCCAAGGTGTGGTTCAGTACGGAATCTCCAATTTGTTCTCTTCCCAGGTATGGGTTTTTGATGTGACAGACAAATTTGAGCCGAAGATGTTCGATGGGATCGAAATAGATGGAGAGTATGCTAAATTCCAGGACACGGTGGAGGCAGATTTTAAAACAAGATATTACCTGGTGGATCAAACCCGATTCAAAAAACCGCTGAAGATATTTTCAGACGAAGGATCCGATTTAAGGAATGTTGATAATCAGGCGGATTTTTTGATAATTACCCATTCCGATTTCTATGAACCGGTTCAAAGCTTGAAAAGCTGGAGATCATCGTTCAACCAGATGGAGGTGAAAACCATTAGGCTTCAAGATGTATATGATGAGTTCTCCGGAGGGCTTTTTGATCCGTTGGCTATCCGTAACTTCTTGATGTATGCTTATCAAGAATGGCAACCTCCAGAACCTGCTTTTGTTCTCTTGGTGGGAGATGGGAGTTATGATTACAAAAATAATTTGGGCACCGGCGCGAGAAACTTCATTCCTCCGTTCACCCAAGACCCCTCCATTTCCGATGACATGTTCGTGTGCTTTGGGGAAGATTTGATTATGATCATCAGCCGACTGCCGGTAAGATCGGAAAGTGAGGCAGAGGTGGTATTGGATAAGATCATAAGCTATGAACGGGAGCCAGAATTTGGAATTTGGAGAAATTTGATCACGGTGGTGGCGGATGATGAGTGGTCCAAAGAATATGGAAAGATCGTAATTGATGGTTTATGGGAGTTTCACACTCGCGATAGCGAAAAGTTAGCCAAATACCACGTTCCCTCATCCTTTGACATCTCCAAAGTATACTTGATGGAGTATCCCTTTGATTATAAAGGAGAAAAACCCCAGGCTGAGGAAGCCATTGTGAACAGCTTCAATTCCGGCTCTTTGATCATCAACTACACAGGACACGGTAATCCAGATTTATGGGCACATGAGGAGGTATTCAAAACAGCTCAAGATATTCCCAAGCTTCAAAATAACAGAAAGCTTCCTTTGGTCTATATGGCGACCTGCCGCAGTGGATTTTTCTTCAGTCCCTATACCCAAGGAATGGCGGAGGAATTGTTAAGAGCGGAGGGGAAAGGGGCTGTCTCCACCATCTCCGCGGTACTGAGTGTTAGTCCTCAACCTAATGCCGCTCTGAATCGTAAGGTCTACGATCTTTTATTGTATGATTTTCTTCCTGTGGGCCAGGCCCTCTTCAGCGCCAAACTCCTAAGAAGGGTAGATAACAAACTAAATCGTAACGATAGAGAGTATGTCCTCTTTGGAGATCCGGTAATGAGATTGGGGATACCCAGCTTGGAGGTCAAGCTAACCGAGATAACCCCGGACACCCTATCGGCTTTGAGCTTGGTAAATATAAAGGGAGAGGTCTGGGAGAGGCGAGGGGATTTGTTCACCTATTTTAATGGGAAGGCTTATATTTTGGGTTTTGATTCCCAAAGAAAAAAAGTGCATGAGATCGAGGCGAAATCAGAATATGAGAGTTATGATCTTCCCGGTTTGGTTATTTTCCGGGGGGAAGCCTTGGTGGAGGGTGGCAGATTCTCTGCCAGCTTCGTGGTGCCGAAAGATATCAGTTACGGCGGCAACACCGGGAGAGTAAGCGTTTACGTTTTCGATGAAAATCAGGATGGAGCTGGGGCGCAAGACTCTCTGGTTATCTTGGGTTCAGACACCACAGTGGTGGATACATTGGGGCCCGAAATAACGATTAGCTTTGAGGAAAATCCCGATTTCATAGAGGGTGATATAATCCCTCCTTCTGCCAGCTTACAGCTTTCCATCTTCGATGAGTATGGGATAAATATCACCGGCGAGTTAGGACATGGAATTACCTTGGCCATTGACCAGGATTATCAACATGAGTTGGATTTAACCAAGAATTTTCAATATGATCTGGGAAGCTTCCAGAAAGGCTCACTTTTTTACCGGTTGCCCAATTTGTCCGAGGGTGGTCATCTCTTAAGCATTAAAGCCTGGGATAATGTTAACAATTCCTCTTTGGTCTCGGCGAGAGTGGAGGTCAGGGCGCAAACCGGATTTGAGCTTACCGAGGTGATGAATTATCCCAACCCTTTCTCAGATGAGACCAACTTTTACTATCGACTCACCTCATCTGCAGATAGGGTAAAGATAGAGATATTTACCTTAGCCGGGAGGTTGATCAGGGCCATACCAAACGCTTCCAGAAAAGCGGGGATAAATTTTTCCACCACCTGGGATGCAAAGGATCAGGATGGAGACAAAGTGGCAAATGGAGTTTATATTTATAAGGTGGTGGCGGAGGGGCGAATAAATGGCGAGCTAAGAAAGAATGAGGTCTTCGGTAAGGCAGTGGTATTACGATAGCCGAATTATCTTTTTTGAATTGTTGCCGATTTTAAATAAAAAGAGTATATTATAAAGATGATAGTCAGAAGGTTAAAAAGTTTGAAGGGTGAAAATCAAACTTCTTTCACACTACACCTTTAACCTTACACCTGATTTTGTAGATAAAAACTCGTTTGGAGGTTTTTTATGAGGAAAATTGTTTTGCTGGTATTGCTTTTGGGAATGACGATTATTATCAGCTCATCATCGAGGGCGGATGTGAGCAGATCCGGGGTTTTGTTTTTAAGGATAGCCGCAGGTGCCAGAGCTGCGGGGATGGGAGAAGCTTTTGTGGCCATCTCAGACGATGCCACCGCCACCCACTGGAACCCAGCCGGATTGGGACTTTATCCTTTGACTTCCACCTTTCTGGAATATCCTCTTCCTTCCGGCTTCAATGCAAAATCGATGGCCCTGTTGAAAAACGATATTCCGGAAATCAATTACAAACGATATGACGTCTGGGCCCTCTCCGACCTTGATTTAGTTAGACTCTCCAAGGGAAAGTGGAGCAATTATGAAGACTACTCCACCTCTTCTGGGGAATCGGTGGAGAGCATCATCAAAAAATATAGTCAGGAGAGGGATGAAGAGAGGGTAGGAAAAATGATGAAGATCACCGCATCATTTAATAATTCGGTTAGCAAGGATTCATTGAAGGTTTTGAAAGAAAGAGTCTTGGGGAGTTTGTCCCCGGATTCTGAGTCCTTTGCAAAGCTCTCCTCGTCCTGGGAATCGGTGTTGGAAGCATGGGATAAGTGCCTTTTGAACCAAAAGGGGCTTTCAGATCTGGCAGAGCAGATCACCCGCTTTTTCTCAGATGACAGCCTCTCTTTTGAGGAGGTGGACCGGATTTCCTCAAGTTTACCTCAGGCCATTGGGAAAAGGCTACCTGAAACCCTGAGGATTCCTTACCAGGCTCTCTTCCCTGATACTCTCACCTCCATCGCCTCCGAGGGAGACCTTCTGTGGGTGGGGACAAAGAAAGGTCTTTTTGTTTTTGACCGCAAGCAGTGGAACAGATATGCACAAAAGGATGGGTTGCCTTCGGATTTTGTTACCACCATACTTGCGGTTTCCAAAAGGTTAATCTGGGTGGGGACCGATCAGGGGATAGCCAAATTCGACGGAGCAAATTGGAGCCTCTCTCCTTTCGGAAAAGACTTACCTGACAAGCAGGTAGTGGATATTGCCAACCGGGGAGAAAGGGAATTTTGGGCTGCCACCCCAAAAGAATTGTTCAAGTTTGATGGAGAAACCTGGCAATCCTATGAAAGATATGTTTTCAAAATCGGTGATGATCTAAAGAAGGTGATCAAGAGATTCTTAGGAACCGAAGATGAGAAAAAAATCTCTCAGGCTATTGATTTTGTCAAAAAATATAATGCCTCCCGGCTTCAGGGTGCAGAATTAGCAGATTCAAATTTAAGCCCGGGTCAGGAAATCAATCTTCCCTTTAATTTGGCGATAAAGGCAGAGATCACCACCTTGGTTATAGATGACCATCACAATTTATGGGTGGGAACCAAGTGGGGACTTAAAAGATATGCTGACAACGGATGGGCCTCTTATGGTTATAGACTTTATACCGCCACTGAAGGGGAGGACACCAGGAAGGTGGCGGAGAAGTTTTTGGGGTCTGCAGATAAGGAGCAAATCCAGAAACTTTCTGAGATGATCATGGAGTATAACCGTCTGGACTCTGCCCAACTGGAACCAGGGCAGAAACTTTATGTGTATTATAATGCTACTGGAAGCCATATCCTTTCCTTGGTAGAAGCGGGCGGAGATAAACTTTTTGTAGGAACCGAATACGGGACGGTGAGGTGGGACGGAGAAGGTTGGGGTCGATATTATCACTCCGGTTTGGAAAGAGCTAAAACCCAAAAGATCATTTATCGGGATGGAGAGCTCTGGTTTGCTACCCCTGAGAAGGTGGTGGTTTATGCCCATGCCAAAAGGGAACTCACCCTCATGCACGCTAACTGGCTTCCGGAGTTAGCTTCAGACCTATATTATGAATATCTCTCTTACGTCCAGCACATGGAAGGGTGGGGAACGGTGGGGGCTAATCTCACCTTCCTCTCTTTAGGGAAAAACGTAAGAACAGATGCAAGTGGAGCAATAAAGGGTGAATTCGACAGTTATGAGCTGGCCTTTGCCTTCTCCTATGGCACCAAATTAAATCCCAGTTTATCCACAGGACTCTCCGCCAAAATCATCTATAGCCATTTGTCGGATCAGGGTGCCGGAATGGAAAGAGGTAAAGGATCGGGCTCCTCCTTTGCTCTGGATATGGGGCTTTTGTATCATATAAAAAGATTCACCCTGGGAACCGCCTTGACCAATTTAGGACCTAATATTGCTTATATCGACTTGAATCAATCAGACCCCTTACCCCGCAATCTGGCAGTGGGCTTTGCTTTCCGAATAGTGGATACTCCCTTCAATCGTTTAACCGCCACCTTTGAGGTAAACAAGGAGTTGGTGGGATTGAATGATCCCATGAGTGAGGAAATCAAGGAAGCCATTGAGAATATGGGGATCGAATATTGGTATGGGACCTATGTCGCCCTAAGGGTTGGTTACATCTATGATAAGTATGGAGACATAAAGACCGCCACCTTCGGGGCGGGATTGCAATATCATAGATTCCGATTTGATTTCGCCTATATTCCTTCCTCCAAGGATTTGGCTTTGGCCAATACCATGCGGTTCTCCATGACCGGAAGGTTTTAGTGACCGGTAAGCAGCAGGCAGTATTCAGTAGGCCGATTGCCAATTTTCTTTCATGATAAATATATTGTCTTTTCTCAAATCGTTAATTTTAGTTTCTTTTTTGTTTTTATTCCTGAGTAGCTCTACCTTAGGAAGTTCAGATCTCAGGATCCAGAATTCGGACAAGACCTTGAGGATTGAGAAGATAACTCAACCAATTTCGTCAAAGAAATCATTTTTGGATTTTGAGAAAAAAGAATTCAAAAGTGATGTATCTCAAAAAAACCTGCTTAATCTGAAAAGAGAGCATCCTTTCTCTCTTCCGATTTTAGCCAAACCACATATCTCACATATAGAGACTTTGAAGATACTGGGGATAAGAGTGGAATTCCAGGAGGAGGACCCAGATGATCCCCGGACCACAGGAAATGGACTTTTCGATATGCGAACCAAGGAGGAGTTTTACCAGGACGAAGGTCATCTGATCGACCCTTCTCCCCACGATACTCTGTATTTCAAGACACACATTAAAGCTTTGCATAACTATTGGTGTACCGTGTCTGAAAGTCTATTGGCTCTGGAGGGAGAGGTATTCCCCAAAAGCGAGAGTTTAGCTTACCGCTTGTCTCATCCCATGGCTCACTACGGTGCTCCAGATTCATCTCTTTCCGGCAAGGTGGAGATGCTGAGACAGTTTTTTCATGACAGTTTCAATTTAGCTGACTCTTTTTCAGTTCACGATGATCCACAAGTTTATCACATAGATTTCTCCCAGTATGATTGCTTTGTGATCTTTCATGCCGGTTCAGATTATCAAAGCGATCTGGGTGAATTGGTAAATCCCACCCCGGGTGATCTTTTCACCGGTTTCATCATCCTGGGCGATACGGTATGGGTAAATGGCGGCACCTTTCCCATAACTGAAGGAACTTTTATGCCGGAGACCCGTTCTCAGGACAATCGGGTCACAGCTTTAAATGCAGTGTTTGCTCACGAGTTCGGACATCAATTAGGTTTGGTAGACCTATATAACAGCCAAACTTTCATGACCCAAGTGGGAGATTTCGCCTTGATGGATAACAATGCTCAAAATGTGGGGGTGGATGTGGGATATGGTGTTTACGTGTCCGGAGTTTTGCCCGTTTATCCCTGTGGTTGGAGTAGAGCGTATCTGGGCTTTGTTGAGCCGGAAAAGATCACAAGCCGGGAGGACATAGAGCTTTTCGCCGCCGAGATGTTGACTGGCCAGCTTCAGCTTATCAAGATACCCATAAGCCCGGAAGAGTATTTTCTTGTAGAGAACCGACGGATGGAGCTGGATGGCGATCCTTTCCCTGGTCTTCGGGCAGACAACGTCACCGAGGTGATCTTAGGTCCGGTGGATTCGCTGGGAAAGGATAACCGGGAATATGATCGGCTTCTGCCCGGATCAGGAATTTTGATCTGGCACGTGGATGAAGGTGTGGCATATTTAGACTATGATGGTGATGGATTCAATAATTTTTGGGACAACGATCTCCAATTAGATAAAGACAGGCGTTTCCTCACCATCGTGGAGGCGGATGGAATTATAGATTTTGGCGGGAATTATTATACCGGCTTTGGACGACAAGAGGACATGTTCTATAAGGGCAACAATACTGCTCTGACCCCTTATACTTTCCCCTCCTCAAAAAGCAGAAACAAATCCAACACCCACATCTGGATCACCAATATTGGTTATTCGGATACGGTGATGAACCTAAATATTTCACAGGGTTGGTATCAGAGCGGTTTCCCCCAGAAGGTTTATCCGGAAATCAATATTAGCTCTCTTGTGTTTGCGGATGTGGACAACGATGGAAATACTGAAATCTTTCTTTCTTCAGACACATGTATATATGCCTGGGGTCCTGGAGGCACAAAATTGATCCCCAATAACAATTTTTTCGGGATAATTGAACTAAATGGCGACACCACTTATTTGCCTTTAGCCATATTTGCTGAAGACGATTCTGCTTTCTTCGGGCCTCCCTCTTTGGGCGACTTAGATGGAGACGACACTTTGGAGGTGGTGGCGGCAACGGTGAATGGAAAAATCTATGCCTGGCATCCTTATGATTTGAATGAAGATGGAAGAGCCGATGTTTTAGATGGTTTTCCGGTTTTGCTGGAGGAAAGGGTTTCCATGATTCCTGTGATAGCTAATTTCGATGCTGATGAATCGGATTTGGAGATATTTGTGGGAGGGGAAAATGGAAAGGCAAAGGTGATTTCATATCAAGGGTCGGTGACATATGAGAGGGATTACCAAAGAAGCTTGATAGGGTTGGCTATGGGTGACACACTTGGACTCTTTTTTATGCTTACCGAAGATCAAGATAAAGGATATGTCAGAAGAGAGAATTTTGTCAACCCTCCAATGCCTCCCTTTTTTAAAGCCGAGATTTCAGCAACCGAGAACTCCTCACCGGTGAGCGGTGACGTAAATAGAGATGGGGATTTGGAGGTGGTGCTGGTTGGTGGTGATGGTAAAATTTACGCTTGGGATAGTTACTTAAATCTCTTGCCCGGCTTTCCCATTGAGACGAACATGAATATGGTCAGAGCGAATCCTGTTCTGGGGGACGTGGATAAAGATGGCTGTTTGGAGATAGTGGTGGCTTATCAAAATGAGATCTTTGCTTATAATTTCAATGGCACCCTGGTCAGCAATTTTCCTGTCACCATAAGTCATCCGGGTGGACCCACGGATTTGATAGACTCTTCTCCAGTTTTAGGAGATGTGGATGGAGATGGCTATCCGGATATAATCATTGGCACAAAAAATAAACAGATTTTGGGTTATAACAAGTATGGCAAGATGGTGGATGGTTTTCCTTTTTGTTGTGGGGGTGCGGTAAATTCATCTCCAATTCTGACGAATCTGGATGAAGACAATCATTCTGAACTTTTGGTGGCAAGCGATGACGGGTTCATCTATGCCTGGGATTTGCCCGGTGAATATGAATCTGAGACCAACCCCTGGACTCAGTTTGGCTATGATGCCGGGCATACCAATCATTTTCCTAAAGAGAGCCTACCGGACACACCTGCGGTAGCTGGAGAACTTTTGCCTCAGAACCTGGCATACAATTATCCTAATCCAGCAAAAGGTCAGACAAAAATTCGATATTACTTAAGAGAAGAGGCAGAGGTTAATATAAGAATTTATGATCTATCGGGTATGTTGATGGATGAATTTTCAGGACCGGGAGAGGGACAAACAGATAATGAACACCTCTGGGATTGCTCCCGATTTGCCAGCGGAGTATATTTATGTAGAGTGGAAGCGAAATCTGAAAGTGAAAATAAAGTGGTATTCTTTAAAATAGCGATTGTTAGGTAGGTCGGGTTTTCCCCCGCTGAAGGCGGGGGATACCCGACAAAAAGTTTGTCGGGCAGCTTCGCAGCCCGACCTACAACAATCCAATTATTGAAACCCTAAGGAGGAAAAGATGAAAGGAAGAAGCCTTCAGACATTAGGATTCCTATTGTTACTTACCTTTGCTCTTTTTTCTTTAAGCCAAGGGAAAACCCTTGTTTCAAAAAATGAAAAGACTTTCTCCCTCGAAGATCAACTTGCTAAAAACGATCTTGAGCATTATCAGAGGTTCTCTCGGCTGACCAATTCTTATTTTGTTTATGATCCCGAGTCCACGGAAGAAAAGGTGATCACGGATGTTTACGGTTTTAAGGGCAAATCTGTGAAAAGGGCTTTTGTTTACTCCTTGCTCATCCCTGGAACCGGTGAGTTCTATGCGGGGTCCAAGATAAAAGCGGTCCTCTTTTTTGGATTGGATGTAACATTTTGGTCCTTTTACTTCAACTATCATAAAAAGGGAAAGAACAAAGAGGACGAGTATATAGCTTTCGCTGATCGGTATTGGAATGAAGAGGAATACCTTGACTGGTGGTGGGGAGAACTGGACAGCGCCGGAAGAAGTAAATATAGCCATACTTTACCGGATGAACACAGTCAGCAATACTATGAGATGATCGGAAAGTATAAACAATTTGCATTCGCCTGGGAGGATTTTGATGACAATACGGCTGGCGAAGATTCTATGACTCCGTATAGAGATCACTATTTAGATGTGAGAGAGCAGTCCAACAGCTGGTTGAACAAAGCCAAATACTCGGCAATGTTTTCATTGGCAAACCATATCCTGTCCGCCTTTGATGCGGCTATAGCGGTGAAAAAATATAATAAAAAAGGAGAAAGGTTCAGCCAGATCGAGTTTAAGATGAGGCTTACCGAAAGAGATTATGAAATCGTGCCCAAGCTGGTCATGAGTATGAGGTTTTAGTCAACGGGTGAAGCGGATTCACCGTGAACGGATTAAATGGATGTATTTTGGGAGTAGCGACACTCGCCTCGCACCGAGGCTTCCTTCGACGTCCCGCCTTTGGCGGTAGACGAAGTGCGGCATGAGGTGTGTCGCGCATTTGAAGAGTTAGAATAGGTCAAGCATGTCGAAGACTGCTTAACAATCTGGACTGCGGTATGCCGGTACGGGCACACCTGCAGACGATAGGGGTTCTTTTGATGAGAAAGATTTTATTTGTTCCGATTGTCTGGTTGCTATTTGCAAATCTTAGTTGGGGTCAAGATACGACCGTCACAAAAAGCCTTTTGACTCAACCATTATTATTAAATTCTTATTATCAATCTCAAAATCAAGAAGACTTTTTTGAGATGCCGGGGGAATTTGGGGAAAAAAAGGAAGGGCTTAAATCCGTGACTAAGGCGGCTTTTCTTTCATTTTTGCTACCCGGAGCGGGAGAGATATATGCTGGATCGCAAACTAAGGGTAAGATTTTTCTCTCCGTGGAGGCATCTTTTTGGGCTGGGTTTTTCGGCTTTCGTACCTATGGCGGCTGGCTGAAAAAGGACTATAAAAATTATGCGGCTTCACATGCAGGAGTGAATTTAGCCGGGAAGTCAGATGATTTCTTTGATGATCTTGCCTTTTATGATAGTCGGGATGAATATAATCAATTCGCACTCTTATACCATAGAGAAGACGCAAAACCCTATCCGGAGAATAACTTCTGGAACTGGGAATGGAATAGCCCCAACTCTA